>Ga0310697_10004493_pt1 | contig 13773 bp, 12 predicted proteins | sample 172DNAGHGlowgp2_FD_203883 | JGI IMG/M metagenome (GOLD analysis project Ga0310697, IMG submission 203883) | Sheep rumen microbial communities from Palmerston North, Manawatu-Wanganui, New Zealand - 1728 DNA GHGlow gp2 (v2) (version 2) | ecosystem: Host-associated > Mammals > Digestive system >...
CCAAAAAAAATTGGTGGTCTACATGGATATTAGTACCTTTGCGCCGAAAACAGGGCGGCGGGCCGCCTTTGTGGTGCCTACGCCGACGCGTCCGCGACCTCGGGAAGCGGTCAGCATTTGCATTTGGAGCATGGAAAAAATAGATTTCGTCGTCACGTGGCTGGACTCCTCTGACCCAGTGTGGCAGCAGCAGTTTGAACACTACAAGCCTGGCGCCAAAGGCGACATGGGCAAAGGCCGCTACAGGGAAATGAACATCTTCCCCTATTGGTTCAGGGCAGTCGAGCGGTACGCGCCGTGGGTGAACAAGGTGTATCTGGTGACCAACGGCACATTCCCCCGATGGATCGACCCAGACCACCCGAAACTGGTGCTGGTCAGGCACGACGAATACATCCCAAAGGAGATGCTTCCGACCTTCAACTCATGCACCATCGAACTGCATTTCCATCGCATCAAGGGTTTGTCTGAGCGTTTCGTCTACTTCAACGACGACATACTCCTCAACGGACCCGTCACGCCCGAATATTTCTTCAAAGACGGTCTGCCTTGCGACACCAACAAGGAGACGTGCTTCAACGTGCCCATCTACACAAGGACGGACAGGTTCAGCATCTATATGTCGCTGCTTGCCAACCTCGGCATCGTCAATGCCCACTTCAACCGCTGGCAGACCGTGTGCCAGTCGCCACGCCGATGGTTTGGCCCCCACTTGGGGCTGAAGGGACTCCTTATGAGCAGCATCTTGTTGAAGCAGCGCCTCTTTGTGGGATTCTCCAACAACCACATTGAACAGGCCTACCTGAAATCCTCGTTTGAAGATGCTTGGGAGAAAGAGCCAGAGTTCCTGGAGAGCAGTTGCACGCGCTTCAGGGAGGACGTCATCGCCAATCCCTACCTGTTCCGCTATTGGCAGTTGGCCCAGAACAAGTTCTACCCCATGAAGCGTCGCTTTGCCACGTTCCACTTCTTCGACAGAAGCGTGGCCCCGGGCATCGAGAAGGCTCTCTTCGACCCTGGCATAGCCACCATCTGCCTCAACGACTCCACGCTATGCCCTGACGACGACTACGAGTACCTCGACGGTTGCATCACGAGGTGGTTTGCACAGAAGTTCCCCGAAAAGTCGTCGTTTGAACGAACTTAGGAGAGGGCAAGGGCTTCATCCGATTCGCGTAATCCGTAGTGGTTGTTGCGGTTGGGGCCATCTGCCCCCTGCGCAAAAGATGAGGAGGTGGACCCAACTTGCGTTGGTGTCCACCTCCTCTTCAAGGGTGTGAGTGCATGAGGCTTGTGTCGCGTTGCCTCCTGCTATTGCTCTGGTTTGGCAAAGGTCTTCGACGGGTCGAAGGTCATATACCAGTCTACGCACTGCGTCTCGTCTTGCATCCAGGTGATGAACTGGCCGTAGCACTTGTCGATGCGCGTCCTCTCCTGCGGCCAAGCCATCTCTGTGGGCACGATGACGGCGTAGGGCGGTTGCCCCGTGCGTGCCAGGCGCACCTCGTGGTTCTTGGTCTTGTCGTAGATGTAGGGCATGAGATCCCACTGGGTGAAGTTGAAGTCGGGCGCCACCTCCACCACGTCGGCGACGGGCTCGTAGTATTGCGCGCCGCGCACGGTGTTGACAAACTGTTCAGGGCCGACGTTGAAGTAGGCGTGCACCTCCTTGTCGCCGTTCAGCACGCTGCCGTTGATGTTGCGCAGATAGAGTTCGTCGTGTGCGCCGCAGGCCTGCAACGCGTACTTGACGTGTGTCCTGTCTATGCGTTGTGCTGTCAGGACGACGTCGTTGAGGTCGTAGTCGCCCACCTCTGTGTCCTCGAACATCAGGGTGTATACGTTCTTGTCCAGGATGTATTGTATGTCGGTGGGCTTGGCTCCGTTGATTTCCACCACCAGGTCATTGAAGTTGGCGTCCGATCCGTCCTCAAAGCAGATGTACGACTTCTTGTTGCATCCGAAGATGGCCTGTCGTGGCTGCTTCCCTTCGAACATGGACGAGGCAAAGTCTCCGAAGAGGTTGATCTCCTGGTTCAGCCTGCCGTCGCCATACGTGTTGCCTATGCGTGGACGTTTCCAGTCTTCCACTCCGTTGGTGACGTGTGTGCCGTTGTTGCCGCCTTTGCTGAGGAAGAAGCCTATCTTGTAGCCCTCGGGGAAGATGAACGACTGTCCCTCTTGGATTTGATTGAGCGTCGGCTTGCCGTCACCGAAGAAGGGCACCGTGATGACGTGGCGGCGGAACACTATGCTGCGGTCGGTGAGGAAGCGAGAGGTGCGGTAGGGCTCGGCCAACTTGTATTTGGGCAGGTCTTTTAGGAACTGCACCTTTTCTTCTTCCGAGGCGAGTTGGTCGTATTCGCTCTGCTTGAAATAGAAGAAGCAGATGTGGCAATTGTCAATCTCGGTGGAGTTCATCAGGATGGGGGTGATGGTGATGGGGTTTATTCCGTCCGACTCCAGATAGTTGTTGTGCATGGTGTAGATGTCGCTGGCAAGAATCTTAGCGAAGTTGTCCAGCCTTCCGCTGGTGCCAGGCAGGTAGGTGTTGACAATGTCTTGGAGGTCGGCCTTGGTGTCTTCGTCGAAGTCATCCACCTCTTGCATCAGGTATTCCTCGTCCACCTTTTGCGCGTTGGTGGTTCCCACGAGGTAGATGCGCTCGTTTTCCCATCCGCTGTTGAGCCATAGCTTGGCCTCATTGTCAGGTGTGGCATTGATGGCTCGTGCGGCGTTGTATGAGTACCATTCTACGCGCAGCTTCACCTTGGTGGGGTCAGTGGGCGCGTTTCGGTCGACCGACATGCGCGTCATTGGCGCGTTGGCGCGGGAGGTCTGCTGGAAGTTGACTTCCTGTTGCCCAGGGGCGAAGCCTTTGATGAAGTAATGGCCCTCTGCGTCTACGCAGGCGGCGTAGAGGCGCGTCAGGCTTTTAGGTGCGTCGTAGGCGAGGCTGACGGTCTGTCCGTCGTGCACCTCGGCCTCGTTCAGCACCCGCACGTAGCCGCTGCTCATGGGTGGCGCCGTGAGGACTTGCACCTTCACGATATTCTCCAAGTCGGCATTGGGAACGATGTTCACGTTGCCGCTGCGGGTCATGACCCAGTCTTGCGTGGCGCTCTGACCGACGCCAAACAGTTTCTTGGCGTTCTCAGAGGCTTGGTCGTTAGTGGTCCATTCGTCATCAGGAACAGTGTCAAAGCCTTTGTGGCAGCCCGTGGTCAGGAGGGCAAGCCCAACACAAATGAGAAGGAACAAATGTCTTTTCATTTTCAAAGATGATAAAACATATTAAACGATGTGAATGATAATCCGTTCTACAGCGCAAAAGTAGACATTCTGTTTCGTTCCGCCAAACCTTTTCCCTTGTTTTTTTTCGTGCCGCAGCCATTAATTGATGCAATGGGTGACGCTGTGCTGCATGGGTCGTGGTGGGGAGTTTTTGGGGGCTGGCAGCATGGGCGTGAAAATTTTTCTAGAAAAATTTCTTCAAAAGTCCCACACTTGGTTTTCAAAAGTCCCACACTTGAAGAAATTTTTCTAGAAAAATTTCCGTTTCGTGCAGTAGAGTGGAAACATGGTTGGCGTGTCAAGTGTTTGCAGCCGCGCGGAACGAGAATTTCCTGAAAAGCCCCATAGCCGGAAATCGGCGCGGGACCAGACTTTTTCCTCTTCGAGATTAATCTTTTGCGAGAAACTTGCTGGTCTCAGGAAAAAGTCGTAACTTTGTGGCCTCATTCTGAACATAACACAAGAGAAAGTGTACTATATAGAGAAAACCATTGAGGTGTCCGCCAGCCACCATTTGTCGCTGTCCTACGAGAGCAAGTGCAGCCGTCCGCATGGGCACAACTGGCGCATCACGGTCTACTGCCGCGCCGAGCAACTGAACAAGGATGGCATGGTGGTGGACTTTACGGAAATCAAACGGCTCATCAAGCAACCCCTGGACCATCAGAACCTCAACGAGGTGCTGCCCTTCAACCCCACGGCGGAGAACATCGCCCGCTGGTGTGTCGAGCATGTGCCCTGCTGCTACAAGTGCAAGGTGGAGGAGAGCCGCGACAACATCGCCACATACGAACTTTAGTGTACCGGGTCAACGAAATCTTCTACAGCCTGCAAGGCGAGGGCCTGAACACAGGCCGTGCAGCCGTGTTCGTCCGTTTCAGCGGATGCAACCTCTCGTGCGCCTTCTGCGACACCGACCACAGCCGCTCCACCGGCATGACGGCAGACGACATCGTGCGCGAGGCCAGCATCTTCCCCGCGCGCTTCGTCATACTGACAGGAGGCGAACCCGCCCTGCAGGTTGACGACCTGCTGGTGGAGGCGCTCCACGGCGCGGGCTTCACCGTTGCCGTCGAGACCAACGGGACGCACGCGCTGCCCAAGGGCATCGACTGGGTGACGGTCTCGCCCAAGACGGCTATGGTGGAGGTCACGCGGTGCAACGAACTGAAGCTGTTGTTCACTTCGCCCGACTTCCAGCCGTCGGCGCCAGGCGTCCAGGCCGACCACTATCTGCTGCAGCCCTGCGACACGGGTGATGCCAGCCTCAATCAGGCCATCATGCGCTCCGCCGTCGAGTATGTGAAGCAACATCCCGAGTGGCGACTCTCCCTGCAGACACACAAGATGGCAGGATTCCGATAGGTTGAAGATTGTAGATTGAAGATTACAATTGTGAATTATGAACTATGAACTATGAACTGTGAACTATGAACTATGAACTGTGAACTATGAACTGACCCCATGCATACAAGAGAAGAAAAACTGGAAGCCTTCGGCAGGTTCCTTGACGTCCTGGAAACCCTGCGACAAGAATGTCCCTGGGACCGCAAGCAGACCAACGAGAGCCTGCGCCCCAACACGATAGAGGAGACCTACGAACTGTGTGACGCCCTGATGAGGGGCGACGTGAAGGAAGAACAGAAGGAACTGGGCGACGTGCTGATGCACGTGTGCTTCTATGCCTCCATCGCCCAGCAGCAGGGACAGTTTGACATCGCTGACGTCTGCAACGCACTGGTCGACAAACTGATCTACCGGCACCCCCACGTATACCATCCCTCGCAGGTGGGCCAGCCCCACCCCGTGCCATTGAGCCAAGGGGGGCAGGACCTCACCGTGACACAAGTGCTGGAGAACTGGGAGCAACTGAAGGTGAAAGAGAAGGGAGGCAACAAGACCGTCCTCTCGGGCGTACCCTCCGCCCTGCCAACGCTCATCAAGGCATACCGCATACAGGACAAGGCACGCAACGTGGGCTTCGATTGGGAAGACCGCAAGGACGTGTGGGCCAAGGTGGACGAGGAGCGGAGAGAACTGCAACAGGAACTCGGCGCGCTCGACGCCCTGCCCGACGACGCGACGGCGGAACAGAAAGCCACGGCCAAAAGCAAGGCAGAACACGAACTGGGCGACTTCATCTTCAGCGTCGTCAATGCGGCACGACTCTACCACCTCAATCCCGACAATGCGCTGGAGGCAACCAACCAGAAGTTCATACGCAGGTTCAACTACATCGAACAGCACAGCATACGCGCGGGACGCCCCTTGACGGAGATGTCGCTCGAGGAGATGGACGCCCTTTGGAACGAGGCAAAGGAAATGGAAAAATAGTGTGGGTCTACGCCAATGCCCGGTTGGCAGTCATGGCAGACTCCGAAATGGCAAGTGGAAGAACACAATTACTTCATGTTTTTGACAACGGAATTTATGGACCACACGGCTCCGTTTGCCCGTGCAGCCTAAATCCGTTAACCCCGTAAAAATCCGTTGTCTCTAACAGAATGATACAGTTTGTATAAACTAAATTTGAACAGTTACTTAACGGCAAATGAGAAACTTATTGATGGCTGGTGCCACCGCACTACTGCTGCTGGGCAGTTGCGGAGGAAAGAAGCAGGGCGACAACGCGGCACAAGAACGCCTGAACAATCCCGAAGGCCCTGTCTTGCAGGTGGAGCAAGACAGCACACTCTACGGCATGTGTCGCCAAGGCACCGACACAAAGACCCTGAAGTTTGTGTCGGACATGGGCGAGTTCTACTCGCTCGACATGACTTCCGCGCGCCGTGTGGGCCAAGTCTTTGGAGAGGTGCATGTGGGCGACCGCCTGGCCGTCGTGCTCAACGCCGACAGCACCGCTGTGACACGTTGTGTCAACATCTCCACGCTCATGGGCGACTGGGTGCAGATCTCCGCCTTCGACGGCTCCTCGGAGATAGGGATGCGCATCAAGGAAGGTGGCATTGTCGAGGGGATAGACCAAAGCGACATCATCTACCAGACTTGGCGCGTCTACAACAGCTACATCGAACTCCATTGGCAGCGTGAGGGCGGCGGACAAGAGGAGGAGATGGGAGTCTACACCCTGCTCCACCTCTCGCCAGACTCGCTCTCCTACCGCGACGCGGAAGACATCTACGAGTACAACCGTCCACATCCTGTGGAGGACATGGGCGTACACGCTGAAGACTTCGGAGAGTCGATCTTCTGAACAAAACTGGGCGAACCCTACAAATACGTACAGGCAGATGGAACCCTTTCGCGTACATATCTTGGGCTGTGGCAGCGCGCTGCCTACGCTGCGCCACTTCTCCGCCATGCAGGTGGTGGAGTTGAGGGGCAAGCAGATGATGGTCGACTGTGGCGAAGGGGCGCAAATACAACTGCGCCGTCACCACGTGCGGTTCACACGACTGAACCAGGTCTTCATCAGTCACCAACATGGCGACCACTGCTTAGGACTGGTGGGGATGGTCTCCAGTTTCGGCCTCCTCGACCGAACGGCGCCGCTACACATCTACGGGCCTGCCCCATTGGGGGAGTGGTTGAGGCGGTCTCTGCAGTTGTTCTGCCCCCATCTCAGCTACGAATTGTGTTGGCACGACGTAGACCCCACACAGCACCAGGTCATCTACGAAGACCGGTCGCTCACGGTTGAGACGCTGCCCCTCTGCCACACGGTGCCAGCCTGCGGTTTCCTCTTTCGCGAGAAACCGACACAGCCACACATCAGGCCAGAGATGCTGCGCTTCTACGACATCCCCTTGAGCCAAGTGTACAACATCAAGGCGGGCAAAGACATGGTGACATCCGAAGGGGAGGTCATACCCGCCACACGTCTCACCACGCCCGCCGACCCGCCGCGCAGCTACGCCTATTGCAGCGACACCTGCTACCAGCCCCACTTGCACCAGTTGCTGCAAGGGGTCAGCACACTCTACCATGAGGCCACCTACGGCGAAGACCGCGTCGGGAACGCCCGCAAGTATAAGCACAGCACGGCCCTGCAGGCAGCAAGCGTGGCGCGAGACGCACACGTGGGGAAACTGTTGCTGGGCCACTACAGCCAGCGCTATGAAGACGAGACCGTGCTTCTGGACGAAGCACGGTCTGTGTTTCCCAACACCTTCCTTACGCAGGAGATGCAGACGATTGATGTCTGACGGGGGCTTCTGGCAGAAACTCCGTATGCGGGATGCTGTCAGGGGCTTCCATGAGGTGCAGCAGCACGTCGGGCCGTCGCCCGTTGGCGATGATGACGCGGATGCCTTTGGCGGCGATGGTGGTGGCCGTGTGGTATTTCGAGGCCATTCCGCCGCGTCCTTGCTGGCTCTTCTCCTCCTGCACATAGTGGCTCAAGTCGATGCCGGGCGGCACCTGCTCGATGAGTCGCGACCCCGCAGCCGACGGGTCGCCGGTGTAGAGGCCGTCGATGTTGCTCAAGAGCACCAGCGCCTCCGCGTGCATCATCTGGGCGATGAGGCCCGACAGCTCGTCGTTGTCTGTGAACATCAGCTCGGCCACACTGACGGTGTCGTTCTCGTTGACGATGGGCAGCACGTTGTTTTCCAGCATGACGCGCATGCACGCCTCTTGGTTCTGGTATTGTTCGCCGGGCTGGAAATTCTCGCGCATGGTAAGCACCTGCCCCACCTGCTGTCCGTATTCGCGGAACAGGTCGTAGTAGAGGCCCACCAGTTTCACCTGCCCTATGGCGGAGAAGAGCTGCCTCTGTTCCACCGAGTCGAGCCTGTGGTCGACGTGCAGTTCGCCCCGTCCGCAGGCCACAGCACCGCTGGACACCAGTATCACCTCGTGTCCCAGCCGTCTGAGGCGTGCTATCTGGTCGACGAGCGACGACATCTGCGTCACGTTCAGTTTGCCGTCTTCGCGTGTCAGCACTTGGCTGCCCACCTTGACAACTATTCTCTTTGCCTTCATCTGTTTGGTTCTCTATGATCACATATAGTGTGTCAGTTCTTGGTAGACCCGCTGCACGGGGAAGCCCATCACGTTGTAGAAACTGCCCTTGAGGCTGCTTACGGCCACATATCCTATCCATTCCTGCACGCCGTAGGCTCCGGCCTTGTCCATGGGGTGGTAGTGGGAGACGTAGTAGTGGATTTCCTCAGGGGTGAGTTTCGCGAAAGTGACGTCTGTCGTCACGTCAAAGCGCCGCTGCTCTTCACGTGTGGTCAGGCAGACACCTGTCACCACCTGGTGTGTGCGACCGCTGAGTCGAGCCAGCATCTCCTCGGCCTCCGCCTCGTTGTGGGGCTTGCCCAGGACGCTGGCGCGGGGCAAAGCGCCGGAGCCGTCCCCCTCTTCGGGCAACACCACGACGGTGTCGGCGGTGATGACCAGTTCGTCCGGGGCGAGTGTTGGGCGGTATGCCTCCGCCTTCTTGGTGGCGCAGTAGAGGGCCACGTCGTGTGCAGGCAGGTCGTCGGGATAGCTCTCGTCTATGTTGGGCAGCAGCCTCACCTCGAAAGGCAAGTCCAGTCCCGCGAGGAGTTGGCGTCGCCGTGGCGAGCCGCTGGCAAGAATCAGTTTTTTCATGTCGGTGGTTGTGTGATGTGTGGTGTGTGGGGTTGGGGCGCGTGTGTCCTGTCGGCTACCAGCCAAAGGCGCGTGCGTCGCTGAGCCAGAGGCCCTGTGCGCGCATCACCTGCTCGATGACGTCGCGGGCGCAGCCTTCTCCGCCGCGCACGTGGCTGATGTAGAGGCTCTGCTGCTGCACTTCGGGGCAGGCGTCGGCGGGACAAACGGGACACCCCACGCGTCGCATGATCTCCAGGTCGGGGATGTCGTCGCCCATGTACACCAACTCTTCGTCGGCCAAGCCATACTGTCGCTTGAACTGCTCGTAGGTCTGCAACTTGACGGCACATCCCATGAAGATGTCCTCCAGCCCCAGGTAACGGTAGCGCTGCTCGACGGCAGCCGAGCGGCCGCCTGTCATGAGCGCCAGGCGCAATCCCATCTTTTGGGCCAACTGCATGGCATATCCATCTTTGATGTTGGCCGTGCGCAGGGGGGTGCCCTGCTCGTCAGTGGTGACGGTGTTGCGGCTCAACACACCATCCACGTCGAAGATGATGGCGCGTATCTTGGTGAGGTCGTAGTTGATCACGGTGAGTGGGATGGTTTTTATAGTTTGATCTCCTCCACCACGCCCCCTTGGGTGTAGTGCAGCAGCAGTTTCTGCTTGTTGTATCGGCCTCCACGCGGCGTGGGCTCAAAGCGCAGCGGTGTCTGCAGGGGCCTGGAGGGCTGTTGCCAGCGGCTGCCGGTGAAACTGTTTCCGTAGAGGTGCATCCCTTGCAGGAAGAACATGGCGTGGTCGAAGCCCGTCAGTGCGAAGCGGGGCAGCGCCTGTTGCATGTCGGTGCCGAACACCTCTTGGTACTTCCTGACCAGTTGTTGCGTCTTGGGTTCCGTGAGTTGTGTGTGGAATGTGCTTGGAATGTAGGTGTCGTAGCGGCAGAACTCCTCTTGGCATTGCCTGAGGTACATCAGCCAGTCGGTGTAGCCGTAGAGTGAGATTTGTGTCTCGGGGACGTTCATGGTCAGGTTGTTAAGCTTCAGCAGGGCCATCTTCAGTTCTGGCGAGTGTCCGCTGTTCAGCACCACCACGTTGCGCCCTTCGCTTCTGAACGCCTTGATGAAGTCCTCTTCGGGGGTCTTCAGGTTGGTGACCTTGTGGGGCATGCGGTTCTCATCGAGTGCCTTTCTCAGTGCAGAGGTGAACGCCCCCTTGTTGCTTTCCTTGTCGTTGCAGTCGATGATGACGGTGTGGCATCCCTTGAAGCGCTTCACATAGTCGGCCACAAAGTCTTTGGTCAGGCTGTCGCTTGGCTGGTACACTTGGTGGAGTTGCGTCACTGTCTTCATCTCTGGTGCGTAGATGGAGAAGGGCAGCAGCGTCTTGATGTTGTTTCTCTCGGCGAAGTGGGCCACGGCTCCCACTTGGCTGGAGTAGATGGGACCCACGATGAGGTCGAGCCTGGCGGCGGCGGGGTCGTCGAGGGTGGCGGCGACGCTGGCCTCTTCTGGCACGTTCCATGCCCACACGTCGGCAGAGAAACCATGTTGTTTCAGGCTGTCGAGGGCCAGGAGCCAGCCGCGATAATACTCGGTCATGCGCAGTCCGTCGCCGTTGTGCTGGTGTAGCGGCAGGATGAAGCCGATGCGCAGTTCGCGCTGCGTGATGTCGTTGGTTTGTGCCTGCGCTGTGGCGAAAGCCAGCAGCAGGCAGGCGGTGTATAGTAGTCTTTTCATGTTTCTTCGTTTGGCGTGTCGTCGCCCGTTGCCTGCAGGGTGTGTCGTCAGAGGTCTTCCAGTGCCAGGCCTCGACATTCCTCGAGGTATTGGCGTCTCAGGTGCAGCAGTTCCTTCCACTTTTGCTGTAGTTCCGGTTCGGTTCCGTCGTTGAGTTCTGCGGAGAGGCTTCTGCCTTGCGCCTCCATGCGGTCGATGAGCAGCCCCAGGGTCATGCTCTCCAGCGAGCGTGCCGGCACGTATCTCGATGTGTCGCCCTTCTCGTCGCTGGTGATTTCGATGATGACGCCGCTGGCCTGCAGCTCGAACAACAGGTCGTTGACGATGCGCATGGGTATGCCGGTGCGTTGTCTCAGTTCTTGTGCGGTGAGCATCTGGCCTCCCTCACGGAATCGTCGGCAGATGTGTCCGCACAGTTGTATGGCGAAGAGCAGGCGTTGCCGGTGGCTCAGTAGTTCGGCGCCGCCGTCGAGGTCGAGGTCTGCGGCGTTCTGCAGTGTGTAGGTCAGCTGCGCCCCGAAGAGGCAGATGGTCCATGAGATTTGCAGCCAAAGCATGAATAGGGGCAGTGCGGCGAAGGAACCATAGATGGCGTTGTAGCTGGAGAGGAACAGCTGCGAGTGGACGTAGACGAACTGCAGCCCCATCATGGCGATGCCGGCGAGTATACCGGGCAGGATGGCCGCCTTGAACCTCACGTGTGTGTTGGGCATGAAGATGTAGAGGCCGGTGAAGATGAGGGGCATGACGAAATAGGTGAGCAGCCCGCGCCCAGGGAGGAAGATGCCGATGCCCGTCACCACTACGATGAGCAAGGGCAGCAGGAACAGCATTGACATATAGTCTGTAAAGGTGCGGAAGATGCTTCGCTGCTTCTTCACCTGCCAGATGTGGTTGAACGTCTGCTCGATGTTGCTGACCAGCATCAGCACTGTGTAGAGCATGAAGATGAGTCCCACGCCGAGGAAGATGCCGCTCTTGGTGTGTACGAGGTAGCTGTTGACGAAGGTGATGATGACCTCTGCCGCCTGTTGCTGGCTTGAGAACAGGTCGCGGAACCACGTCTCGATGTACTTGCTGAAGCCAAATCCCCTGGCGATGGCGAACACGACGGCCAGGATGGGCACGATGGCCAGCAGGGTGGAGTAGGTTAGGGCCGAGGCTTGGCTCAAGACCCTCTTGGCTGTGAAGAACCGAATGGTGGTCCACAGCAGTTTGGAAAAAGAAAGCACTGCCCCTGTAAGCCGGGTTCTGTACTGCCGAGTGTCGCTCATCTATTACAAACTATACGGTTCATAACTTTTCTTCCGACGGGCGACGGCCCGCCAGTGCCTGTCATTTATCTACTGCGCAGGTCACCCTGCGCCTCCAGCGTCCTACCCTCCGCCGCATGCTCCTTTGACGGAGCCGTTCGGGCGGGCAACCCTCCAAGCCGAGGCTTGCGGCGGTATACGCGGACTTGCAGCCCCCAGTCGGCACAGCCCTGCGATCGCCCGCAGGCTGGTGGTCTCTTACACCACCTTCTCACCCTTACCCCCATGCAGTGGCCTTGCGGCCCAGCCAGTAGAGGCGGTTGTTTTCTTCTGCCGGCACCCACTGTCGCCAATGGCTTCTACTTTCGGAAGTGGGGCGCCCTATGCTGCCCGGACTTTCCTCTCTCACACCTATATATATTAAGGTGTGACAGCGACAAGCCGGAGCAGTGCTTTCTGTATTTCGTTTCGCTCTATTTTTCTATCAGTGTCGAGTTTCTCACCCTTGACAGTGTTTCGGGTGTCATCTGTAGGTAGGAGGCAATGTAGACCAGCGGTGCGCGCAGCACCAGTTGTGGTTGCGTCTTCATCAGTTTGGAGTAGCGGTTTTGCGCGCTCTCGAAGCGCAGCAGGTCGGCCCTGCGTTGCGAGATGATGAGGCTCTCCTCCAGTATCTTTCGGTAGAGTATCTGTATGTTGACACTTTTCATGGCCACTGCTTCGAGTTCCGCTTTGGGCATGGCGTAGACCAGCGAGGGTTCGAGGGCCACGATTTGCAGTTGTGACGGTTCTTCCTTGAAGAGGCTTTCGATGCACATGACGATGGTGTTCTCGGTCGCCATGTACTCTGTGAGTTCTTTTCCTTCCTTGAAGTAGTACTGCCGTAGCAGTCCCTTCACGATCCAGTAGATGTTCTTACACGTTTGCCCCTCGGTGAGCAGTTGCTCGCCCTTGGCAAACTTCATGGGCACGAGTACGCCTTCGAGCAGGTCGAGTTCGTCGTGCGTCATGGTGCTGTAGCGGCGTGCCAGTTCGCGTGCCACGTCGCGTTTAGTTAGGCTTAGGCTTGTCATGGCTTTCATTAGCGATTTGCGGTTTCGGGTTGTCGGAATGTCGGTGTGACGCGATGTCGGTATGACGTGAGGTTGGTATGTCGGTGTGTCGGTATGTTGGTATGGTGTGATGTCGGAAAGGCGTGCGTCGTGTCGTCCTGCCGCCCTTAGTCCAGTTTGAGCACTGCGAGGAAAGCCTTCTGTGGCACCTCCACGTTGCCGATCTGCTTCATGCGTTTCTTTCCCCGCTTCTGTTTCTCCAGCAGTTTGCGCTTGCGCGAGACGTCGCCTCCGTAGCACTTTGCCGTTACGTCTTTTCTCACCTGCTTTACTGTTTCTCGTGCGATGATTTTCGCTCCGATGGCCGCTTGTATGGCGATGTCAAACTGTTGTCTTGGGATGAGTTCCTTCAGTTTCTCGCACATGCGCCGCCCGAAGGCGACGGCGTTGTCCTGGTGTGTCAAGGTGGAGAGCGCGTCGACGGGTTCGCCGTTCAGCAGGATGTCCAGTTTTGCCAGTTTGGAGGGTCTGAAGCCGTCGATGTGGTAGTCGAACGAGGCGTAGCCCTTGGAGATGCTCTTCAGTTTGTCGTAGAAGTCGATGACGATTTCTCCCAGTGGCAGCATGAAGTGCAGTTCGACGCGGTTGCCCGAGACGTATTGCTGGTCCAGCAGTTCGCCCCGCTTGTCGAGGCAGAGTTTCATGATGGGTCCGATGAAGTCGGCGGTGGTGATGATGGAGGCTCTGATGTAGGGTTCCTCGATGTGGTCTATCATGGTGATTTCGGGCAGGCCGCTGGGGTTGTGCACCTCTTTGACGTCTCCTTGCTTGGTGTAGCAGAGGTAGGACACGTTGGGCACGGTGGTGATGACATCCATGTTGAACTCGCG
>Ga0310697_10004495_pt1 | contig 13772 bp, 14 predicted proteins | sample 172DNAGHGlowgp2_FD_203883 | JGI IMG/M metagenome (GOLD analysis project Ga0310697, IMG submission 203883) | Sheep rumen microbial communities from Palmerston North, Manawatu-Wanganui, New Zealand - 1728 DNA GHGlow gp2 (v2) (version 2) | ecosystem: Host-associated > Mammals > Digestive system >...
CGCCGAAAAAAATCGTGCCGCCCACCGCCGCCGCGACTGCGATTCGGCGTAACTTCAGCTTGTCCAAAAATTTCATTACGATGCCTCCAAAACATTTTTTGCAAGATAAACTTGTCACTTTTATGATAAGCTTGCCGGTTTTCGTTGTCAAGGCTAAAAAGTTTCGCTTGCGGCAGGAAATGTGCCGAAGCATGTGGAATTTAGGACAAAATTTTCGCGGCGCGCAGGTCGGCTCGTCGTGAATCAAACCTTGCGAAAGAACGGACTAACTGCTATCATACGAAATAAATTGAGGAGGCGGCGCAATGCGGAAAAGAAGCGGTTTCAACTGGTTTGCGTTGGTGATGTTCGCGATGATCGCTTACTTCTCGACGGTTTTGATTTCTCAGCAGGTGCACTTGTCGCACGTCAGCGAAAGTCAACGAATCGCCGACAAGCGGCTGGAAAAAGCTAAGGCGACGAATGAAAAGTTGCGCAAGGAACTCGCCGAACTGCAGGACATCAATAACATTGAACGACTGGCGCGCGAAGATTTGGGACTTGCCAAAGACGGCGAAATGCCCTATCAGGCGACGCGCCCGTAAGTCGAAGTTAAACTTTTGTTTTGGGAGGACAGTATTTTGGCAATGGAAGCAGGCAGCATTGTGGAAGGCAAGGTCACGCGAATCACGAATTTCGGTGCTTTCGTGGAGCTGGAAGACGGGAAAGTCGGGCTGATTCACATTTCCGAAGTCGCCGACGTTTACGTCAATGACGTGCACGATTTTTTGAGCGAAGGCGACAAAGTTCAAGTTAAGGTCGTAAACATTGACGGCAACAAAATCGCGCTGTCCTTGAAACAGGCTAAGGCAAAGCCGCCCCAAGAAGGCGACGGGCAACAGTTCAGGCAAAATCGGCGCGGAGACTTTCGCAAGCCACAGAGGCAGCTGTCGGCCTCATTTGAAGACAAGCTGTCGAAATTCCTAAAAGACAGCGACGAGCGTTTGACCGACCTCAAGCGCAAAACCGATTCCAAGCGCGGCGGACGCGGTTCGCGCAGAGACTGAATAATTGGGAGTTAGGAACGATTACAGTCTGTTCCTAAAGATTTTTTTTCATGCTAAAGCGGTTCATTGACATCTGCGCGGCGGCAAAAATCTTCGACGGCATCAGCAAAGTTCTAATCGCGGTATCGGGCGGCGCAGATTCCCTTGCCCTTGCCGAGTTAATGATTAATTCGCGGCGACGTTTCAAGTTGGAACTTGTCATTGCGCATTACGAACACGGTCTGCGCGGGCAAGCCTCAATCGACGACGCGGCATTTGTAGAAGCCTTTGCACGCGAGCGCGGCATTGAATTTATCGGCGGGCACGGCGACGTTAAAGCTTTCGCGGCGGAGAAAAAATTTTCCGTCGAGACGGCGGCGCGAACGTTGCGCTACGAATTTCTTGCCGAAGCCCGACGCAACTTGAATTGCGACGCGATTGTCCTTGCTCACCACGCCGACGACCAAGCCGAGACGATTTTGATGCGGCTCCTGCGCGGCGCAACGTCGACAGGCTTATCCGCCATGAAGTTCCGAATTTTATCCGAGGATTACGGCTTGCTGATTCGCCCGTTGCTTCGGTTTCGCAAGGACGCGCTTGAAAATTTCTGCCGACGACGAAACTTGACGCCGTGCCTTGACGAAACAAACTTTGAACTTGACGCCACGCGCAACAAGATTCGACTTGAACTTATCCCGACGCTTGAAACGTTCAATCCCGCGCTTGTCGAAACGCTTTGCAGATTCGGCGAAGTGGCGGCGGAAGAGACCGACTTCATTGCCGCTCAGGTCGATAAAATTTTCCCCGTCGTCGTCCGCGACAATTCAATCGTTCGCGCAGAGTTTCTTGAGTTGCACCCCGCACTTCAACGCGCCGTCATAAAAAAATTCGTCGCGCGAGTCACGGGTTCGGCTGAGGATTTCGGCTTCGTGCACTTCGAGGGTGTTCGCAACGTTTTGCTCAACAGCTTGACGGGCGTGGAGTTGCCCAAACATTTCCGCGCAGATTTACGACACGGAAAACTTACAATAAAATACAGGAACAAGGAATAAGGAACAAATTTAAATCTCTTATCCCTTTTTCCTTGTTCCTAAAAAGAAAGGGTTGATTGCTTTGAAGAGTAAAGAAGATTACATCGAACGCGTGCTGTACACCGAGGAGGAGATCGCCGCCCGCGCCAAGGAGATCAGCGCGCAAATCAGCGAAGACTACAAGGACATCGCCAAGCCGCTCCTTACGGTCGGTATCCTCAACGGTGCAGTCATGTTCTACACTGACGTTGTGCGGCGGCTGACCATCCCCGTCCAATTCGACTTTTTAATCGCCTCAAGCTACGACGCCAACAGCCACACAAGCGGCAAAGTTAACATCCTCAAGAATCTCGACAACGACCCCAAAGGACGCGACATTTTACTTGTCGAAGACATAATCGATTCCGGCACGACGATGAATTACCTTATCGATTACTTCATGGACAAGAAAGCCAACAGCGTCAAAGTCTGCACGTTACTCAACAAGCCCAGCCGCCGCAAAGTCGACGTGAAGATTGACTATTGCGGCTTTGAAGTCCCTGACGAATTCATTGTCGGCTACGGGCTCGACTTCGCACAACACTATCGCAACTTGCCGTATCTCGGCATCCTCAATCGCAGTGTTTACGGCGGAAAATGAAAAGCAATGCTCAATGCGTATTAACAAAGGGGCGTTTTGATTGAACAGTTTTTTGCGCAACGTCGGGTTCTATTTGCTGGTGATTTTTATCGCAATAACCGCCTACGATTACTTTTCGGTCAAGCCGCAACCCGTGGAGGAAACGAGCTATTCGCAATTCCTTCAGCTGGTCGAACAGGGCGAAGTCACTAAGGTCGTCTTGGTAAGAAACACGATTAAGGTCACGAAAAAAGACGGCGGCGAGTTCACGACAACAGCACCCGACGAGCCGATTGGCGACGAAACACTTGTCGGAAAACTCGAAGCCAAAGGCGTAGAAATAACCGCGCAGAATCCCAAAGACCCGCCGTGGTGGATGACGCTCCTTTCGTCGCTGTTGCCGATTTTGCTGTTGGTAGGCTTTTGGTACTTCATGATAAGTCAGACGCAGGGCGGCGGCGGCAAAGTCTTTTCGTTCGGCAAAAGTCGCGCAAAACTCATGGGCGGCGACAAAGTCAAAGTGACGTTCAACGACGTGGCGGGCGCGGACGAAGCTAAGGAAGAACTTGCCGAGGTCGTCGAATTCCTCAAACACCCGAAAAAGTTCAACGACTTGGGCGCGCGCATTCCGAAGGGTGTTTTGCTCTTCGGTCCGCCCGGTACCGGAAAAACCTTGCTTGCCAAAGCCGTCGCGGGCGAGGCGGGCGTCGCGTTCTTTTCTATCAGCGGCTCCGATTTCGTCGAAATGTTCGTGGGCGTCGGCGCGTCGCGTGTCCGTGACTTGTTCGCGCAGGCAAAGAAAAATTCCCCGTGCATAATCTTTATCGATGAGATCGACGCGGTCGGTCGCCAACGCGGCGCAGGCTTGGGCGGCGGTCACGACGAACGTGAACAGACGCTTAACCAATTGCTTGTCGAAATGGACGGCTTCGCGCCCAACGAGGGCATTATCATAATCGCCGCGACGAATCGCCCCGACATTCTCGACCGCGCGCTTTTGAGACCCGGACGCTTCGACAGACAAATCGTCGTCGACAAACCGGACGTGACGGGACGCATTGCAATTTTACGCGTGCACACGAAAGGCAAGCCGATTGCGAAGGACGCCGACCTTGATGTTTTGGCGCGACGGACTCCCGGTTTCACGGGCGCGGATTTGGCGAATCTTGTCAACGAGGCGGCTCTTTTGGCGGCGCGTCGCAACAAGCACGAAATCAACATGACCGAGCTTGAAGAATCCATCGAACGCGTCATGGCGGGTCCCGAACGCAAATCCAAAGTCATGAGCGAGGACGAAAAGAAACTCACCGCTTATCACGAAGGCGGACACGCGTTGGTTGGTATGATGCTTAAGCACGCCGACCCTGTCCACAAAGTCACGATAATTCCGCGCGGCAGAGCGGGCGGCTATACGCTGATGTTGCCCAAAGAAGACCGCAGCTACGCTACGCGCTCCGAGCTGATTGACCGCTTGAAAGTCGCAATGGGCGGGCGCGTCGCCGAAGAAATTGTCCTGAACGAAATTTCAACCGGCGCGTCGCAAGACATTCAGCAGGCGAGCCGAATCGTCCGCGCAATGATTATGCAATACGGCATGAGCAACGTCCTCGGCCCCGTGGCTTACGGCGGCGACCCTGCGCAACAATATTACCTTGGACAGCCGCAGAAAAATTATTCCGAGGAAGTCGCCGGCGAAATCGACAAGGAAGTTCAACGCTACATGGAGGAAGCTTACGACGCTTGCCGCACGATTATCAACGACAACCGTGACAAATTGGAACGGATAGCGCAGGCTTTGTTGGAAAAAGAAACCCTTTCGGCGCAGGAGCTTAAGGACATCGTCTTCGGCGCGGAGATTCCCGAATTTGAACAGCCGTTCACAAAGGACGAACCGCCGCCTGTTCCCGTTGAGTTGACTAAACCCGCGCAGGTCGAGCAACCGAAATTGCCCGACGAATCTACACCCAGTCCCGTTTAAAATTTTTCTTTGAGGAAGTGACCGACGTTGAGCTTGATTGCAACGCGGTCTTATTTTTTTGAAAGGAAGAGTCCATTGCGCCACGAATATTTGAAACTCGTCCCCGAAAACATTACCGTCACGTTCACGGACATTCACTTTTCCAAGCGGCAGGGCGAAAGCATCACCGTCCACTTGGAACGCCCAAACGCCAACGGTTTTGACATCGCCGAATACGTTTTGCCCGTGTGTTACTGCAAAAAGTGCATGGGCTTCACCGAGGACGAGGAATATAAGTTGCGGCGTTTCGTCGAAAGACACAGCCCGTTGATTTGGGAAATAGCTCGCGAGGATGGTGAGATTATTGCCTACGATATTTGAGATCTACGGCTACAAAGTTTTCTTTTGGTCGAACGAAAACAACGAGCCTATTCACGTTCACGTTGCCAAGGGCAAGCAATCGGTCGACGCCACAAAAATTTGGCTTCCGCCCGAAAGTAATCCCGTCGTCGCGCACAACAACAGCCGTATTCCGCAAAAAGACTTGACGCGTATTTTGAAAGCTGTCGCCCTTGAACGTGACACGATAATTGCTCGTTGGTATGATTATTTCGGCAAGTGAGGGGGAATTTTTTATGAGTGAAGTTGTATTGCATTACACCCGCGCAGGTCACGTGGAAAACATTCATCGCGGCGACGTGGCGGCTGTCAACTGCAAAGGCGAAGTCGTCGCGGCAGTCGGCAACGCGCAACTGCCGATGTTTTGGCGTTCGGCGGCAAAGCCCTTTCAAGCGTTGCCCTTCGTGAAAAACGGCGGGCTTGAACGCTACGGTATAACCGACGAAGAACTTGCGCTGTTGGTCTCCAGTCACAGCGGAGAAGAAAATCACGTCGCGCTTGTTCGCGGAATTCTTGCCAAGCTCGGTTTGGACGAATCGGTTTTGGATTGCGGCGTCGTGCGCCCCATGAGCGGCAAGGCGTTCAAAAAAATCATCGCGGCGGGCGAAAAGGTCTTGCCCGTGCACAATCCCTGCTCCGGCAAACATTCGCAGATAATCGCGCTGGCTATGATGCTCGGCATCCCCTACGAAGGCTACACTAAGCCCGAACACGACTCGCAGAAAATTATCTTCAAACACGTGGCAATGGCGTCGCGTATGCCCGAAGACAAGCTCGAAATCGGAATCGACGGCTGCGGCGTGCCCGTGTTCTACCTGCCGATTTACAATATGTCGCTTGCCTACGCAAGGTTGTCGACACCTGCCAAAGACGATTGGGGCGAATACGAACTTGCCGCGACCAAAATCCGCGACGCAATGAGTAAATACCCGCAAGTCTTGTCCGGCAACGGACGAATCGATATGGCGGTGTCGGAAGTCACGGGCGGCAGGATTATCGCGAAAATCGGCTCGGACGCGGTCTACTGCCTTGCCGTCAAGGACGGTGACTTGGGCATTACGTTCAAGATTGAGGACGGCAGTTACGCGGCAGTCACGCCCATGACGATCGCCGTGCTGAAACATCTGGACTTGCTGACCAAAGACGAAGCGGCGGAGCTCGATAAAATGTTCCCGCCCGTGCTGAAAAATCACCGCGGCGAAATTATCGGCACGATTGAAACCGTCTTTTAATTGAAAAGTCAAGCCGTCTATGCTAAACTTTTATGCGAGGTGACGAATATGCGAAAGACGACGATTGTTGAAATGTTGAAAAATGCGGGGGAAAATTTTGTTTCGGGTGAGAGCATCGCCGGAGAGTTGGGCATTTCCCGTACCGCTGTCTGGAAACATATTCAGGCACTTCGCGACAGCGGCTACGAGATTCTCAGCCGTGAACGTCGCGGTTACAAGCTCAAGGACGCGCCCGATCTGCTTTTGCCAAGCGAAATCCAAATCGGGCTCGACACCGAAATCGTCGGCAAGGAAATGAATTATTATCCCTCCGTCGACTCGACGAATCGCGTCGCAAAAAAGTTGGCATATCACGGCGCGGCTGACGGCGCAATCGTCGTCGCCGAAGAACAGACCGGCGGCAAAGGGCGGCTCGACAGAAAATTTTTTTCGCCGCGCGGCAAGGGCATTTGGTTTTCGGTTATCTTGCGTCCGAAATTTTTGCCCAAGGATGCGCCGAAATGCACGCTTATGGCTGCGGTAGCTGTCGCCGAGGCAATGACGCGCTTCAAGCTAAAAGCCGAAATTAAGTGGCCGAATGACATCATGCACGACGGTCGCAAGCTTGTCGGCATCTTGACGGAAATGACGGGCGAAATCGGCAAGATTACTTATCTGGTAATCGGCGTCGGCATTAACGTCAACATCAGCCGCGACGAATTCCCCGAAGACCTGCGCGGCATTGCAACTTCCCTGTGCGAAATGAACGGCGGCGAAGAACTTTCCCGCGTTTATCTGCTCCGCGCTGTGCTTGAGGAGTTCGACAGACTTTATCGTGAAGTCATGGCTTCGGGCTTCGACAAAGTGCTTGAACGTTGGAAGAAACACAACGTCACGCTCGGCAGGGAGATTCGCGTCATATCGGCGGGCGACGGCAGTTATTTCACGGGCAAGGCGATTGACTTGAATCACGATGGCGCGCTTGTCGTCGAAACGGCGGACGGCTTGCAAACTGTCTACGCGGGCGACGTTTCCATTCGACAGGCTTCAAGCGCGGCGAACGACTGAAAAGTTTTTGGCAAAGTAAATCCCTCAACCTGCGCGGGCGAGGGATTTTTGATTCGGAGGAATTTTTTTGAACACACGCGATATTGACATGCTGCGCGGCTCGTTATGGGACAAGATAATTTTGTTCGCCCTGCCGCTTGCGTTGACGGGCGTCATGCAACAGCTTTTGAACGCGGCGGATGTCGTGACACTCGGCAAATTTGTCGGCAAGCACGCAATGGCGGCGGTCGGCAACAACATTTCAATGGTCGGGCTTATCGTCAGCCTGCTAATGGGCTTGAGCCTCGGCGCGAACGTCGTCATTGCACAAAACATCGGCGCGAAACGAATCGACAGGGCGCACGCGGCGGTTAGCACGTCATTCGTCCTTGCGACGGCGGCGGGCATTTTTTTCTGCGCGGTCGGCGAATTTTTGGTCGCGCCGATTTTTTATTTCCTTGAGGTGCCGCCGAGCGTCGTGGACATAGCGGAAACTTATCTGCGAATTTTTCTGCTGGGTCTGCCGGCAATGAGCCTGTACAACTTCCAAGCGGCGATATTCCGTAGCAAGGGCGACACGCGCACGCCGTTGATTACGTTGGCAATTGCCAGCGGCGTCAATATCGTGCTGAACCTGTTGTTCGTCCTGCAATGCGGTTGGGGAATCGCGGGCGTGGCGGCGGCGACGGTCATTGCCAACGTCGTCAGCGCGATAATCCTGTTTCGCGCCCTGCTGAAGGCGGACGGCGTCATAAAGCTTGACTTCAACGCGTTGCACGTCGACAAGGCGGAGCTGTTTGAAATCGTGCGAATCGGCTTGCCGGCGGGCGTCCAAGGCATGGTTTTTTCGCTGTCGAACTTGCTGATTCAAGCGGCGATAAATTCTCTCGGCGCGGACGCAATGGCGGCTTCGGCGGCGGCGTTCACGATTGAGATTAACGTTTTCTGCGTCGTCAACGGCTTCGGGCAGGCGGCAACGACTTTCGTCGGGCAAAACTACGGCGCGGGCAATCTGTTGCGTTGCAAGCGCGTGACGTGGGTTTCCATGGGCTTGAGCGCGATTTTCATGCAGACGCTGTGTTTCGTGATTCTGTTCTTCGCCGAAGAGGTCTTGAGCCTTTTCAACGGCGACCCCGAAGTCATACGGCTCGGCGTGATTCGCCTGTGGTATATCGTCGCGCCCGAATTGATTAACGTCTTCATGGAGGGCTTGTCGGGTGCCCTGCGCGGCTACGGCATTTCGCTGACGCCCGCCGTGATAACGTTGGTGTGCGTGTGCGGAGTACGCGTGGCGTGGGTCTTTACGGCGTTCGCGCACATCCCGACTTACGCGACGCTCATGGCGGTCTACCCGATCAGTTGGCTGATAACGACGCTCGTCCTTATCGCGGCGTATTTTTATCACATGAAACACTTGAAGCCCGCGCGCAGTTGATTGCCGCACGAAAAAATCCCTCTGCACAACGCGGAGGGATTTTTATTTGTCGGCGGGAGATTACTTCAGCGCGGCAGTAAACGTGCTCTTGCCCTTGTCGGAGTGCACGGAATACGTCACGAGCCCGCGTTCCGTCGTCCAGTCGTAGGTGCCTTCGGTCGAAACTTCCTTCAACATACGCAAATCGCGCATGACTTCGCCACGGTCTTCGGCGTCCAGTTCGGGGTTGAGCGTCGCAATTAAAAGCCCCAACACGTTAATGACTTGAAACGATTCGTCTTGATTTTGCGGCTCGGCAAAAAGTTTCAGCTCGGCGACTTTGCCCGCGTCGTCAAGCGTGCCCTCAAGCGTGAGGTGCGGCGCGAATTCGTGACTGAACTTTTTCCCGTCGACGGCAAGCGGCGCGTCAATCGCAACGCCAAGGTTGGGCGCAAGCCTCTGCGCGGCGGCGTTGAATTTATCGCGGAAGGCTTCGGGTGTCGTGCGGACTTCAAAACTTTTATCGCCGCCGAAAATGTTCAGGTTGCCCGCCGTCATGTTCGCGTAAAGGAAAAACGCACAGCATGCGGCGGCAAGCACGACGTTTGTCATTCTGTCGAAGGTCGAATATTTATACATGAACAGCCAGCCCAGCGGCGGCAGGAAAATCAGCAAGGTAATCATCGCCGCGATTTTTATATAAGCAGTCAAATTGACACCTCCCAAAAAAAATTGCCCGTCGACGATTGACGGGCTTAACGAAGAATATTTTTACTCGGATTGATTACACAGCTTAGCCGAGGACTTCAAGCAAGTCGTCGGAACCCGCCTTGACGTCGCCGGTCTTGAGCGGACGAACGGTGCCGTAAGCGGAAGAATTGGTGACGATAAGCGGTGTGACGACAGGATAGCCCGCCTTCTTGATAGCGGGGATGTCGAACGTGACAAGCAAATCGCCGCGCTTGACTTCCTGTCCGTCAGTGACGTGAACTTCAAAGTTCTCGCCGTTGAGCTTAACGGTGTCGATACCGATGTGCATGAGCAATTCCGCGCCTTCGGGCGTGACCATGCCGATAGCGTGTTTGGTCGGGAAGATAAGCGTAATGGTGCCGTCGGCAGGAGCAACGAGCTTGCCTTCCGTCGGGTCTACCGCAACGCCGTCGCCCATTGCACGCGAAGCAAAGCCATCGTCGGGGACTTCGTTCATGAGCATCATGTGACCGGTGAGGTGCGCGCCGAAGGTCGCATCTTGCATCTTGGGCTTTTCGGGCTCAGCCGCCGCAGCAGAGCCGCCGCCGCTTGCGCCTTCCAGAATCGAACGGTCGATCTTGCCTGCGCGGATGTCTTCAACGAATTCTTCAAAGTTCGCCTTGACAATCGTGACGCTCGGTCCGTAAATGACTTGGATAGCGTTGCCCTTGATAACGACGCCGCCCGCGCCCGTGGACTTGAGGATACCTTCGTTGACTTTGGAGCCGTCAATCAGCGTCAAGCGCAGACGCGTCGCGCAGCAGTCGATTTCAGTTACGTTGTCGACGCCGCCGACACCGCTGAGGATAGTAGCGGATTTCTGCTGGTCAGGCGTGAGGCTTGCAAGAGCCGCAGAGCCTGCGCCGCCGCCCGCAACGCCGACGCCCGTCGCTTTCTGGTAATCGGCCTTGGACATCATCTTGACTTCCTCGTCGTCAGCTTCACGACCCGGAGTCTTGAGATCCCATTTCATAATGAAGAACTTAAACGTAATGAAGTAAATAACCGCGAACACCGCGAACAACGGCAACATCATAATCCAGCCCGTCTTTGAGTTGCCGGGCAGGACGCCGTACAGGATAAAGTCAATCAAGCCGTCGGAGAACGTGGTGCCCATTGCAATGCCCATGATATGGCAAGCCGCGAACGAGCAGCCCGCGAAGAAGACGTGAATGGCAAAGAGTTCTTTCGCAAGGAAAAGGAACGTGAATTCGATAGGCTCGGTGATACCGGTAAGGAACGAAGTCAAGCCGACCGAGAACAGCAGTGAGCCCGCAGCCTTTTTCTTTTCGGGACGCGCGCAGGTGTACATTGCCAACGCCGCCGCAGGAAGACCCGCCATCATGAACGGGAACTTGCCCATGAGGAAGCGCGCCGCGTCAACCGAGAAATGCTCCGTGTTCGGCGAAGCGAGTTCCGCGAAGAAAATGTTTTGCGCGCCCATGACGGTTTGACCGTCGATAACGGCGGTGCCGCCCAGACCCGTCTGCCAGAACGGCAAGTAGAAGATGTGGTGCAAGCCGAACGGAATAAGCGCACGTTCGCAACAACCGAAGAAGAACGTACCGAAGTAGCCCGCCGCCTGGACGATGCCGCCCAATGCGAAGATACCGCTCTGAACGAACGGCCAAACGAAATACAAAATGACGCCCGTCACGATGCCGAAAATCATACAAACAATCGGGACAAAGCGCGTGCCGCCGAAGAACGAAAACGCGGGCGGGAGTTGCATTTTATAAAAACGATTGCAAAGCTCAGCCGCAACCAAACCCGTAATGATACCCGCGAAAACACCCATCTGCAACGTGGTGATACCGAGGACTGAAGTTATTGCGCCTTCCTTGACACTGGGGTCTATGGAGCCGTCGGCATGAAGCGAGCCGTCGAGACCGAGGAAGACGTGAATCGTCGTCAAGAGGACGAGATAAAAAATTGCTGCGCCGAGAACGGCGATACCTTTTTCTTTCTTCGCCATACCGAGGGCGACCGCAAGCGCGAATATCAACGGCAAGTTGCCGAAGATAGCTCCGCCGACGTTTGAAAGAATAAGCATGAAACTGAACAGCGCACTGCCGGGGTGAAGTGTTGACTCCAAGCCGTAAGCCGCGATTGTCGTCGGGTTCGAGAACGATGCACCGATACCCAACAAAACGCCGGCGAATGGCAAAACGGCAATCGGCAGGAACAATGACTTACCGATTTGTTGCGCTACGGCAAATGCCGAACCGCCTCCGTCACTCATGTAATAACCTCCTTACCTTTTGACAGAAAAAAATCACTCCGAGTTAAAAAATATCCTCCTCTCCATGTAATTTATTTCCGGATCTTAGACCCACCCATTACCCGCTTGCAAAAGGAGGATGCCCCAAAACGAGCCTCCTCCTTTTTGCGAGATATTTCAAGAATTATAACCGACGAAAAATCGTTTGTCTACAAATTTGTCAAAGTAATTTTTGCACTTAGCGGCAACGGTAACGGAAATTCTGCCCGGCGTTGTCTTGAGCGATTTCGTACAGGTCGGGGAAATCCGCCACAAAGTCTCGCAGCTGATGATAGCCGAAGTCCCTTATGCCGTAGCCGAGATTTTTGCGTTTAAGTGCCTGACCCGCGTAGTTGAGCAGAGAAAAGCCCGCGTCGTCGCCGTGAGCCGCCGCCGCCTCGCGAATGATGTCATGCAGGCGGTTAAGTCTGTCGTCGGGCATTTTTTTCGGCTCCTGCGCGCGGCAACGGTAGAAAATTTTTTTCTGCTCCTTGCGAACGTCGTAAAGGTCGGGGAAAGCGCGCGTGAACTTTTGCAACGTGCTGTAGCCCAAGCTCCTTATGCCGAAGCCGAGTTTTTGTTTCGCGATGAAATGTCCAGCGTGACTTAACTCCGCGAAACCGTCTGCATTTGCGTTCAGTGTCGCAAATTCGCGCAAGATGTCATGCAATCTTTTGATTTTTTCGCCGTCGGCAGTCTCCAAGCAACGGTAGCAGAAATTTTCGCCCGTCTCGCGCTGAATCACTTCATACAAATTGGGGAAGGCGGCAACGAATTTGTTCAGCGAACCGTAGCCGAAATCTTTCACGGTAAAATTTTTTTCGCGAAGAAATTGTCCCGCCCAACACAAGGGCACGAAGCCGTTTTCGTCGCCGTGAACAGCCGCCGCCTCACGCAAAATGGCGTGCAAAGGTTGCAAGTCTTTCTTGATGTCGGTCAAGGGGGCTTGCGAAGTTATAGGCACGACCTTTGCCGTTGACGGCGCGGGAGCTTTATCCTCGACGAACAGCGACATTTGCGCGGACGACTCTGACTGCGCGGGCGCAGATTTTTTAACAACCTTATGCGGCGGTTGAACGTCAGGAACTACGGCGGGAGCGGACAAGTCGATAAACTCACTGCAAGCGGCGCGGAAAGAATTCGACACTTGCGCGCAACCCAGCCCTATTACAGTCATGCCGCCTTCGCGAAGACGTATGGCAAGCGGCGTGAAATCGCTGTCGTTGGAGACCAGCGCGAAAACCTCTGCCTTGCCTTCGTGAAGCACGTCCATTGCGTCAATCGTCAAGGACATATCGGTTGCGTTTTTGCCCGTCGCGAAGTCGGGTTGCTGAACGGCGCGCAGGGAAAAGCTCAAAATGCAATCGTTCCAACCGTGCAGGGAAATTTTTTCCCAGTTGCCGTAGATTCGACGGATAAAAATTTCGCCGCGACGTTCCAGCGCGTCAAAGATTTGCTTGCCGAATTTCGCTGAAATATTATCTGCGTCGATGAAGAGTGCGATTTTTTTTGCCGTCATTGCAAAACCTCAGTAGCATTCGAAAGCACGAATCGCACCGAATTGGATGAAGTTGCCCGCCTCGACGGGATCGCCTTCAGTTATAGTCTGCTCGACGACGGGCAGATCATCCGTCGCGATTTGAATTCGTTCCGCGCCGTATTCCTCTTTGACTTTCTTCCAGAGATTCTTGCGCGAAGTCTTCGTGTCCTTGTAAATCGTGTGATTGTAAAAAATATTCATGGACGCCTCGCTTTTGGCGGCGTCGCAGTTGAAAAAGATAAACACTTTGCCGGGTTTGGCCATACAATAAAACTCCTTTCAAAAATTTAGGCACCGCCGCGATTATAACAGTCGAAGGGACAAGGGACAAGATTTTTCTTGATTCCCCCCGCCTGCAGGAAAAGCCCGCTCAAAGCCGAAAAGCCTTTCCGTAACTAGGGGTTGTTGGTAAATTCAGGTAAAGAAAAAACATAAGCAGTTCTTTGATAAAATGAGTTTGAAAGAAGTGAACAACTTATGTCAAATTCATTTTACCACAAAGATTTAACCGACGCTCAA
>Ga0310697_10004496_pt1 | contig 13771 bp, 2 predicted proteins | sample 172DNAGHGlowgp2_FD_203883 | JGI IMG/M metagenome (GOLD analysis project Ga0310697, IMG submission 203883) | Sheep rumen microbial communities from Palmerston North, Manawatu-Wanganui, New Zealand - 1728 DNA GHGlow gp2 (v2) (version 2) | ecosystem: Host-associated > Mammals > Digestive system >...
CCTTAGCCAATGTCGGGCGGATGGAGCTGCAGGATTTGTCGCAGGAAGACGAGGTCTTCCGCAGTGTGTTCGAGGACAGCATGCACCAAAAGCTGACAAAAATGGAAAAGGAAGAGTACAAGAAGAGCGTCTTGGAATACGAGGACGTGCAAGCGGCGGTCCAATACGCCCGCGAGCTGGGAATCGAGGAAGGACGTGAGCAGGGTCTTGAGCAAGGCCGTGAGGAAGGTCGTGAGGAAGGTCGTGAGCAGGGACGCGAGCAAGGACTTGAGCAAGGACTTGAGCAAGGACTTGAGCAAGGCCGTGCGGAAGGTCTTGAGCAGGGCCGCAAGGAAGGCCGTGAGGTGGAGAAGCGCCTCCTTGCCCGCAACATGCTCGCCGAAGGCCTGGAGCCGGCAACAGTGGCGAAAATCTCCGGGCTGACGGAGGGCGAGATTTTGGCGCTCATGCAAGACGTTCCTTCCCAGAGGCACTGAGCAGCATCCGGCAGAGACAGGCTGCGCGACATGGGCTGCGCGGCTTTTGGCTGCGCACTGCCGCTATAAGGCCGCGCCCGGGACTTCCACCCGTTAGATTATGCCCATGTCAGGCGAACCAAAAAACGGCCGGTGTCCTGAAAAACACCGGCCGCTTTTGTTCATGCCGTTTCGTTAACTACTAACTACTAACTGCTAACTACTAACTACTAACTGTCAACTACCAATAGAACGGGTCATACCAAGGGTCGTACCAAGGATAGAACGGATAGATATCCCAAGGATAGACCGGGTAGATATCCCAATCCCAAGGCGAATAGGTATGGACGAGTAGGAAATCCGCGCTCTTGGAACCGTCCATGGTGGAGAGCTTGCCTTTGAAGCCATCCGGTCCGATGACGTAGGATCCGATTTTCACCCGGGCCTTGTCCACAATCGCGTTGTCGTCGGTATGGAAGGTGATGTAGATGACCTTGTCTCTCGCCTCCCAGGTGAAATCATAGCACAGGCTGGTCAGGGGCGCGTTTTCTCCGAAGGTGTTGCACCATTTGCCGTGGCCGGAAGTGGTGGTGACATCGTTCCAGAACTGGAGATGCGTGCCTGTGGAGGCGTATGTAACGCCGCCCCGGGTGTAGCTGATGTCCATGTTGCCGTCCCAGCGACCGTCCACCAGCATGGCGAGGATTTCGTCGTCCGTGTAGGTGGGTCCGCAGCCCGAGAACACAAACGGTGCTGTGCCGAGCAGCACAAGAAGCAGTAATTTGAATGTTTTTTTCATCATTTTTAACATTGTTTATTGTTTGAAATTGAATGCGGTTGATTTCGAGCGGGCAAAAATACTCTTTTTTTCAAAACGCCGTAGAGCCGTCATATTATGGCGACCCTACTGACCGCAAGCACATCGGGTTCCGCCCTGTCCCGACAAGGGCAGCAGCTTGGTAGAAACGATACGGTGTCGGTTTCCAGCCCCCAGCAGGGGTCAAACCTCGGATTGGCAGGCCACATCCCAGAGGAGGTGCTCCACAGCAAAGCGTAAGTGACGGTCAGGGCTCCATGCCGGAGGCATGACACGCGCCTTTGAAGGAAGGCTCTATGGACACCCAGCCCGTCTTAAGGTCGTCGGAGGGAAGTCGGTCTATTCGTTCGCCATCGCAAGAACTTCCGCCTCCGCCAGCCCGGAAATTTTCGCCACGGTTGACGGGACAAGGCCTTCGGCGAGCATATTGCGGGCAAGCTGGCGTTTCTCAACTGCACGACCTTCCTCGCGACCTTGTTCAAGTCCTTGCTGAATCCCCTGTTCCATTCCCTGTTCCATTCCCTGTTCTATTCCCTGTTCTATTCCCTGTTCTATTCCCATCTGAATCCCTATCTGTATCCCTTCCTCTTTCGCCTCTTTCCGCTCGCATTCCACCATCTCATGTACGCTGGGGTAATCCATCAGACTCTTGACATAATCCTGTTTTTCCATATTCGTGAAATTTGAGATTTGGCATTCCTCATAGAAGCGCATCTGCATGGGTGTCAGAGTGTTAACCTCTTCTTCTTGTAAGTACACCACATTGGTGAACATGTAGAGGATGAGGTTGCGCTCGTCACTCATGTCAAGTGTCTCCAATTGCGCGGCAAATTTACTCAATTCAACGAAATAATAAACAATATTTTTTGTAAAAATATCATTGTCGTCATCTTTGTGGTAAACCTTTGAGAAGAAACGCTTCTTCCCTTTGAACTCCGGCATATCGTAACTCATTATGTTAAAGGAGTATATTTTCGGTACATGCTTGTAGTATTTGTCTTTCTTGTCCCAATTCTGCACGGTGGCGAGGCTGGTATAAACCCGCATCCGGTCGACGTAGTTCTCCTGTTTCCCGTTCTGCATCTCCACGATAAATCGCTTGCCGTCTTGGTTCTTGCAGTAGAGGTCATAACGGACGAACTTGTCCTCTTTCCGGACGCCGAGCATTTCCGTGGACAGGTAGGAAATGTCGGTGATTATTCCTGTGTCATCGGAGATGAATACGTTCAATAGATGCATCAGGATGTCCTTGTTGCGCTCGGTGGCTAACAACCGCTTGAATCCGTAGTCGGACAGCGGGTCCATGACCTTAAGGTTGTGCTCCTTGATGTAGGCCTCTGTCTCTTTCAGGCTCGGGAGTTTCCTTTTGTTTTCCTTTTTTGTTCCAGACGGTTTAGACTGTTTTGTCTTCTGTGTCTTTTGTCTTCTTGTTTTTTTCGACATTGTTTTTGGTTTTGATGAATATTATTTGTTAATTTCGGTTAGACGGGTCTCCGCAGAGACGCGTCAAGGCACGTAGAGACACACGGCCGTGCGTCTCTACAGACAAGCATTTTCCCGCCTGCAAATATACAACGCAGATATGCCCTTTGTCAAGTGTTTTGAAAAATTTTTACTCCCCTGACTGTCAAACCCATGCAAAAAACCTCTTAACTAATCGAGGTTGATTAGTTAATTTTCAAAAGGGTTTTTCGCAGGATTATGGGGTAGAGCCGTCATATTATGGCGGCTCCACCCGGTTTATGGCGCCCTACCCTCCCCAGAACAAACGCAAAAATACGATACAATCTTTCCGAAAAATTTGTACTTTCGCCGCTTTTTTGGAAAATACATTACCTATATAGGAAATAAAAACACTATTATATGAAACAGAGAGTTTTACCCGTTTTGAAACGCTTTTTCGCACTGCTGTTGTGCTGGTTTTTCACGACGAACGCCCCGACGGCCTGGGCGCAAACCGTGGCGAATGTCCCTTACCGTGCCTATAACATAGGGACCGGTTCTTTTGAATCGCTCACAGCGACAAGTGCCGAAGCGGTCACAGCCTCGACCACGACTATGGGCACTGCTAACACCGAGACATGGTATGTGGTGAACAGCAACGTTACGGTAAATAACCGTATCAATGTGCGCGGCACAGTGAACCTAATCCTATGTGATAATAAAACGTTGACGGCTAAGGTAGGACTTGAAGTTCCGGAAGGTACAACGTTAAACATCTACGGACAAAGAAACGGCACGGGTACACTCACGGCAGTTATTACTACTATCCAAGGATATACAGGTATCGGTGGAAATAATTATAATTCAAACAGAACTGGAGGAACTATCTCAATTCATGGCGGTTATGTTACGGCCACAGGCGGTCCGAATTCTGCAGGTATCGGTGGCAGTTATCAAGGTTCTTGTGGCACTATTACCATTTACGGAGGCTATGTTACGGCCACAGGCGGAGGTTCTGGTGCTGGTCTTAGTGGCGGCAATCATGGTGCTGGTGGCGATGTGATTATTTATGGCGGCAACGTCACCGCGACAGGCAGCGACTATAGTGCGGGCATCGGTGGTGGTAATTCCGCTGCAGGTGGCAATGTTACTATTTATGGAGGCACAGTTACCGCCAAAGGCGGAAAGAGAGGAGCTGGTATTGGAGGCGGTCAAGCCGGTGTTGGGGGCTCCGTTACGATAAGCGGCGGTACTGTTACAGCCATTGCGGGCGAAGAAGCACATGCTATCGGTCGTGGTTATCTTTTAAATAATACAAATACAAATGAAGGCTCTCTCACTCTTGATCTTATGAAAGTGTTCGCAAACTCCACGGCAACGGAGCCAGTCGCATCAGGAAGTCGTGTGAGCACCTGCCGCTCTTCTTACGCTAAAATCGAGCTCTGCACCGAACATCACTGGAACGGTAACGACCATTGCTCCTATTGCGATACCATTTGCTATGGGGTTGCTTACAACGCCAATAATGCCACAAGCGGTACCGCACCCGATATCGTCACTTTCCGTCCTGGTGAGACGGTCACCATTGCTGGCAATACAGGTAATCTGGAACGTACAGGATACCTCTATGCGGACTGGAACACGGCTGCCGACGGTAACGGAACGAACTATTCAGCAGGTACATCTACCAGTAGCTCGGTCACCCTTTATGCCAAATGGGAACCCATCACCTACACTGTCCGCTTCCACAAGAATGATGGCGGAACTGACGTGTACACCGACCAAACCTTCACATACGACGTTGCCCAGAACCTCACAGCCAATGCGTTTAACCGTACAGGCTATGCTTTCCTCGGCTGGAGCACTGAAGTCACCGGTGGCGTGACCTACACCGACGGCCAAAGTGTCAGCAACCTCACGACAACACCAAATGCCGTGGTCGATCTCTTTGCCGTTTGGGCGGAAATCGGCTCGGAAGAAAACCCCTACCTCATCAAGGACAAAAACGCCTTGATAAGCTTCATGTACTGTATCAACGGTGGCGCCAATTTCTACTACTCATACGTGGACAATCAGTGCTACTTGAGTGCAAGTGGTCTGGGACCCGGCACCTACAGCACCGTACCCGCCTCCGGCGCAGGAAAGTACTTCAAACAGACCAACGACATTGTCCTGATTGACGACGATGTGGCCGGCTGCAACGGGGTGGCGAAGAACAATACCGAATGGAACAATTGGAAATGGCAGCTCAACGGCACATTCAAGGGTAACTTTGACGGCGACGGGCATGTCATCAGCGGTGTGTACGTAGACCGCTCGGCCTCAGAAAACGCCGGCTTCTTCCCTGTCGTGCAGGGAGGTGGAAGCGGTTCGACCGTCACCGTCAAGGACCTCGGCATTGCCAATGCCTACATCAAGGGCAGGAACAATGTCGGCGGCATTGCGGGCAACGTGATTGCGGCGACCATCGAGGGCTGCTTCTTCGAGGGCTGCATCGAAGCCTCCGGCAACGACTGCGGCGGTATTGCGGGTATGCTGAGCGGAACCGGCGAGACTGTCCGGAACTGCTACGCCACCGGCCATCTGAACAATACCGGCAACGGTGACAACCTCGGCGGTGTCGTCGGCGAATCAGTCACCTCCGCCGGCCCTCTTCAAAACAACATCCAAAACTGCTACTCCACCATGATTCTGCAAGGCGGTAAGAATGCCAGCACCGGCGGTATCATCGGACTGCCCCATAACGCAATCGTTTCCAATTGTTACTTCGACCAGCAGATGAGAATGTCCACCCTGACCACCGTTTCCGGCGCGACGGGCATGACCACCAGCGCGTTATGCGCCAGCGACTTCAGCCTCGTATCCGGCTCTGACGCCCTGTTCGGATACCACGAAGGCTTCTACCCCTCGCTGAACGGATTCGATTTCAACAATACTGCCGTGAAGCTCTCCTGCCTGCCCTTCTCCCTCCATGAGGACGACAGTCTGACGGGCGTGGCGCATGATTTCACCCTGAACACGATGAACAACGCGGTCAGCTGGTCCTACGACAACCTCTGGCCCAATGCACTGACGGTCACAAGCAACACGGTACACCCCGTTCAGCAAGGCTCCGTGCGCTTCACCGGCACCGTGAACAATCGCACCCGCTACTACGATATCATCACCCATGTCGCCCCGTTTGTCGGCTCGGAGGCCAACCCCTTCACCATCGACAACCTGACCGATCTGCAGAACTTCCGCGACGGCATCAACTCCGGCTCGAACTTCTCGTACAAACGTTTCGTCATCGACTATGACCACCGCGACACCATCCATTGGTTGCAGACCGCTGACATAGATCTTGCCCCCCAAAGTCCCTGGACACCCGTCGGACAATCTACATCCGCTTGTTTCAAAGGCGTTTACAACGGTGGCAATCATAAGCTTCTTAACCTGAGCATGTCCAAGGACATTGACCAGGCATTCTTCCGTTTCCCGAGCGGCACCATCAAGAATGTGGTCATGAAAGACCCGCAAATCAACGGTTGGCAGGGTAATTCCGCAGCATTGGCCACCTTCGTGATGGGCGGCGCCATTGACAACTGTTCAGTGGAAGGCAACGACCTTGTCTTCGACGGCAGTGACTGCGGCGGACTGGTCGGTTGGGTGGGCAACCCCAAAACTTTCCCATACGCACCCGCCGGCATGGTTACCATTTCCAATTGCCATAACTCCTGCAATATTCAAGATACTTCTTACGGGTATGTGGGTGGTTTGATTGGCCACGTGTATGCCGATTCTTGCAGTATCACCCGCTGTTACAATTCAGGAAACGTCACCTCCACATACGTGCCGGATGTCAGGAACAAACTCGGGGCCATCGGTGGTGTGGTCGGTTTCTGCGAGGAGAATTCAGGATCGAACAAGGCCGTCATTTCCTTCTGCTATAACACGGGTGATGTCTCCTCCGGTTACGGACTCATTGGCGGTGTGGTGGGACATGCCACGCAAAAGCATACCATCTCCCACTGCTTCAACACTGGCAATGTGACAGGCGATCTGCGTATTGACATTGAATATTTCTCCGTGGGCGGTGTGGTTGCCCCGCATTTGTCCACAGCCCGTTATTGTTTCAACACGGGCAAGGTGACAGTCCTCGAGAACAATCACACCATCGACTATTCAAAAGGCGTTGCAGGCGTGAACGGCACCTGCGAGCATTGCTTCAACGCAGGTCAGATTTACAACGGCAACACCAGCCACGGTGAAGCCGGCGGTGTGGCCAGCGGTTCGGCCGACTACTGTTTCAACGCCAACCGCGTGATTGACCGTAACACCAACACCTCACACCCGCACAGCATCGCCTACGGCACGGTGACGAACTCCTTCACCGACAAGCAGATGGCAATTAACGCACAAGATGGCACACTCTCCGCCACCGCCCAGCTCATCGGCACGGAATCCGCAGCCAAAGCCACGTTAGGGGAAGAGTACTGGATCTACGAAGAGGGCAAATACCCCCGTTTGGCATGGACCGACACTTGCACTTGGGCGAAAGACATTGCCATTGCCGCTTGTACGCCAGTGCTGCTGCCCAACGCGGGCGACGACATCGACCATGTGAAATCCGGCATGAAGTTGGGTTGTTCCACCCATGTCACGTGGACGGCGCCTGACGGCAATTGTCTGTTTGAAGGCGATTTGCCCACCACTTGCGACAACAATTTCATCACGCCAACCTTACAGAGCAGTTGTGTCACCCCCGTGGAAGTCTCTGTCTTAGCAAAAGGGAAAGTGGTGAAAGTTCTCTCTTTGCTCCGTCAATTGGATGCGGTGGAGGATACCCTCACGGTTGAGAATCTGGCTGAGTTACAAGCGTTGCGCGACGGGGTCAACTCCGACGCGGCATTCACCTACAAGGAGAAGCTGTTGCCTCGTTTCGCCGAGGGATGCGTCTTCAGATTGACGGCGGACATCGACATGGCGAGCGAGAGCAGTTGGGCGCCCATCGGCTCGGGCAACACCAACATGCGTTTCTCCGGCACTTTCTTGGGCGACAACCATCGTATCACGAATCTCAAGGTGAAGAACCAGACCGTGGCCGGTCTCTTCGGGTACCTCGCGGGTGAGGTGCGCGACCTGAATATCGGGGTCGATACCATCACCGGAGGCACCTACTCGGGTGCGGTGTGCGGCGCCATGGACGACGGCAAGATCGTGAACTGCACGGTCGCCGGCGGCGAGATTATGGGTGCGGCTTACACGGTATCCACCGACCACTACGGCACCGGCGGCATCGCGGGTGTCTCCTTGGGGGTGGACAGCTTGATCGGCTGTACCAACTTCGCCAACATCACCAGCGGTTACTGCGGCGCCGGCATTATCGCTGACGGCGGTCACGTGCTGAACTGCGCCAACGGCGGCAACATCAAGGGCCTCTCCGACTGCGCCTACACGGGCGGTATCGGCGGCGAAAACGCCACAGCGACGAGCTGTTTCAACGCGGGTATGGTAACTGCCGAACCCGGCAACAGCATCGCCTACAACTGGGTAGGCGGCATCGTGGCCAAAAACGATTCCATACATGCCGTCCAGTACTGCTATAACGCCGGTATCGTGGATGGCGGCAACCGCTTCTACACCGGCGGTATCTGTGGCGACGGAAAACCGCAGTACTGTTACAACTCCAACACGGTGCGCTCTACGGGAGCCTACCTCGGCAGCATCGTCGGCAACTATGCCGAGCATGTCGAGAGCTGCTACTATGACCAGCAGCTCTCCGACGCGAAGGGCATGAACCGAGGCGAGTATCCCACAATGGCCGAAGCACGCATCACCTCAAACCCGAGCGGCGGCATGATCGGCACAGACCTCCAGACCTTACTTGGTGATGCATCCTATTGGACTTTCACGGAAGGTTTGTATCCTCGTTTGGCAAACTCTCCCCACGCAAGCCTCGCCTACGCTTCTGTCATGCCGGTTATGTTAACGGTGGATTTCGGCAACAATACATTCGAAACCTACAACAGCGTCCATACCAGTTTCGCCATGAACGGTTGCGGCACCGGTGACTGGAAGATTCTCAGCGGACAATGCGTGACATTGAATACGTCTGACCACTGTCAAGCCACCGTCGAAACGGACAAGATGGGCATTGTGGAGTTAGGTGCATACGTTCACGATTCCCTCTTCTGCGAAAAGCGGCTTATTGTGAATATTTCAGAAGATAATCCGCTGATTATCGAGAATAAGACACAACTTGAGAACTTCCGTGATGTTATAAACAATGGTTTAGGTTACTATAAGATTTCCACCAAAGAATACCAACTGGCTCTCACGAGTATCGATTCTAACAATCTGTCCGATTTTGTGGAGATTATCGACGGCGGTCGCGACCTGTACTTCAAGCTGACATCTGACATAGACCTTTCTTCTGTTAATTGGGCTCCTATTGGCAACTACAGCTCCGAACATCCGGAGCGGGTCTTCAAGGGTCATTTCAACGGCGACGGTCACACCATCACGGGATTGCAGATCGCCTCGGCTGATTATCAGGGCTTCTTCGGATATGTCTCTGCCGGAACGGTGAAGAATCTCAAATTCAAAACAGCCACGATGGCAAACGGCGGTCATTGCAGAGGTGTGGTGTGCGGCTATAATTTCGGTGGCACTCTCCAGGATTGCGAGGTGTTGGGTATGAATGCCACCCTGTCAGGCGACAGCATAGGCTTGGTGTGCGGTGCCAATCAGTACGGCAGAATCCTTCGTTGTGTATCCTCAACCATTTTAATGGAGTTAAGCGGTGGCGAGATAATTGGCGGTATCTGCGGTTATAATGCCTTCGGTACCATTGATTCTTGTAAAACTGAAAATCTGGCAGTAATGGGCAGTGGCCGATATTTTGGCGGTATCGTCGGTTACAACTACCGAGGCTCGATTCTCAATGACACTATCATAGACAGCAGTATTGATGGTTTTAGTGGAAAGTACATCGGTGGCATAGCCGGTTACACGGGTGGCAAGTATCTTTACGACTACCGCGACCACGCTGTGGTGGAGAACTGCTTGTGCAAGGGCACAACTTTCTCTCTGACGGAAGGCTCGCAGGTGGGCGGTATCGCAGGTATGGCCGGAGAGCAGTACAACTTTATCATCAACTGTCACACCACCGCTGACAATGGCGCATCCATCCTTGTTGCTGGCGACACGGTGGGTGGTGTCGTCGGTGAGTTCTACTACTGGCACGGGTATAGCAAGATGAGCCGTTGCACCAACTCGGTGAGCGTGAATGCCAACAGTGTGGTGGGCGGTGTCACAGGTATCCTTTTCGACGGTGTGGTCGATAGTTGCGGGAACTATGGGACGATAACGGCGAAGGGTAATTTCGCCGGTGGTATTGCGGGTGACTGCATGGATTTCGGCTACATCACCAACAGCTTCAACACGGGTCGGATCACTTCGGCAAGCGGGGACTGCGTGGGCGGTATCGCGGGCCGTATGCATGCGCCCGCCGATTCGGCCGCGTGCCATATCCTCACTTCCTTCAACAGCGGCATGGTTCAAGGCCGCAACCAGGTGGGCGGCATCGTGGGCCGTATGTTCAAGAGCAACTACTTCAAAGACTGCTACAACACTGGTGTGGTGAAGGGTGCCGCGCAAGTGGGCGGCATCGCGGGCGAGATCGAGGATCCGACCGTCGTTTCCGGCAACAGCTATTCCGCCGGTTGGGTGGAGGCTTCGAGCATGGCAGGCGCCGTGTGCGGTTTCACATCGGATGCAACCAAACTCCAGAACTGCCACTACGACCAGCAGATGTGCGGCTACAAGGGGGTGAACGAGAATGATGCGGCTAACGTCAGCAGCCACAATACGGATGGCATGACTGGGGATGCTTTGACAAGCTCTTTGACAGCAGATTGCTGGACATTTGCGAGCGGCCGGTATCCGAGTTTCGCACTCAGCGACAATGCCGCAAACGTCTATTCTACCTTACCTATGTCGTTTACGCCGCTCACCAAATCGGTTATCACAGCGGTTGACCTCGGTACCAGCACAAGTATCAAATACGAGCTTCCCGGTTGCGACACGGTGAATTGGGTGATTGTCAAGGGCGGTGGCGCTACTATTTCCGTTTCCGGCTGCGACTTGATGCCGGACGGCACCCGCAACAAGATGCTCATCGCAGCGGTCAAGGGCGACGACACTCTCCGCTACGTGAAGTTCTCCTTCGGCATCTCCGAAACGAATCCAATCATTATAGCGCAGAACGGAGGTCTGGAGAGTTTGAGAGAACAGGTTAACAGCGGCAACCCGTTCTTCTACAACAGCAGTGACAAGAAGTTTTACAATATAGACGACGGAGGTTACATTTCTATCCCCGCATACGGTGACGGCTACGATTTCCAGTTGGAGGGTGACCTCGACTTGAGTAGCACGTCCTGGACATCCATCGGCACTGAAACTTCTCCTTTCAAGGGCTATTTGAACGGCGACAATCATTCTGTGAAGTTCAAAATTGACGGCACGCAGGACAACCAGGGATTGTTCGGCTATATGCAGGGAAGGGTCAAGAATCTGTACTTGGACAGCTGTTTTGTGAAAGGCGGCAACAATGTCGGTGCAATTGCCGGCTACTGTCATGGCACGGTATCGAACTGCGGTACCAAAGCCCCTTGCGACACAGTTCCTATGGTGAGTGGCAGCAGGCATGTCGGCGGTTTGCTCGGTCAGGCTTTCTACTCTCAGATTCTCGACTGTTATAACGGCAGCAACGTCACGGGCGACTCATGCGTGGGCGGCATCGTGGGCGATTTGATTGCTGACGATCCGGCTGGCGGAACCGACAGATACGCCGGTGCGCTGAGCCGTTGTTTCAACTATGGTATCGTCACGGCCGCCAACGCTGACAGCAAGGTGGGCGGTCTGGCCGGTGCCACCGTCACGGAGGTGAGCCACAGTTACAACACGGGTATCGTGAACGGCGTGTCGCAAGTGGGCGGCGCAGTCGGCTGGTGTCACACTTCCCGTATGCAATACTGCTACAACGCGGGATTTGTCAACGCGGGCACCCAATATGTGGGTGCCGTCACGTCGGGCGACAACGGAAGCTACCGTCCGCAGAACTGTTATTACGACCAGCAGAACTGTCCGCTGGGCGGCGGTATCGGTCTTGTGTCCAGTGCTATCAACAGCGCGGGCCAGTCGACCGCATTGCTCACGGTGGAGATGGTGGGCGACGGCATCAAGCCGGTGCTTGGCGAAACCATTTGGACATATAATACAGATGAATATCCTCGGTTAGCCTCGTCTGCCACAACGTCTGCCTCCACGGCCTCTGTGACGCCGGTATTACTCCCCGACCGGATGCCGGTGAACAACGTCGTGCAGGATTTCAAAGCCGTAGATAATAATGGAAGTGTCTGGTCCCGGTATGGAACCGCTTCCCCACATGCGGTGGACAACCCGGCACCTGCTGCGGTTGACCCATCTGACTTTTATGATATTGCATTGAGCACATGCGGGCCGGATTCCTTGATGGTGAAAAACGGCTGCGAGCGTCGTATCGTGCCGCTCATCGTGAGTGCCACAGGAGCGACGGTGACCAGAGACACGGCATGTGCGAGCTACACATGGACACCCACACCTTCGCATACGGAGGTGCATGACAAAACCGGGTTCTACACCTATCGTGAATCCGGGGACTGCGGCGTAGTTTACGCTTTGGATTTGACGATTATGCCGGAGATAGAGGTAACGATCACGAAGAAAGACCGATGCTACGATGTGGCAAACGGCAGTGTCGTTGCGACGGTTAACGGCGGATTCGGAGAAGGCTTTTTCTATGAATGGGCAGAAGAAGGGACTGCGGTTGTTGACCAGCATCCTGCTGTAAACCATGCTATAACAATTGAGAACTTACCTGCCGGAACGTACACTTTGACCATTTATGACAGTACGGGAATCGGCAAGGGGGCCGTTAAGACGCATTGTTCGGTGACGGAGAATGTGGAGATAGGGATTTTTGGTGAACTGATTGTAAGCTTGCCATCCGTGTCGGTTTGCCCAAATATTGGGACAGCCGAGATCACGGCGGAGGTGACGTCAGCCACGGTAGAGGACTACACGTACGCTTGGCGCGGTCAATTGTTACCTACCGCCACGTCAAAGGCTCTTGACCAGCTTTCGGAAACGGCCACGTTGGATATTCCTTCTTTGTGTGACAAGATTTACAAAGACACGGTTACGGTGACCGACGGCCATGGTTGCCAGGCGGAGGCTGCGGGGGTGATTGAGGTGAAGGACGAAGAATTCCCGACGACGACGGCTCCGAACGACACGCTGTGGGCGGCGGGCAGCGAATGCCTGAGCGACAGCATCAAGGTGACCAACTCAATTTCGACGCTGAAGACAGCCTTCGGCATCGCCGACAACTGCACGAAGAACACCTTTACTTTGGTTAGCGGCAGCAAGACGCTGAAGACGGGCGCCGACTGCGCGGACACAGTGGTGATCGCATACACGGTGGCCGACTCTTGCGGCAACACGAAGACGATGTGGCACGCCCAGAAGATCCAGGACGTGACAGCCCCGACAACGACCGCCACGCACGACACCCTCTGGGCGGCGGGCAGCCAGTGCCTAGGCGACAGCATCACGGTGGTCAGCGACATCGCCACACTTAAGACGAACTTCGGCATCACCGACAACTGCACGAAGAATGCCTTTACGCTGGTAAACAAGACCAAGACCCTGAAGACGGGCGCCGACTGCGCGGACACGGTGGTGATCGCGTATGTGGTGGCCGACTCCTGCGGCAACACAAAGACGATGTGGCACGCTCAGAAGATCCAAGACGTGACAGCCCCGACGACGACCGCCACGCACGACACCCTCTGGGCGGCGGCCGGCGAATGCCTTGGCGACAGCATCACGGTGACCAACTCCATATCGGCGCTGAAGACAGACTTCGGCATCACCGACAACTGCACGAAGAATGCCTTTACGCTGGTAAACAAGACCAAGACCCTGAAGACGGGCGCCGACTGCGCGGACACGGTGGTGATCGCGTATGTGG
>Ga0310697_10004498_pt1 | contig 13765 bp, 16 predicted proteins | sample 172DNAGHGlowgp2_FD_203883 | JGI IMG/M metagenome (GOLD analysis project Ga0310697, IMG submission 203883) | Sheep rumen microbial communities from Palmerston North, Manawatu-Wanganui, New Zealand - 1728 DNA GHGlow gp2 (v2) (version 2) | ecosystem: Host-associated > Mammals > Digestive system >...
ACAGAACATATGTTCCCCGAACGTCCGCGCGCCGGATGTACCATAAAAGGGACAGGCCAGAGGCGGACGGGATCAGATGGACGCTGTACGTTTAATAGTACATATCAATTTGTCAAGCGAACATAGCAATTTGTAATATAATTGTAATATTAGGGTTGTAACAAAACTGTAATATAACTTTGTCTACTTAAGTAGTAATATCGTTGTAGGCGATAGCCTACTATAAATATTTGGAGGACAGAAAAATGACAAACAACGAAGTTAAGAAGGTAATGAAGAATTGGTACGAGGCCTATAAGGATAATGGCGATAAATCCTATATGCAACTGTACGATGCTCTCCACATGATTAAGATCGCCGGTCTGATGACTTCCGATCAATGGGATGTAATCAGTAAGTATGATGATGAGTTATTTAGATCGGATGACGATGGTTTTGAACAGTTATGTGGAAAGGAGGACTAACAAATGAACAGACAAAAGAACTTTAAAGGCATGCGGGCCTGTCATGCTCTCGAAGTATCTAATATGATTTTAGATACATTAGAAAACTCATCAGAAGATGTAACGCAAGTTCAGGAAATGACTTTACTTGTATTGACAGAGATTATGTTTAATACCGCATTAGCGGTTGACTTGTCTATTGATCCTAATGAAAGGGGGTACCATGACAACAAAGGAAATAAACAAAATGACGGTAGAACGTCTTAAGGCGTTACCCGTCGAGCAGTTGCAAGACTATATTGATACTACTAAGGCTAACAACCTTATTATTACCGATATAATCAGGGACCGTAACATGTTCAGACGTTTATATTATGAGTTGCTTGAACAGATTACTAATTTGGGTATTGAACCTGTAAACACTTACGAAAAAACTATTAAATAAGAAAGGTTAATTAAAGCTATGTTTAATGAAATGTTTAACACAATCCGTTTTTCTTACGACTCATCTAATAATGAGTATATATCTCTGATCGACTACGCTAACAGCAGGACTTATGATCACGGCATTGTAAGGGGCTTTTTTGTAACTAATGGCAAGTATGGCGAGCGCGCTGTCATGGTAGTCGACGGATATAACATCAATCTGCCGGCTCATCTTCTTACAAAGGTTAAGAACATTCGCGCAAACGCTGACGCGGTTAAGGCTATTAATGACGGCCTTTGTGGGTATCATATTAGAACATATGAGGACGGCAATAACATTATCCGTTATACAGTCGATCTATATGATATTAAGCCGGAGTAATTGTTATTTGGCTTATAATGGCCGGTCCTTGTGGCCGGCTATTTTTATATAAGAGGTATTATATGAATTTTAATAGATCATTTGTAAAGACGGCAAACGAACGTTTGCGAAAACTCGAAAAGGTATACAAGAACCGGGCAGGACAGGCGCTCGCGGAATCGTCGCCGGAGTATCAACTAATCAAGCATTATGCGCTTGACTTGCCTAACGGTAAAGGCTCGATTTTTGATGTTAAATATGCTGACGAAAAACAGACGCGTGTTCAGTCAATCCGTTTCAAAGGGGCTAATGCTTTTAAGAACCTTGATGAAAAGCAACAGGAATTTTTTGCTGAATCGCTCGATAAATTTCTTAATGCGCAAACGTCTACTAAGTTAGGAATCGAAAAGGCCCAACATGACGCGTATGAAAGTTTTATGAATCAACATAAAAATCTTGACGGGTTAACGTTTGATGAATATCAAGACTTTTTTGAAGATTTTGATGATGAAATGAACCGGCGTGAAGATGATAAAAACGATCATTACGGCTATTATGAGAAGTCCGGCGAGGGTGGTCACTCGATTAAGGATCGTTTAAACCTGATGTTAAATAATGCTTCTGCGGATGATATTAGGAACCGGGACGATAACAAAATGTTATCTTACATCGTCGATGACATGAAAACCCCACAAATTAGCAGAATGAGGAGAACTAACAGAGAATGAGTAAATCATTTATGATCAACAATATACCCTTTACGATAAGTAAGGGGTTTATTGTCTGTTTGGTTCCGATACATTTAGATGTAGAGACTTCAAACAATCATGCTGAGGACCCGCGGGACTTGATAACGTGGATCAGTTCAATTCAAGTCGAATTTAACGGATATTACTATCTTTTGCGGACGCCCGAACAGTTAATTGAGTTCTACAAAGTCATATATAAGAACTTAAATATGGAGCCTAAAGACGACGACAAATTACCCAAAAAGGTAATTACGTTCATTCATAACAGTTCTTATGATCTGTCCTATTTAGTCCCTTATTTTAATGAGTATTTGCCTCATCATAAAAACGACAATCAGGGTTTAATTGAATCTCCTAACAAGTTTTTAACATACTGTCAAGCGGGCTTTGAATGGCGTTGTAGTTATCGTTTGTCAAATATGTCGCTTGCGAAGTGGTCACAAGAGTTGAACATTGAACACAAAAAGCAGATAGGTTTATACGATTATGATAAGATAATTTATCAAGACGATGAACTAACCGAGAATGAACAGATATATGATAAATATGACATTTTATCAATGAAAGAATGTATTGCAAAAACTAATCAATACTATAAAGACAATTTGGCCACAATGCCCCTGACTTTTACCGGCTATGTTAGGCGGGATCTGCGACGTTCCTGTAAACGGTCCCCGTATTATCGACAAAAGTATTTTATTAAGAATAGACTTGACTGCGACTTGTTTTATGCGTATGAAAAATCATATGCCGGCGGAATAACTCATAACAATAGATTTTTTGCGGGCATTACGATTGAAGCCGGAAAGTCTTATAAATTTTTTGATGAGGATGTATATGTACCTGCAATAGGTCATGCTGATTTTAAGTCACATTATCCAACACAAATGGCCTGCTATGATTTTCCGATCGGCGTTCCTCAACTTATTTATGATATTACTGTTTTTGAAAATGATATAACGATAGATGAGATTTTAGGGCTATACCCTCAATTTTATACGATGAGCGTTGTTAGATTTTATTATGCTGAGATTAAGACAAAAGATATTACAATACCATTTATGCAATATAGTAAGATGAATGAACGGGAACTAACAGAATATAGAAATGATAACGGCCGTATTATTTACGCGTCCGGCTCATGGGTAATGTATCTTGATAATCTGATGTTAGATATATTAAATAAACAATATTATCTTGATTATGAGGTTATAAAGGTATGGAAGAGTAAAGCCGGAAAACTGCCGGCCGAGATCGTCGATGTAGTTAATAAATACTTTAAGGGTAAATCCGATAAAAAGAACATTGTAAACGAACTTACAGAAAAATTTGGCAAACTTGATGAACGGACTATTGAAGCGGGTTTTGATCTTATGCAAACAAAGGTTTTGTTAAATTCGCTGTACGGCTGTACTGCAACGAATCCTATCAGAGAAAACTACACATTTGACGATGATTTTAATTTTCATGTAAATAGCAAGCATACAAGCCGGGAGAAAATTACAGAGGCATTAGATGAATACTATAACGGACGGAATAACTTTTTACAATATTCTATCGGTTGTACTGTCACTTCATTAGCGAAGTACGAACTTTTTGAATATATCGAAGCGATCGGATATAAAAATATACTGTATGTTGATACTGATTCTGCATTTTATATCAAGACGCCTGAGACTGATAGAGCAATCGAAGAATTAAACAAAAAGAAAAGACAAACAGCCCAGTCGGTTATACTTGATAACGGCAAAACTGAATATTATGACTGCTTTGAACATGAGCCTGATTGTTTAGCTTTTAGGGGTTTACATAGTAAATGTTACGGCGTTGTTACGTCTCACGGACTCGAATTAACTATTGCGGGGATCCCTGCAAGAACTATTATAGGTATGAAAGACGATAAGCCTATATATTTAACGCGTGAAGATGAATTATCAGACATTAATAAAGGCGTTATGTTACCGCCTATTATGGCCCTTAATAAACTTGAAGATGATTATACTTTCCATATTAACACCGGCGTAACTGCTATATATATCGGCGCGACTGGTAACGGATCACCGCGAAAACCTACTAAAGTTGAAGTAAACGGGCATATTGTAAGTACCGCGGGCGGGTGTGTTATTAATAAACTGAAAGAGAAAAAAATACATGATAATAAATACGACTTAACAGATTATGAATATCTATCGGATGAACCTTTTAATTAAAATTCTATAAAAATAAGCCTGATTTTTACGATTTTATGTAAAAATATTGCATAATATTTTAATTATAATAGCGCCGTCGTTTGACGGCGCTATTATTTGGATGAAAGGAGAACAGATAAAAATGGACTGTTTGTTTATATATTATTCCAAAAATACCCCGGTATCAAGTGCGCGGTTGACTTCGTCGACTTCGCTTGATGTTGGATATGATTCGCCCTGTACTGCTTCGGTATTCAAATGCGCTTGCATTGTCTGACAAAAGCCGGTACCGTTTAGGGTTTTTAATCTGTTAGTTGGTGTTCCTATGATCGGGAGTAATGCGGACGGCGAATCAGATGTATTATGTGTAATTACCGAACACCATATCATAGTACCTAAACCCGATGATGTACCCCCACCTATGCCACCAACCGAAGTATTTAATGGCACTAAACTTTCAAAACCTGATGCCGCCGCTGAAATAGCACCGCCAACGGCAAGTGCCGCCCCGCCCGTAGCAACGCCCGCCGCGATAGTAGCACCTGCGATTAAAGTATTTGTAACTTGGCCGGCATTAATAGCGGTATTACCTATCAAAATAGGTGAAGAGACATTAGCCCCGTAGGTTCCTACAGTTATTTCACCGCCTACTTGTACTCTACATGATAATTGACCTGAATAGATATTAAGGCAAAACCAAATATTAAGCTGGCTATGACCCTTAACAGCTGATGCCGGGATGCTGACCGTTCCGATACCCGGGATATATAGCTGTATTTCAGTACATGCGACATTTCTCCAATCGCTATATTGCCATGGTATAGAAATGGAAACAATTTGTGTTTTTATCGGATTCGTTATTTTTTGAGCCCCGCCCGTAATAGGTTCAACCCACCCGCCAAGTGCTAATTGAGCAACTGAAGTACCTTCTATATCGCCGAATGGTAACCACCAAGCAGACTTGACATTTTCAAGCGCCTTGCCACCTACAAATAAAGCCTTTAACCATATGAATACTATTAATATACAATATAAAAATGCGTTAGCTATTCCTTCAAAAAACAAAAAGAACAAATGTACAAAGTCTTCAAGTTTTCCCTCTACCCCTGAGCTTGGATTTTGTATTATTTGAGACATAGACGCAACTGTAGTAGTAAACCCGGATTCTTGGCCGGCCCTGTTCTTTATATCGGTCCAGTCCTCATTAAATTCATATCCGAGGTCCTCAATACCTTGCGCGGTGACTTTATATACGCCAGTTGCGTCTGCGCCCGCTTCGTTTTCTGAATCACCTGTAATAGCTATAAATCGTGATGTTTGGCCAAAATTCCACGGCATTTCCGCATTTGTATGAGCGTAAGATGCTGTAGTATTGATTCCTAATCTTCTATCTGGTATCTCTGTATTTGGAGTAGAATCATACAATACAAACGCTTTTGTATTTCTTATATGACCGCGATACGATCCAAGCGGATCAATCTTGCATGCTATTTCCCAGTAGTCCCGGTTAAGGGATGTAATCGACGTTACCCAGTAATAACGGCCAAACGCCCACACATAATTTTGCCCATCATGCCCGCCGATGTTAAGACGAAAAACAGGATTTAAAACTGATGTGTTTTCCTTAAGGGCCACTTCATACTGTACGTGTTGCGAGAACATCGCCGGCTGACTGACCGGCGTTGCTGTCGAGTTATCTCGCTTTGTAGTTCTCCACATGTCAATAATCATAAGTTATATACCTTAAATACTTCAAATGTAAGAATATTAGTAATAGGTCCCAAGGTACCGACGCGCATATATAGCAGTTCGTTTGTGACCGGGTTAATGCCCTGTATATATATTTTGTCGTTATCGTTATCATATGTACCATGACAATAATACACATTACCGTTATATGTAACCTGTATAAGATTGATCGGCAACCGCTGAAGAAAAGACCCACGGGCATTACTTTGAGTTATTAACTCCGGCCCTCTATAGAATGTACTACTAATTATAGTATTGCCATCAGTCTCAATACTGATGTTAAGGCATACAGACGATATATTGAGATTGCCTATATATCCATCGCCTTGTATTATCTGTCTACTACCCGTTATGTCTATTTGCATGACAACAAAGGGAGCCACCGTATAACTCATAATAAGACTATTTGAGTAAGGTATGTAAACAACATTATCAATTAAATGTTTACTGTTTATTCCCGGCTCATCTTTTGCGACATGATAGAAAGTCCTGCCTGCATTAAACAGTACTAAACAATCATCCGCCGATAATTCAGTAGATTCTCCGGATACATGTATAGATGTAATAGTAGTTACATCGCCGATGGTTTCAGATTCGATAAAAATCGGCCTGTTATCGCTTGTATCAGGTACGGCTATTCTAAACAGCTCTGACAACTCACCGTTATAAGCCACAAGATAGTATTTATTGTCTGTCTGATCCTGTACGATAGCCAAATTACGGATGTATGTATTTCCTATAACATTATCGTAAGTATCTTTATAAGCGTGCGTTGCGTAGTTAATGAGGATTGTATCGGCGTCGCCGGTACCATGTACAACGGTCATATAATTGCTATTAGGATCCGTTACGATAGACTTGATATAATCTGCGATCAGATTGTTATATGAGTCATTAACAGCCTTGTCAACTGTAGGGGTCAACTCGGCAATCTTCGTACCGTCCTGCGCAAAAAATGATATTTTACCTGTGTTAGGATCATTCGTAACATTAGCAATATATGTAGCCGACAAAGTATTATTAAGATTGTCTTTAAGGGCCTTTACAGCATAAGGAACTGTAATCGCAAAAGACTGCCCGCCGTAGGTCGTAAAGACAACCTGATCGCCGGATATTTCCACGGACTCGATACTATTATTAGAATGGTCCGCAACATTTGCAAAAGGTACAATGATCTCGTTAAGAGTCCTGCCGGTATGTGATTCTACAGTAATCTTATTACCGTTTGTATTAAGGCGATATGCATAATCTACTAAAAATTCATTATCGTCATTATCCTTAAGAGCCTTAACGGCATAAGGAACTGTAATCTCGGAAAGAGTGACATTGTCCTTATTTGTAAGTTTAATTGTGGATGTACCTGTAGTAAGCGCCGTACCATATGTAATGCGAATGTTATCCCCGTCCTCATCCTGAGAAGCCTTTACAGCATAAGGTACTGTAATCTCAACGATAGTATTGTTATTGCCGTCTCTTAATACAAGTTTATCGCCTACAGTTGCGATAATTGAAGCATAAGAAGTGAGAGACTTGCCGTTAACATCGTCACGGGCCTTAACGGCATAAGGTATTGTAATAGACGCCGTGGAACCGTCGCCAAACGTAACTGTTAACTGATCCCCATTAACAGATACGTTCTTAACGTATGATGTAATAGCGTTGCCGTTAACATCCTGATCCGCCTTGATTGCATACGGGATTGTTAGACTCGTAGCGGTCCCGTCGCCCTTTGTGAAGACTACAGCATTATCGTTTACGCCCGCACTAATGATGTATGCCATAATATCGTTTCCAGCCTCATCATGTGTTGCGGTATCGGCGTAGTTAATAACGACTTTGCTGATCTCTTCGCCCTTTGCGTTGATCAGTTTAAGATACTGTTCAGATACTTCAAGATGAATACCGAGCGAAGACAATGCAAGGTTCATAATATAATCAAGATTAAGTTCATGATAATCAGTATAAGGATAATTGTGTATCATGTATTAGCACCTCTCAATTCGTTAAGAATATTTGTTAATAGATTTATTATATCAGTATTTGAACCCGCCCCGCCCTGTAAAAGGGATATAATAATCTGATTGTCTGCCCTTAATTGCGTAGTATCTTCGGAGATAGTAGCAACCTTATTATATATATTTAATGTGTTAGTTGCCGTATCTTCGGTATAACCTGCCGTAGTTCCGCTATTAGCGGATATAACCGGGATATACTGTTTAATAATTCCAAGATCAGAGACGGCAGAATCACTATTTGTTTTTATTGCGCTGACGTTTTCCGAGATTCTATTAACTGGCGATACAACTGACGCGGTATTATTCTTTATATCCGTCGCGGTACCGTTTAACGTATTAAGGCCGGTTAATATATTACCCGCCTTAGTATCAATGTCCGGCAGTTTATCCGAATTGACTTTAATACTGTTAAGCGTAGGGATAACAGTATTAGTTATATTATTATCAATATTAGTAGTATGTAAATCTATACTATCGGTATTAGTCTCGATATTTGAGGCATGGCCGTCTATTGACGCGGTATCATCCTTAATGCCGTCAACATTTTCTTCGATCAGTCCGAGCTTTAAAAGCATATCTGTAAGAGTAGTTACAAGATATGTATTAAGACCTCTTAAAATCTCTATTATAGTTTCAAGTAAAACTGTAGGCATTTTATCACCCCTTATAAAATAGATTCAATCAAACGGATATTCATCAAATCCGATAACGTCGGCATAAACATAGTAATAAGCACCCCTATAATATGTACATCGAATACTTGTTAAAGTAACCGCATATGTCACCGCCTGATGAAGAGGTACTGTAATTCCTAATTCGTGCGAAGTGTCGCCTAACATCGATACCGGGAATACTACAGTCCACTCGTAATCTATTGAATTAACGGTATCGTAAATCTTTATTGCAACATATCTGAAGCGCGATAAATCTTGAAAAGTTTCAGTATTAAATGCGCTATCGGTAGAAATAACACCTCTTTTAAGAACGGTTATCCCTTTATTTCCTGAAGTACCCTTTGTATTAAGAATATAAATCATAATATTACAACCTCAACACCGATGTCTTCAGATAACGGCTCAATCTCAATATATATAGTATTAGTATTTACATTAACTTGTATATCTGTAATATTTATACCAAATTTAGAAAAGCCTACATAATAAGTTTTATTATCGACAATTAAATGCCTATCAACAAAAGATATATTATCAGTCCCCGCATAAATAGTACCTTTTTTCTTATTAATAGGCGCGTCCCCTATCGCATTAATAACATCGTTGAATTTAATGTTAAGAAAATCACGAAACAAAGCATTAGCAGGAACTGGCGAAACGGATCCCCTAAGTTTATTTATTATTGTGTTCATCTTATTATTTACTAACGTTCTTAAAGTCATATAACACCTCAATAAACCTGTATTAAAAGATCATTACAGAACAGGTCCGCTATATGATCATAAATAGAAAACCTCTGCACTTTTATTTCCTGTTCAAGCAACTTTTGTGAAGTCATGGATATACCCCAGTTCCCCCACGAATGATAAACCCTATCAAAGTCCCTGTCATTAGTAGTGTCGTTGTCAATGTTGCCGTTAAAATCGGTTGTACGATCGTCGGTCCCAGAACTATTAGTTGTTTGAGTAGTATCATCAGTTGCCCGGCTGTCTGATTCGTCATGAGGCTGATAGGTGTCCTTATCATAAGCAGATACTTTATTTTCTACATGGCCTGTAGTATCATTATCGGTTACAACTGTAGAATGAACAGTTGTATCATCGTCAATAGTTTCCTTGTTTTTAGTAATCGTGTCCGAAGTTCCTACATCCTTTGTATCTTCGTGTATTTCTTCGAATCCGTTACGGTCCCAAAGCGGGTTGTATTCTTGGTCAAAAGCATAAAACCATTTATCAAACGTCCTTTTGTATTTTTTCCACCAAAAAGAACACATATTGTAAAAATAATCAGGATCGGCAAAAAGCGGTTCAAACTGTCCGCCCCTTGTGATGATGGCCGACAGTAAAACATCCTTATCGAATGAATCACTACTTAAAGCCCATGTGTCTGTAATGGACTTATCATAATAATTAAGAACGTTCTCCGTCCCGATTAGTGTTATTCTCGCGTTCATAGGCTACCTCTGCGGTAATACTAATATTAAACTTTGCGTTTACTATTGCTAAACTTTCTTTTAAAGTCTCGATCCATGTTGAAATACGCGCCTGACTTTGTGCGCTTGAAAAATCCGCCTCACTTGTAATTAATCTTTCCTTTTTTTCAAGTGCTACTGGTAGTCCTATCTCCACATAAAAGCTGTCAAGTATTAACTTTAAATCTTCAAGCAGATTATGCACTACATAAGTCGCGCGATAGTCGTTTGACCATGTTTCAAAAGGGTTCTTCGCGGGTATAATCTCATCACCGTCGTCAATCAAGTCTTTTAATATTACAAGTGATTCACCCTCTTGGATTTTGTCATAAACCTTTTTGAGAGTCTCAGCCTGAGCGCTGTTTTTTGCCGATAGAATCAAAGGCATTTTTGTGTTCAATAAGCCTATATCTATGCCCTTTGATAGTTCGGCCAACTTTGAAGCGTAGAAGTCTATAATATCTAAAACGCCTAAATAATCCGGCGTTAACTTTATAAGTTCGCAATCTTCACCGATCGTAAATTCTTGCGAAAGCATAGGATTAGATACAGTAGCTGTGACCGGCTGATAATAAAAATCAAAGCCGGTGACCGTGGCGGGCTGAAATACAACCCGCCCGGCCTTGCCAATCTCGATCTTGTTAGAATTAGCCGACTTTGATTCAAAAACGCATACAAAACCAAAAGCCCACATACAGAGGTGAAAAAAATCATCATTCCACCCTTTAGGCAAGTTAGAAAATATAATAGAACTATCTATCTTTTGTAAAAGTGACCTAAACCAATACAGATATGCTTTATTCTTGCGTTTCCAATAAGTGTTAGGTACTTGTATAGATTCTAATAAGTTTATACTGCGTTCGGTTAATGCCATATGCTTTATGCCTTTTTAGCTGTCTTGGCTGATGCCTTACTATCAGAAGTAAGACCCTCATAGTCTTTCATGTAGTAAACAATACTGTTCTCGGTATAGTCATTAACTACACCGTAAAGGTAATGCCACCACATGTTAGTATATACATGACGGGCGTTAATAGGCGTTGTATACATGCCCGTAAACTTGTTGTTTGTCATAAGGGCCTCGACGTCATACAAAAGCCCCACAATAAGCGCCTCTGAAACTTCGGATGTTTGAGCGCCGTTAGGTAGCGCCGGGCGGACCTTAATAGCAGAAGGATCCTTAATAGACTGCCAAAACTCTATACCCTCTCCGGCGTCAACGTTCAAATACTGAGGGTTGAAGATCTCAGGAAAAACGCGGGCCTTTGCCTTTGTGAACATCGGAGAAAAGTAAATAAATCTCTGATAATCTTTTGGCGTATGACGGTTAATAACATAGTCCACACCGTTAATAGTCTTTCGCATAGCGTTATGATAAAGTGTCGATCTGTTTTCCATAAAATCGGAGTCGATCTTAAACTTTGCAACGAAGATCTCTAAAAACTCTGTAAGATGTTTTGTCAAAATCTCATTAGTAGTGTAGGTAGTTCCGCACTCATCGTTGAATACCTTTGTAAGATTAACAGCACATTCAGCCGGCAAAGTCCCGTTTGTGACCTGCAAGATGTTACCGGCGATACGGTCAATAACAACCGAACGGTTACGGGCCTCAATAGTAGACTCAATATCATTCTGAACTTCAATCATAACCCCATTTACAAACTCAATAAACTGGGCCTCATCCCTAAATGCGAGCTTAATCTGCTCCGGGATAACCGTATGTGATTTATCCCATGCGAAAGAACTGTAGAAATAATTTTCTACAACTTTAGGGAGATTCTGCTCCCACATGGAACCGGCGCCGTCATCGTCGTCAAGCCCGTCGCCAAGATTCGTATTAAGATCAGTATTAAACATCCCGGACGCCTGATTGTCGCGAGAGTAATAACTAATCTTTCTGACACGATTGTCAAAAATATCCGCCTCATCGCGGGTAACGATAGCAAACTTGCCTGTATAACGGCGAGTTGCAATAATTGTACGTCCGATCAGAACGGACAACGAATTAAGTACGTTTTCAATACCGGCTTCAAGAACGGTATTGCCTGCGTCGATAAAAGACGATGTATCAACTACAGTAAGATTGTCCTGTCCTGTTGCCTGATGTACAAGTGAGTTCATGACAGCATGAGCGTCTACGGGCCTAAAAACAAGAGGTGGCATAATAATTACTCCTTTTTATTCTTATTATTTTCTTCGTTCACAAGTTTTGTGAACGGATCTTCAATTTCAGGGGGTTCATTTTTACCCGGTTCGGTTTTCTTTTCTTCTTTCTTCTCGGGGTCCTTTTTATCGTCCGGTTTAGGCTCATCAATAGTTAATAGTTCTTTAATATCCGACGGCTTATAACCGGCTTTTGCTAATGCTATAATATCTGAAAGTTTCATTTGATTTTCATTTACCTTTCATTTACTTTCATTTGATTATAAGCATAAAATTTTCAACCTGTCAATCATAACATATTGCGTAAACCTATTTTGCCGTAAGTAGTCCAAGCGTGATAAAAGTGATCCGCTGTAAACATATTGTCACAAAAAACCCGGCCCATAAATATTTCCTTTTCAACATCTATGTTGGTATCTTCTTTAATGTCATTTAACAGATAATCTATATCGTTATATGTATGATAGTTTAATGACTTTTCGTCTGATAAATGATAATAATTACTTATTTTGTCGACTGACCTGAATATTAAAAACTGCCGTCTATGAGCCTTGTTATAATACAGTTTTGTTTGTGGTTCCTGTTCTATAGTAAACCATTTTGAGGACCTCAAAAAACAACCTATTATCACATCGTCTTTTAGGTCGGGGACCTTAACAGTAAATAACAATTTGTCCTTTATAATCTCGCCTTTAACAGACGGTATATCATCTGTTAGAGGTATCTCCCATTGACCTGTAGAGATCATGCGCGAAGTCGTATATTTTGATGTTTTCTTTCCTATTTCCTCATTATATGCGCAATACTCTAAAGCAACGCGTAGTTTTATTTTATCGTCGTCCGTCGGTAATTCCTGCGTAACAATAGTTCCTTGTTTGACCTTGTTAATATCAATGCCATATTTGACAAAGTACGGACTAAACTTTGATACGGTATTACCTAAAAGGAATATTACAACATCCGTTTTATCTCTTATAATACTGCTTAAAGTATTCTCGTATTTTAGTTGCTCATCCCTTAACGCCGGCTCTCCGCTCATCTGTATGAACTCATCAAACCATATTATTTTTACATTAGAATATACTACAGACTTTGTATGCGAAGCCTCGGAGAGGCTTAAAGCATAACCGATACAATCAACCTTTTTATTATCAGAATCAATCAAATAATACTTCTTATGATAGTAACCAACGGTATACCCATCGCCAAATAATTCCTGAATATATTTATACAGAGGATCAAATAACTGTTCGGCGCGATAGCCTCTTATATCATCCGCCCAGCGTCGAAGATATACAAACCTTGATTTATTTCTTTTATAGGTATCTAAAACAATCCTGCCAAGTCCGTAAGACTTGCCGTTTCCGCGTTGACCAACGACAATATTAACGTCGGCCCTTTTGCCTAATATGTCTCTAAAAGAATAATACATAACATACCGCCTTTTTATTTTTAGTTTACAACCCTAATATTACAATTATATTACAAATTGCTATGTTCGCTTGACAAATTGATATGTACTATT
>Ga0310697_10004499_pt1 | contig 13760 bp, 12 predicted proteins | sample 172DNAGHGlowgp2_FD_203883 | JGI IMG/M metagenome (GOLD analysis project Ga0310697, IMG submission 203883) | Sheep rumen microbial communities from Palmerston North, Manawatu-Wanganui, New Zealand - 1728 DNA GHGlow gp2 (v2) (version 2) | ecosystem: Host-associated > Mammals > Digestive system >...
TTTGGCAAAGACTATTTCCGCGAACTGCTGGAGAAGGTGCGCAGCATCCGTGCCAGCGAACGACGTATCTGGCAACAGATTACCGACATCTATGCGGAGTGCTCGTTCGACTACGACCGCAACTCGCCCACCACTCGCGAATTCTACCAAATGGTGCAGAACCGTTTCCACTATGCCATCACAGGTCAGACGACTCCTGAGATTATCTACACCCGTGCCAATCACACAAAAGACCACATGGGATTGCAGACATGGAAGAATGCCCCAAATGGCCGTGTGCTGCTCAGCGACACGAAGGTTGCCAATAACTACCTGCCAGAGGTGGAGATACGTCGACTGGAACGTGCGGTGTCGGGTTATTTCGACTACATAGAGGACTTGATAGAGCGCGAATATGCTTTTAGCATGGAGCAGTTTGCCGCTTCTGTCAATGAATTCTTGTCTTTCAGACGTTACGCCCTTTTACCAGACAAAGGGAAGATTAGTCGTGAGATGGCAGATAAAAAAGCAACCGATGAGTACAAACTCTTTAATCCCACCCAAAAGATTGACTCAGACTTTGATAAAGAGGTAAGAGGATTACTTGATAAGCAATAAGAACCAGGACAAAAAAACATAGAAAATGACCCTAAGGCACATAATAGGCATATATGGTGAAACGGACATCGCAGAATTAATGCATTATTAATGTGTAACTGCGATGACATGTGAATGTGCTAATCGATTTACGAATTAGCGCATTAACAAGTTAATACGTTCAGATAACGAATCCCCACACCAAAAGACTAACGCATTTACACATTCCTACATTAACGCATTCTTTTACATCTGTCACGTTAAAAAACTACCAGAACCCTCTATAATTGAAAAAAAAGTTGTATTTTTGCAGATTAAATTATAAAAATGCAAATGGCAAGTTACAGCTTTTCGGGTCACGAGTCCTTCGCTTGCAAGTCATTATGGCTCAAGAAAGGATGTTATCTAGCAACAACAACGTAGATGTTTATACTCTGTTATCAGTATTAATAAAAATAAGATGATAAACGATATATCGATAAAGAATTTCAAATCCGTAGTGGATGTGAGCCTACCACTTGGAAGGTTTAATCTACTGATTGGTGCCAATGGGTGTGGCAAATCAAACATCCTTGAAGGCATTGCTATGGGAGCAGCAGCCAGTTCCAACAAATTAGACTATGAGTATTTCGCTAATCGAGGGATACGTGTTGTAGAACCACAATTAATGCTGCCAGCCTTTGAAGATATCAAGAACGAAGAAGAAATTGAAATTACAATATTAAGTAGTAAGCACCAAAAAACACAATATTTCATTCACTATAATGAAGAATTAAAACCTCCCAAATGGGAAGATGACTCCATGAACCTTTCTCAATTTTTCTCCATAACTAAAGCGAATCTTCCCAAAGAAGAAAAGGACATAAGTAATTTACAAAAACTCATCAATCAAATTGATAATCTTCAGAAAGAAAGAGGTGATGAAATTCTTCTCAGCGTAAGGTTACGGAAGAAAGGCAATGAGATAAACATTATTCCTGATAACGATGATTTAAATAAGTTCCTCATCTACTCCCTCGAAGAAACCAAGCTCCGCAAAGCCGATGACTCAAACCGCACCTATCCCTTAGGCCGTCACGGTGAAGGATTATTCGCTTATTTAAAAAACATAGCACAGCGTCCAAATGCATTGGAGTTTTTTGATGAGATAAAAGAGAATCTCAAGGTATTTGATTGGTTTGATGATATGCAAGTGCCGTCCGGCCAGTTGTCCAACGAGTTTAACTTAAAACTCAAAGATAATTACTTGGCAGAAACCCTCAATGTCTTTGACCAGCGCAGCACGAATGAAGGATTTCTGTATTTGCTGTTTTATCTGACACTGATGATTTCTGATGAGACCCCCAATTTCTTTGCTATAGAGAATATTGATACAGCATTCAATCCTAAACTCTGCCGTGAGGTAACACGCCGTCTTATTGATTTGGCCAGGAAACATAACAAACAAATTATTGCCACAACCCATAATCCAGCCGTGCTTGATGGTATGAACCTGTACGAAGACGATATACGCTTACATGTTGTACGTCGCACCATTAACGGATACACCAAAACAAACCGCGTGACATTGAAAGGCGAAATGACGATGTCTCTATCAGAAGCATGGCTAAAAGGGTTTATTGGAGGACTGCCTGATAACTTCTAAAACACATCGTTATGATTACAATTGGTTTGATTTGTGAAGGTACATCTGAGGTAAATATCATTACATATATCATCAATCGATATTTGGGAGACGACGTGGTTGTCAACCACATTCAACCCTCATTAAGGGTGTCCCATGGCATGGAGAAGCAAGAGGATGAGGGAGGTTGGCTTCAAGTACTCAATCATTGCAACGACAACACCATCACAAATAATATGGTTGCCAACGATTACATAGTCATTCAAATTGACACCGATACCTGTATTCAGAAAAATTACGATGTTGATATCTATGATGAAAAACACGATAGGGTTCCCGACAATGTCCTGTATGAGAGAGTTTGCACCCGATTGAAACAAAATATTAGTGATGAAGTATGGGATGCCTATTCTGACAGAATTATATTTGCCATCTGTTTCGATGAAACGGAATGTTGGTTGCTCCCACTCTATTATGCGAATGATGCCAAGAAACGTTGTGCTACAACTAATTGCATATATATTCTAAACCAGCAACTTCAGAAAGATGGCATAGGCATCCCAAAAGAGAAGAAGAACTCACCTGAAGCCGTCAGAGTGTATCAAAAAGTGTTGAAACGAATGAAGCGGAAAGTTATTTCACAAATTGCTCAATATAATCTAGGGTTCCAGCGTTTTGTAGAGCAATTGGATACAATTAAAACACCATTTACCGAAAGGGCTACGTCTGAAGAATGATTGTAAGACACGAAATAGGCATTACTGGCGGAACGAACACCTTAGAATTAACGCATTCCCACATTGACGAATTAGCACACTCCCCCAAGTCTCCCTTCTTCGGTCCTTCTTCGCGGGTTCTATAACCTTCCTACTGAAACATACTAAAAACACCAAATTTTAATCATGAATACATTACCCAAATCCAAGACAATGCAGATAGGGCCGCTGACCCGTATATTTAAGAATACGTCGGCGACATACAAGTTCTATTGGTTTATGGGGATTCTGGACCTATACGTGAAACGGGGTATTACACGGATGAATATTTGGGATATCATGGTTGAGATGACTGCAAATGCCTGGTATCCTGTAAGCTATTTTCGTCTGTCATTTGGGAAAAATGACTCACTACGCGATGCAATCATCTCGCTTCAAGAAGTACACAACTTGCCAATAAACATCAGCCTTAATGAACTGCGGAAATGGCTAAATTCGCACAAGAACGACTCATCAGTCAGACAAACACTGGGCTTTCTACCTCTGAACGTTCCTTACTGGTTTTTGCGTCCATGGATTGACATAGCCGATACAAAGGAAATAATGCGACGTTCACAGACGTTGGAAAACAATTGCCTTTATAAACTTACCAGAGACGAGGATACAATTTGGGTTGAACTAAACTCTCGTTGGCTGCCTTATTTGAAAGAGAACTATGTCATACTGAAGGACTATGCTTATTGGAATCTCTCATCATTCCTACAAGTACGCAATCCTAATGTGCCGAATATTATAAACAAGTTGGTGAAAGTAGAAAACCGCCAAACACTAACTCGTCAGCGTAACTATTGGGATTTCGTATTGGAGCATGCCAACGGGCAGAGGTGTATTTATACAGACAAGGCTATTGTGATTGGCAATTACGACCTCGACCATTTCATTCCTTGGAGTTTTGTTTCACATAACCTGCTGTGGAATCTCATTCCTGTTGATGGTAGCGTGAATTCATCAAAGAGCGACCGTCTGCCAGACCTTGACAGATACCTTTTGAAACTTGCTACCTCACAGCAATATGCTGTACGTATTTGCATAAGTGAGGACTATCGTGGCATAGAAATACTAGAAGATTATGTCACACTCGGTTGCACCCCACAAGAATTGGTTCAAATGGACAGCACTACACTCCGCAACTGTTTTGCTCGTACATTCAACCCTTTGAGTCAAATTGCACTAAACATGGGATTCGAACTATGGAGAAACTGACACACCTAGAGCCAGAGAAGATAAACCATCCGTATTTGACTGCCATCAAACGGACAGACCTTTCTGTGCCGACACGATACCTCATGCAACACGAATTGTTAAAGGGAAAGATTCTTGACTTCGGCTGCGGTTTTGGTTTTGACACAGATGAGCTCAAGAAGCAAGGCTATGACATTACTGGCTATGACTACTATTATCGCCCCGATTTCCCCGAGGGGAAATTCGATACTATCATCTGCAACTATGTGTTGAACGTACTAGAACCCTACGCACAAGCAGAGGTGCTGATGAATGTCGCCAATCTGCTCTCCCCAAAGGGAACAGCATATTTCGCTGTACGTCGTGACTTGACCGAAGAGGGTTTCCGACTGCACGCCATACACAAACAATACACATACCAATGCAATGTTAAACTACCATACAAAAGTCTTATTGCCAATGCAAATTACGAATTGTATCAATATAACCACTTCAACAAACTCCCTCGTGTAGAAGGTGAGAAATGTCCATTTTGCAAACTCTCTAGACGTGTTGAAATCATCTGTGAAACCACAACATGTGTGGCATTCTATGACGGTTATCCTGTTTCTCCTGGTCATGCCCTCATCATTCCAAAGCGGCATGTTGCATCCTATCGAGATTTGAGTCGCCAAGAGCGTTATGATATGGACGATATTAGAGAATATGTAATGCGCAAAATAGATGAGAGATACCATCCTGACGGATACAATGTAGGTATCAACATCAACGAAGCCGCTGGGCAATCGGTTTTTCATTGCCATATGCACATTATACCACGATACAAAGGCGATGTACCGAACCCTAAAGGTGGAATTCGCGGGGTTATTCCTCAAAATCAAAAATATTAAATTGTATGTCAGATATATTACTCAGTAAATTAGACGATTTGAAAAAAAATGGAGAACTAAATGCTAAGGATGCAAAACGCGAGGATAATTTGCATAGATTTTTTATGTATCCAGGAATGATGGTACCAAAAACGCAAACACTTATCGTTGATGCAATCACAAACTACACTCCACAAAACCCATGGGTCTTGGATCCATTCATGGGAGCTGGTACCTCGTTGTTATCGTGTATGGAATATGGGTATAATGTTTTTGGACAAGACATAAATCCTTTTGCAGTTCTGTTAACCAAGGCTAAAACAGTAACATACGATATTGACTTGCTTTCGAAGTCATTTGTTTTCATTAAAGAAATAATCCAATCGGATAAAGCACAAACCATTGACATTGATTTTAATGGGATAGATAAGTGGTTCAATAAAAAGATTCAGATAGATCTGTCCAAAATACGAAGAGCTATTTTACACGTAGCGTTTAGTGAGATTAGATGTTTTTTTTGGGTTGTTTTTTCAGAAGTTATTAGAACCAGTAGTAATGATAGAACATCAACATTTAAATTACATCAACGATCAGTTGAGAATATTGAAGAAAGAAATATTGATGTGATAAATAACTTCTTCGAATTATGTGAAAGAAGTCTGCTTGATTTCAAAGTTTTCAAAAAAAAGCTACAGTCTAGGGGATTGATTTTTAACAATAAATATGCAAAGGAAATTGTAACGGTTTGGGGGAATAGTCAAAAAGAAATAGAAACAGACCATAAGTTTGATTTATTAGTTTCCTCCCCTCCTTATGGAGATAACCATACTACAATAACTTATGGACAGCATTCATATTTAGAGCTGCAATGGATTCCAAAAGAAGACTTAGCGCAAAACATCGATTTTGATTTTTTAAGAACAACGCAAGAGATAGATAGTCAAAGCTTAGGCGGAAGGGTGAATTCAAAATACATACAAGAAATATTTGAATTATCAATTGAAAGGATTCCTACCCTAAAAAAATTCTTCTGCAAGATTCCTAAAGAAGAGTACAATAAGTACTATAAGACCATAGCCTTTATTAATGACTTTGAATGTTGCTTAGACAACATCGTCAAGGTTATGAATAATGATGCATTTTATGTTTGGACAATAGGGAATAGAAGAGTCGCCCAAAGAGAAATTCCTAATGATAGAATCTTGGTGGACTTAATGAAAAAGCATGGCGTTAATCTTTACTATACAGCAGAAAGAACAATATTAAATAAAAAACAACCAAGAAAGAATAATTTCTCAAAAACTATGGACAAAGAGAAAGTATTAATCTTTCACAACAACAAATAAGTTATGGAATACACAGAAGAGCAAATAAAAGCAATTGAAACCAACGACAAGAATCTCAGAATTATTGCTTGTGCAGGATCTGGAAAGACAACGACCGTTGCTGCAAAAATAGCGTATTTACTTAATCCCCAAAATCAAATAGCAGTATCTCCGGAAAACATAATAGCATTTACATATACAGAAAAAGCCGCGGCGGAACTCAAGGATAAAATATTGTCAAAAGTTCCACCGCAAAAAGGAATGGCCGACATGTACATTGGAACTATACATGGATGGTGCCTAAAAGCGCTTCAAAACACGGAATTTAGATATCAAAAATACACTGTACTGGATGAGATAAAATTGCAGCTTTTCATTGATAAACATTATGACAAAATCGGAATGAAAGATGTCACAAAACTAACTGCCCCATATTCGTGTATGAGAAGATTTGTGGACACTAAACGATTTGCACGCATAATGGATATTATTCGGGAGTCTGAGTTGACCTCACCCCTTCCAAGCAATCTGCAGTCCGCAAAACAAAGCTATGAGAAAACTCTTCATGAGAAAAATTATTTCGACTTTTCCATGATTATTGATGAAACATTAAATTGCCTTAATAATCCTACTAGTAATCTATACTCGTACATAAAAAACAGCATTAAATATATTGTGGTGGATGAGTATCAAGATATAAATCCTAAACAAGAGCTTCTAATAGAAAAACTACATGAAATTAGCAATGCAAAAATAACTGTTGTTGGGGATGACGACCAAAATATTTATCAATGGCGAGGCAGTAATAACGAATACATTATTCATTTCAATGAAAAATTTCAACCTTGTGAGTCAGTAAGTATTACAAAAAACTTTAGAAGTTCACCCGGTATTACCAAATTATCAGAAACTCTAATTGAAAACAATCAAGAAAGGTTATCGAAAAAAATCATTTCTGCGAATAGTCAATCCTTTCAAAAAGGAATTGATATTTTATACAATGAATATTCTGATACAACAGAAGAAAGTACTGGAATTGCGGACTTTATTCAAAGATTAGTTGGGGTCGAATTCTCAGATGAAAAGAATGAGGAATCCAGAGGATTGGCGTATTCTGATATGTGTATATTATTGCGCACGTGGAAAAAAGCAGAAGGTATTGTGGCAGAACTGGAAAAAAAAGGAATTCCATATGTCACAGCAGGTGTGAATCATTTGTTTGATACATCAGAAATTAAAGCAGCAATAGGAATATTTCGTTATCTTAATGATTATATTTATGAAGATGAACTATTGCATTTGTGGAAAAACTTGCCATTTATCGAGGATAAAACAGTTGTATTAAAAAAAGCCATACATAATTTATGGGAGAAAAAACCCGCAACAATCACGCAAAGACTACAAAATGGAGAAAAAATATCTGATGAAGAATTTGCCTATAATTTACAGAAAATATTTTGGCAGTTTCTGGAAGATTCATGTATTGTTGAAGAATCCTTTTATAATGAAGAAATAGGCTCTCAAGAAACGGCTGAAGTGATATTCTATAATTTTGGCAAATTTAGTCAAGTAATAAATGATTTTGAGGAAATCAATTTTGCATCTTCTCGTGCATCGTATCACCTATTCAGTTTTTTGAGTTTTATTAATTATGCTGCACAAGAATACTATCCAGAAGGATGGATAAGTAATCCGTATAAATCTTTGAATGCAGTTCAAATTTTGACAATACATCAAGCTAAAGGCTTGGAATTTCCTGTAGTATTTGTTCCTGGACTCAACAAAAACTATTTGCCACAAAAAAGAAAAGGAGGATTAAGCGAATGGCATTTTATTGATTCTTCAATCATTAAAAATCAAAATCGTTATCTTGGAAGTGACGAAGACGAAAGAAGGCTTCTTTATGTTGCTATAACCAGGTCTCAAAAATACTTGATGCTTTCGCGTGCACCAGATCCTACCAATCGATTATATCAAAATCCCTCAATCTTTATTCGGGAATTGCTGGCGGCCAATATCCTTGTTACTCGCAAAGATGAAGATTTCTCATCACTAAAAAGAACAGAATCAAAACCGTTGTCTAAAATTAATAGTATGGTTTTAGATTTTACAGTGTTAAAAGACTTCTTTGATTGTCCGTACAAATTCAAACTCGCGTCTGTTTATGGCTTCGCTGCTCCTCTTAATCAGCGTATGGGATTTGGTAAATCTTTTCATAATGCGTTAATGGAATTACATAGAAGAATCAAAACGGGAGAAATTTTGTCGGATACAGATATAACAGATATTGCAAATAGACAAATGCTTTTCCCTTATATCGCCAATTCTGACGTTTTAAAACCAAAATTGGAGAAAAAAATCAGAGAAGGTTTATTGACATATTATATGAATAACAGAAATAACCTTACCAATATTGTGTTTGTTGAACAACCAATTCAATTGAAACTGGATACAAATATTTTGGTTACAGGTAGGGTTGATCTGATTCGAAAAACAAAAGAGGATAATACATATGAAACTACAATAGTTGAATTTAAATCCAAAGAAGATGTCCAAAGTTCAAGGCTTACAGACGACCAGTTAAAACTTTACGCGTTAGGACATAGGGAATTGACCGGTGAAGTTGCCGATTATTTAATGACGTATATTGTTGGAGATAACGAAGCTAAAGTTCCATATAAACTTAAGCAATCTGATTTGGATGAAATAAGTTCGAAAATCACAACTTCTGCAAGCCAAATTAGATTAATGTCATTCTCAAAAGTCTGCGAGAAAACGAGATGTAGCGAATGCTTACTGAATTCATTATGTAAAGGGCGTCTTATTTTGAATGTCAAAAGTGCACTAAAAAAATAGTTCTTATGAGAACAATTAATAAGAGTAAAAAAGTCAAGTCAGACATTAGAAAAGTTATAAAAAGCAATGATGAAATACTTATTGTACATTATTCTTATGCAAACATTCCCGAGCAAATAGAGGATTTGTCTTCCATGATAACAACAATTGTAGTTAGGTCATTAAATAATAGAATAAATGAATGTTTTGGATTGCATCTTGAAGCTGATTTGATAGGAGTTTCCAAGTCGGAAATAAAAGATTTTTATTCCGATCTTGAATTGAGTATGTTGGAAAAGTTTATGGCTTTTGTTCGATTGCACAATAAATCATATTGGATTAATTGGAATATGAAAGATGTTTCTTTTGGTTTTCAGGCAATAAAACATAGATACTGGAAACTTACTGGAAGAACAAATAGTGGTTATTCTGATATCCCAACATTTCGAAGAATCAACCTTGATGTTCTTATCTCTGATATATTTGGTGAGAATTATTCTGAAGAGTCTGATAAATTATTAGACTTAATGACAAAAAATGGGTATGATACACATTCTTATTTGAGTTCAAATGAAGAATCAATAGATTTTTGTAATGGCAATTATAATTCTGTATTGGATTCAGTAAGAACGAAAGTGGCTGCTGTTGCATTTTTGTTTGAAAAATTAGAGTCGAATAAAATAAAGATTCCTCACAAAAACACATACGCAAAATTTGTTGAAATTGTTACACATCCTATTATGGCATTCATTGGATGGATAGCCACTATTACCGGCTTAATCATCGGTATAATAGCCTTATCATAGTTAAGAATATTTTTGTGGTTGGTCACCATGTCTAAGTCCCCCAAATATACTGAAAGGAGCTGATTATGGCGATGATAAATAATAAATTTAACAGCGAAAGATTTATCTCTTTTTTTGAACTATGGGGGCGAAAGAATCCCTCATACGAAAAACATTTCGAGGACGAGGTGATTAAGAGACTGTGTGACTTTGGCAAAGGTACAAACGAGACCTCAGACTCAAAGGCAAAGGTTCTCGGTGCTGGCTACGAGGTGCTGATTATGGCATTCTTCATCGGACTTTACTCCAACAAGAAACTGCCTTTGAACGAAGATTTGGATATCAAAGACCTCGGACAACCCATTCAGTATTGGGGCAACATCGATTCGAAGAAAGGCCGCAGAGCTTACCCAAAACTGAGAGAATACATGTTTATTGCATTGGTGGCAAAAACGCCCGAAATAGACTGGTACGAACTCGACAAAGGACGTTGTACACCTAGCGAAACAGTGAACGCTTTGATAATGACTATGGAGGAGTATATCAACTATGGTCTCACTGTCATCAAAGACAAAATGGATGAAGACGAGACCTATTTTATAAACCAAAACGCCTTCTTGAACCTCATCCAAGACCTCACCTTCCCTAAGAATGACACCCTCTCCCCCAACGACGACCAACCCGAACCGCTAGACTAATGACTGACAACTGAACTTTGTACCCGAAAAAGAGATTGTTTGAATGTGTAAATCTTTTGAATGTGGGAATGCTTGAATGTGTAAATGTAATAGAAATCAATCGATGGAATTAGAGACTCTAATAGCTGAATGTACAGCATATGACTATAAAGTCACACTCGAGGAAAAGAAACCCAAAAGTTGGCTCAAAAGCGTGAGCGCATTTGCCAACGGTTCGGGTGGTTCGCTATTCTTTGGAGTGGATAATGGCGGCAATGTTCAAGGACTTGATGATGTACAACATGTTTGTGAGGCCATCAGCAGTAGAATTCGCGATTATATGGATCCACTACCTGAGGTGGAAATGATACCGCATATAATAGCCGACAAACTACACATATTACAATTGAAAGTCAAAACCGGTAGTTACACCCCCTATTATTATGTCGGTGATGGTCAGCGGGTGGCTTTTGTGCGAGTTGGAGACGAAAGTATGCCTGCTTCAGCAGAACAAATGATGCGTTTGGTACTGAAAGGAACAAACAGAACATTCGACTCTCTGCATACGGATTATAAAGCTGAGGACTATTCTTTCACGATATTGACAAACACATTCAAAAAGCGCACAAATCAGGAGTGGGATAAGAAGTACTTGTTGTCGTTCGGTCTTGTGTCAAGCTCAGGAAATCTCACTAACGCAGGTGCCTTGTTTGCCGATGACAGCCCATTGTCGCAATCGCGTTTGTACTGTACACGATGGGATGGCAAGGAGAAGGGAGATGCTATCAATGATGCAGAGTTTACAGGCAATGTGTTGATGTTGCTACGAGAAGCCATGAACTTTGTGAAGTCTAACACCAAACGAGGCTGGGAAAAACTACCCGACGGACGAAAGAACAAACCTGAATATGCAGAACGCGCAGTGCTAGAGGCGATGGTCAACCACTTCATCCATAGAGACTATACCGTGATGGGCGGTGAAGTGCATTTAGATATTTATGATGACCGTCTTGTTGTTACCTCGCCTGGCGGTATGTATAACGGCATGCTGATACAGAATCTGGATATTGCAGATGTGTCCTCCGAGCGTCGTAATCCCATACTTGCCAATGTAATGGCTCAGTTGGACTATATGGAGAAGCGAGGCAGCGGCCTTACCCGCATATGCAATGAGACAAAGGCACTGAATGGATACAAAGACGAACTGAAGCCTATGTTCAAATCGACACCGACTCAATTCCAAACTACAATCTATGCTTCTTCCGAGGAACCAGAAATCAAAGATGTCCCCAAAGATGATACCCAAAGTGATACTCAAGGTGGCACCCAAGATGGCACCCAAGATGGCACCCAAGAAAACGAGCTTGATGTATGGATAGAAAGTCGGATAAGAAATAACCCGAAAGTGACAACAGAGGAATTGGCCAGATTAAGTGGAAAAGGGCTTCGTACCATCAAACGCCATATCGCCCAAATGCCACACATCAAATATGTTGGTAGCGGTTACAGCGGCCACTGGGAAATTACAAAAGAATAATTGTATCGCAATGCCGGATTCCTGGATGTCTTTCTTGACTCGACAAGAAATTATGTGTAGCTGAAAAAAACATATCTTTGCACCCGAAACTGACAAAATGTGTTAATTCGTTAATGTGTAAATGTGGGAATCTTTTGAATGTGTGATTGCGTGAATGTGTAAATGTGTGAATCTTTTTGAATGTGTGAATACGTTGGCAAAATAGATTGATGTGTAAACAAAAAAGACTGGAAGAACGTGGCATAACCATAACAGACTTGCAGATGAAGACACTTGTTTTCTTTGCACTTAACCCCAAAGCAACACTCAATGACTTTATTTCGTCTGACAATAGAATAACCGAAGGAGGCACCATCTCCAATATTGGGAGACTTCAAGAACTGGGACTGTTAAGACGAGAAGGTGGGAAAAAAGAAGGCAAATGGGTTGTTGACATAATGTAAAATTGTATGTATAACGGCATGCTGATACAGAATCTGGATATTGCAGATGTGTCCTCCGAGCGTCGTAATCCCATACTTGCCAATGTAATGGCTCAGTTGGATTATATGGAGAAGCGAGGCAGCGGCCTTACCCGCATATGCAATGAGACAAAGGCACTGAATGGATACAAAGACGAACTGAAGCCTATGTTCAAATCGACACCGACTCAATTCCAAACTACAATCTATGCGTCTTCCGATGAACCAGAAATCGGAGATGTCCCCAAAGATGTCCCCAAAGAACTATCTGAACGTCAAAACATAATACTAGATTTAACCCAAATCGGTCATTAGGCCGACTTTTCAATCATACTTGCCTTTTTTAGGTCTGTTAAAGCTCACGCCATCCCATAGTATGCATGGGAAAGGCAACTGGATGCAGCAGGACTATTGCAGGTCGCGGTAACGGTAGTCTACATCGTCGGAAAGGGAAACGACAAGATAGGATGGTGTGTCGTGTGTTTCGTTCAGATTGTCGGTCATCACATAGGGCACATTGCCTATAACATGCTGCTCCTTGTGGTGGAAATGGCCCATCAGGAAGAGACTTACATTGTTACGTTCCATCAGGTCGAGAAGCTCGTAGTATTCCTCTTGGGGCAGATTGGCGGCGGGGGTGGTGCTGTAGTTATAGCTGGTTCGGAAGAGGCAGGTGTGGGTGTTGACCACCACGTGGCGGTAGTCGGAGCGGTGTTGCAGCACCTCCTTGAGCCACTGGAGCTGGCGGCGGCCGTGGGTGGCGTTGCCGCTATCGAGGAAGATGAAGAGGTCGCGGGCTCCCCCTACGGTTTGTACCGTAACGGTATAGGTGGACGTGTGGAAATACTGCTGGTAGTACTGCTGGCAATCGAAATAGATGTCGTGATTGCCGATGCAGACAAAACAGGTGTCGGCGGCTGTAGGCAGATGCAGCAGGCTGTCGAGCAGCCGGAAGGGTCGCGAGCCACTCTCGTTGGTGAGGTCGCCATTGATGATGGAGAAAAGTCCGGTGGGGTCAGCATACTCGGCTTGCAGGAAACGCTGCACCCGTCCCACCGAATCGGTGAGATGGATATCGGAGCAGACGTATACATTGTAGTTGTCGGGGGCACC
>Ga0310697_10004504_pt1 | contig 13757 bp, 11 predicted proteins | sample 172DNAGHGlowgp2_FD_203883 | JGI IMG/M metagenome (GOLD analysis project Ga0310697, IMG submission 203883) | Sheep rumen microbial communities from Palmerston North, Manawatu-Wanganui, New Zealand - 1728 DNA GHGlow gp2 (v2) (version 2) | ecosystem: Host-associated > Mammals > Digestive system >...
GGGGCGCTTCATCTCCTCGGCACCCAGTTTCTGGCTCAGTTGCAGAATCTCGGGCAGGGGGAACACACCCTGCTGCAGCACGCCGCAGAAGGAGATAACCTTGCGGCCGCCCTCGTAGATGCCGTCGCGGATGACCTGGTCCGTGGGGTCGTAGGTCGACGCGATATACCGCAGGGAGCCGTCGGCCTCGGCCTGCTTCACCCGCATGTTCTTGATGTTGAAGCCGTCGTCCACCTTGAAGTCGTCGCCCACATGGCTCATGTCGAGTGCAAAGAAGCGCGTCTGCGTCTCGCGTAGCGCGGTGTCCATCTCGCTCATCTGTAGTATCTGATGAGGGTGATAGGGGCTGACGCGCAGGGTCTGTCCGCCGTCAACGATATACTTGCCCAGACCGAGTGCCAGCGAGGCGATGCCTTCCTCGGCCGTCTCGTCGCCGATGGGGTAGTAGTTCAGCGAGCGCAGCACGCCTGAGAAGGTGGGGTAGTAGAGTGTGCCGTACTGCTGGCCCACCACCTCCTGCAGGATGACGGCCATCTTCTCCTGGTCGATGACGTTCTGCGTGGCGGTCATATAGGCCTTCGAGTCTTTGTAATAGACGGAGGCATAGACGCTCTTGATGGCGCAGGCCAGCATGCGCAGCATGGTGTATTTATCATCGAGCCAGGGAATCATATAGGTGGCATAGATGCCGGCGAAGGGCTGGTAGTGCGAGTCTTCGAGCAGCGAACTGGAACGTATGGCGATGGGTTTCTTCGTGGCTTCGAAGAAGATGAAGAAGTCCTCAATAAGATCGTCGGGCAGTTGGGCCTCGAGGAAGTGGCTCAGTATCACCTCGTCGGGCGCGTCGCTCAGTGCGATGCTCCATAGGTTGTTCTCGTCCATGAAGTTGTCGAAGAAGTCGGTACACAGCACCACGGTCTTGGGTATCTGCACCGAGGCGTTCTCAAACTGGTTGAGTTCGGGATGGCGCTTCACAATCTTGTCGAGGAAGGCCAGTCCGCGCCCTTTGCCGCCCAGGGAGCCGTCGCCGATGCGTGCGAAGTGGGCGAAGCGGTCGAACTTCTTGCGGTCGAAGACGGCCACCTCACCGATGTTCTTCATCTTGCGGTACTGCACGATGGCATCGAAGATAATCTGGCGGTGGGCATCCACGTCCTGCAGTTTGTGCCAGGTGACGTGCTTCAGGAACTGACTTACGGGGAAGATGGCGCGGGCGCAGAGCCAGCGGCTCATGTGGTTGCGCCGTATGTGGTGCATCAGCGAGTCGTGGGGAATCTTGAAGATGTTGTCCTGCAACTCCTTCAGGCTCGACACGCGCATCACCTCCTCCTTGGTCGTCGGGTCGCGGAACACGAAGTCGCCGAAGCCCATGTGCTCTTCCAGCACGTGGCGCAGGTCAACGTTGAACTTCTTTGAGTTCTTGTCCAGGAAGTCGAAGCCGCTGTCCCACGCCTTCTGGCGGTTCTCCACCTCGGAACTCTGCAGCACCAGGGGCACGAACTCATCGCGGCGGCGTATCTCCTGCAACAGGCGCAGGCCGGCCTCGGCATCGCCGTCCTCCACATGGCTCAAGCGGCCTGCGGCGGTCTTCAGGGGGAAGCGTGTGTCGCTGATGATGCCCTGCACGTTGTCGTGGTATTTCTCGTAGATCTGCATGGCCTCCTCATAGTTGGTGGCCAGCATCACCTTCGGACGCCCGCGCTTGCGCTGGGCGGCGGCATGGGGGTTCAGGGCCTCGGTAGAGAAGCGCTTCGACTGTGCGAGGATATAGTTGTAGAGGTTTGGCAGGATGGAGGAATAGAAGCGGATATTGTCTTCCACGAGCAGGATCATCTGCACGCCGGCCTCGTGGATGTCGTGCTCAATGTTCATGCGGTCCTCTATCAGTTTGATGATGGAGAGGATGAGGTTGGTGTTGCCCAGCCAGCAGAACACATAGTCGAAGATCGACATGTCCTCGTCTTGCATGCGGCGGGTGATGCCGTGGGAGAAGGGCGTGAGCACCACGCAGGGAATGGCGGGATGGGCGGCCTTCACCTCGCGGGCCACGGTGAAGGCATCGTTGTCGGCATTGCCCGGCATGCTGATCACCAGGTCGATGTCGGTGGTCTGGAGCACCTCGTTGGCCTCGTCGGTGGTAGAGACCTGCGTGAAGGTGGGCGGGTAGCGCATGCCCAGGTCAGTGTACTCGTCGAAGATTTTCTCGTCCACGCGGCCGTCGGCCTCCAGCATGAAGGCATCATAGGGGTTGGCCACGATGAGCACGTTGAAGATGCGCCGTGTCATGAGGTTGACAAACGAGACATCCTTCAGGTAGAAGGTATTGAATTCCTGTGGTATATTTGCCATATCGCCTTTACAATTGTTTGTTTACGACTGCAAAGATACAAAAAAAGTGAAAAGTGACCACTGTAGAGTGAAGAATTTTTGCTTTTTTCTTGGAAGTAATACTTTTTTTTCCTATTTTTGCGCTGTTATTAACTAACAATCTGATTAACTTTAAAACATAACACTATGGAAGTTGAGAAAATTATGCAGAGCCTGGAGCGCAAACACCCGGGCGAGTTAGAGTATTTGCAGGCAGTGCGCGAAGTGCTGGAGTCTATCAAGGATGTCTACAACCAGCACCCGGAGTTCGAGAAGGCAAAGATCGTGGAGCGCATCGTAGAGCCCGAGCGCATCACCACCTTCCGCGTGCCCTGGGTCGACGACAAGGGTGAGGTACAGGTGAACATTGGCTACCGCGTGCAATTCAACAGCGCCATAGGCCCCTATAAGGGCGGGCTGCGCTTCCACCCCTCGGTGAACCTGAGCATACTGAAGTTCCTCGGCTTCGAGCAGACCTTCAAGAACGCCCTCACCACACTGCCCATGGGCGGCGGCAAGGGCGGCTCGGACTTTGCACCGCGTGGCAAGAGCGAAGCCGAGATTATGCGCTTCTGCCAGGCTTTCATGATGGAACTGTATAAGGTGATAGGCCCCGACATGGACGTGCCCGCCGGCGACATCGGCGTGGGCGGCCGCGAGATAGGCTACCTCTTTGGCATGTATAAGAAACTCACATCGCAGTTCCACGGCGCCACGCTGACCGGCAAGGGCATGGAGTGGGGCGGCAGCATCCTCCGCCCGGAGGCCACCGGCTATGGCGCACTCTATTTCGTACACCAGATGCTGCAGACCCACGGCCTCGACATCAAGGGCAAGACGGTGGCCCTCTCCGGCTTCGGCAATGTGGCATGGGGCGCTGCGAAGAAAGCCACGGAACTGGGAGCCAAGGTGATTACCATCAGCGGCCCCGACGGCTATATCTACGACCCTGCCGGCCTGGACGACGAGAAGATAGAATACATGCTGGAACTGCGCGCCTCGGGCAACGACGTGTGCCAGCCCTACGCAGAGGAGTTCCCTGGTGCCACCTTCTTCGCAGGCAAGAAACCCTGGGAGCAGAAGGCCGACATCTATCTGCCCTGTGCCACCCAGAACGAACTGAACGGCGAGGACGCCGACCGCATCCTGGCTCAGAAGCCGTTGTGTGTGGCCGAGGTGTCGAACATGGGCTGCACGGCCGAGGCCGTGAACAAGTTTATCGCTGCCTCACAGTTGTTCGCTCCCGGCAAGGCCGTGAACGCTGGCGGCGTGGCCACCAGCGGCCTGGAGATGACCCAGAACTCCATGCGTATCTCATGGAGCGGCGAGGAGGTTGACCAGAAACTGCATCAGATTATGTCCGGCATCCACGAGCAGTGTGTGAAGTATGGCAAGGAAGGCAACTATATCAACTACGTGAAGGGTGCCAATGTGGCCGGCTTCATGAAGGTGGCCAAAGCCATGCTGGCACAGGGCATTGTGTAATCTAGTGAAGAGTGAAGAGTGAAGAGTGAAGAATGAAAAAAGTGAAGAGTGAAGAGTGAAGAGTGAAGAATTTGCTACCGCTGCTGTGATTCTACGGCGTGCAGTACTGACAGTACTGCTCTTGTTCGGTGCGGTAGCAAATTCTTCATTCTTCACTCTTCACTCTTCACTTTTTGTCACCCCTGCAGGGGCGCAGACGCAGACCGGCAAGGCGTCCTATTATGCCAAGCGGGCTACAGGGACGCGCACGGCCAGTGGCGAGAAGTTGCACCACGACAGCCTGACGTGTGCCCACCGCACCTATCCCTTCGGCACCTTGTTGCACGTGAAAAACCCGGCCAACGACCGCGAGGTGGTGGTGCGTGTCAACGACCGCGGACCTTTTGTGCGCGGCCGCATCATAGACCTTTCATGGGGGGCCGCCAAGGCTCTGGGCATCCTGGCCCAGGGCATTGCCACCGTGGTGATAGAGCCACTGGTGGAGTTCCGGATACCGATGCGGGCGGAAGAGGTGCTCGAACTGCCCAGGATTGCAGAGGCCATGGAGACCGAGGAGTTTCCATGGAAGCCCATCAACGGCGAGTTCTTTGAGTAGGATTCGAGAGCCCTTCCAGGTCGAACTCGTTCGAGTACATCAGCAGGTGCGCCATCGACTGGTTGTCGTCAGGGTCGGTGCCGCCGATGTCGGTACTGATCAGCACGCGGAAGCGTTCCGCAGGCTTGACCGCAGGCTTATGCCGTGCCTCTGCCGCCAGTGCCATGAGCACCGCCATCATTGTTAGAATTGCTAATCTTTTCATTATCTTGATTCGTATTTAGTGCGTTAGAGGGTTACAGCAGCAAGAGAATAAGATACCAAACGACGGGCACCAGCAGTGAGGGCAGCAGGTTGAGCGTCTTGCAGTCCTTCAGGTCCAGCAGGCCCAGTCCGCTGCCGGTAATCATCAGTCCACCGACAATCAGCAACTCCGACATCAGACTGTCGCTGATGGCCGTGCTGCTTATTTCGGCAACGACGTAGAACATGCCCTGCCAGAGAAACAAGACGGGTGCTGCCAGTACCATGCCCACACCGTATGTGGAGGCAAAGACGGTGCTGCTGACGAAGTCGAGCGTGGCATTGGTGAAGAGGAAGGTGTGGTCGCCCTTCAAGGCCGAGATGACAGGTCCCAGCATCGAGAGCGGCCCGATGCAGTAGAGCAGGATGGCGGTACTCAGTCCGTCGCCAAGTTTGTTGGCATTGCCCGACTGGGAGCGCCTGTTTACAAGCCGCTTGAAGCGTCCGTCGATGTCGAGCCGGGTGCCGCATACGCCGCCTATTGCCAGCGACAGGATGAAAAGCACAGGGTAGTCGCTCTTGGGCAGATGGCTGATGGTGGCATTCAGGCCGATGGCCAGCGACGCAAGTCCCAGACCCGTGTATAGCACTTCCTTGTATTTCTCCTTAATGCCTCGGTTCAGCAGCGCCCCCAACAGTGAGCCGGCTATAATAGCACAGGTGTTGACAATGGTTCCTATCATAAATGAATTATCTCGTTTTTTTTAATGAATGATCCGATAAGTCATGCAAACGGACTCCACCGGTTTCAGACGCAGGCGGTATGAGCCGTCGGCGCGTTTCTTCAGTGTGGTGCGTCGGCCAGTGACGTGATGCCAGACTATAACCTTGGAAGGCTGATCCTGCAGCCGGAAGGCTACGTCAACAGCATGGTTCTCCTTGAACCACCACGTCTTCACACGATAGTCATTGGTAGGGGTCTGCCACAGTTGTTGCAGCGTCTGGGCACGCACAGTAAACGATGCACAGACAGCCATCGTAACGGTCAACAGTATTCGGTGAATATTTCTAAGATCACAGGCTTTCATACTTACTTAATGCTGATTCGGGCAGGTGGCAGCGGACTCTTTACGGTTACTTGCGTCTTGCCCTTGCCCGTGGCGCTTCTGACAACCAGCAATGCATGCCCTTTCCACGTCTTGACGGTTGGCGATGTGGTTGGCTCCGTGTCCTTCATGTCGGCAGAGGCAAAGGCCAGCAGCGTGCCCCCTCCTTTTACGATGGCCTCGCAGGGTATGGCAGCATCAGGACATACGCGTCCCTGCCGGTCCACAACTTCCACGGTGACGAACACCAGGTCTTGCCCATCGTGATTCATCGCCGGCTTGTCTGCCGTCAGACGCAGACGGGCTGGCTCTCCTGCCGTCTGCAGCGTCACGCTCTTGCCGCCAGCCTCTGCACGAAGTTCACCAGGCTCGTATGGCACACTGAACACGGCCTTGTATTGACTGCTACGGTTCACCTGTTTGGTGCCAATGAGATGGTCGTTAAGGTAAAGACTCACCTCGGGCGACTTCGTATAGACCTCCACGTCGATGGGCTTGCCCATTCCCGACGTTTCGTCGCCTACCCGTCGCCTTTCCCATGACGGCCAGTTCCATGACTCCCATGTAGGCCATACGCTCCACTGGGTCTCGCGGATTGTTCCATGATAGCCGTCGGGCTCACGAACAGCCATATACAACAACGGCTCGTCGCTCCACAGCACCTCCCGATAATGACTGATGGGCTTGCGCCATCCCGTTACATCCACGTCGCCACAATAGGCACCGTGCCAGTCGGGTTGTCCTCCATTGACATAATGTTCACCTGGCCGTTCGCCCTGGTAGTAATAGCGTCCGATGCCCGACTCACCCAGATAGTCGAGTCCCGTCCATACGATATCGCCCACGATGTAGGGATAGTCATGCACCAGTGCCCAGTTGCTGAAGGCATCGCGCGGATAACTCTCCGTCTGCCAGATGATGCGCTTCGGGTCGCGCCGATGGTCGCCCTCGTGCTTATGGATCATGTAGTTATAGCCTACGACGTCGAGCACCTCAGCGTGTGGGTCGTATATCTCCCAGTCGCTGTCCCACGAACAGAGTGCCTCCGTCACGGGGCGTGTCTCATCACACTCCCGTATGGCTTGTTTCAGTTGTCGGGCGGTGGTAATGACGCGGATGTCCTTACGCTCCATCACCTCGTTGCCGATGCTCCAGCAGATGATGCTGGGATGATTCCTGTCGCGCATCACCATGGCGTGGATGTCATCGCGATAACAGGAGTCGAGCAGGGTGGAGTAGTCGTATGGATTCTTCGCTGTGCGCCAACCGTCGAAAGCCTCGTCTATAACAAGCATACCTATGGAGTCGCAAGCATCGAGGAAGGCGCGGGTGGTGGGGTTGTGCGAGGTACGTATCAGGTTGAATCCTGCCTCTTTCATCAGGCGCACCTTGCGTATCTCTGCCGCATCGAAGGCCATCGCCCCCAAGATGCCGTCGTCGTGATGAACACAGGCACCGTTGATGAGCAGCGGCCGTCCGTTGAGTACAAAGCCTTTCTCTGCATCAAAGGAGAAAGTGCGGATGCCGTATTTCACGGTTTGCTCGTCGATGACTGAGCCGGATTCCTTCAGCCCCACTTTCATTTCATACAGATAAGGACTATCAGGCGACCATAATTGGGGGCTTCGCACAGAACAGGTTGTCGTGACGGTTTTCGTCTGACGGGCAGGAACGGTAACCATCATCTGTCCGCTGCCCACCACAACACTTGCACTTCTGGCGCGGTCTGATTCGTTGGCTACTGTTACCTCTACCTGCACCGTTGCCCTGTCTTCAGAGACGGCTTGTGTCGTCACAAACACCCCGTTCTCAGCAATATGCAATGCCGGCATCGTCTGCAACCAGACATGGCGGTAGATGCCAGATCCTGAGTACCAACGGCAGTTGGGCTGTTCAGAGTTGTCAACCTTCACCACGACCTCATTCACGCGTTCTCCCCTCGCTGCCGAAGACTTTCCCCCTCGCCCCTTGGAGAGGGGGTTAGGGGGTGAGGCCAAATAAGGTGTCATGTCAATGGTGAAAGGCGTATAGCCGTAGGCATGCTGTCCGGCCTTCTGACCATTCACAAAGACCTCTGCCTTCTGATAGACCCCCTCGAAGTGGAGTTTCACAATCTCCCCATCGGGTTTGGCAAAAGTCTTGCGGTACTCGCCCTTGCCACCCTGAAACCATCCGCCGCCGGTTCCAGTGGCTCCTTTCGGAGCATCGGGAGCCGTGTAGATGTCCCAGTCATGCGGCAGGTTGACGCTAACGGTCTTTCCGTTCTGCTGAAACTGCCAACCATCATCGAAGAGTTGGTTTGTCTGGGCAAGTGCTGCCTGACTATAAAAGGCAACGACTGCTGTTAGTATCCAAATATTTGTTGATTCTTGTTTTCTGATCATAATTGAGTCTATTTTAAAAAGTCCCTACTACCATAGCGAACAAGCCGTATGGCACTCCCCTCCCCTGGCAAAGCGGCTGTAGTCCTTTACCTGCAGCGTGTCGAGCGATGCGTAGGATTTCCCCTCGCCTCCTTCAGCAGTCCGGCGGTGTTCATGTTCTTGCGCGGGCTCGCATTGATAATGATTACTTTCTTCATTGCGGTATTTGTTTTAGTTTGAATTTTGCTGCGAAGATACGAAAAATTTTCCATGTTATCAAAAAATAATAGAAAAAATGCGCGAACTTTCATGAAAAAGTGGTAACTTGGAACCTCGAGGCATGTTTTTTTTTACTATCACAATCGTTTATATTCTTTCCATATTTCTAATGATCAAAAGTCCTTATATGGCAAGACTTGCCTCGCGGCAAGCCTTGCAAACTAAACTAAACAAATACTCATTGAGTCTACTTTAATAAGTCCCTGCTACACTACACGCCTGCGGAGGCCACCTGTGCCTTCCGCAGGCGTTTTTGATTAGTTTGTTATGGCAAAAATATGAAATAATTGCGAATAAACTAAAAAAATGGAATTGTTTTCTTTATTGTACTTACAGTTCTCCGTTTTTTTTATTACTTTTGCATCGATTTAACAACAAGACGACATGAATAAATATGTAATAGCATTGATGGCAACGGTGTTGTCGGCAGGTGCTATGGCCCAGAAGCAGTGGACGCTGCAGGAGTGCATAGACTATGCCATGCAGAACAATATCACGCTGCAGAAGGCACGGCTGCAACAGCAGTCGGCTGCCGAGGAACTGAAAGGTAGCAAGGGTGCGCTGCTGCCCACGTTGAGTGCCAGTGCCAATCAGAGCGTGGGCTACAGGCCCTGGCAGGACACGGGCATTACCACCGTGACCAACGGCACGGTGAACACGAAGGTGGAGAAGACCTACCTCAACGGCTCGTATAACCTGAATGCGCAGTGGACGGTGTGGAACGGTGGCAAGAACACCAACAACGTGAAGTTGAGTCGCCTGTCGGAACAGCAGGCCGACCTGAACGTGCAGGAACAGGCCAACAGCATCCAGGAGCGCATAGCCCAACTCTTTGTGCAGATACTCTATCTGGACGAGAGCATCAAGGTGAGCGAGGCCAGCCTGGAAACCAGCCGCAAGACGGAGGAGCGCGGAAAGGAGATGGTCGAGGTGGGCAAGATGTCGAAGGCCGACATAGCACAACTGACGGCCCAGCGCGCCACCGACGAGTATAACGTGGTGGATGCGAAGGCCCAACTGGCCAACTATAAGTTGCAACTGAAGCAACTGCTGGAACTGACGGGCGACGAGGCGTTCGACGTGGCCATACCCGCAACGACCGACGAACAGGCCCTGGCCGATATTCCCGCCCTGCAGACCGTCTATCAGCAGGCACTGATCACGCGCCCCGAGATAGAGAGTTCGAAACTGTCGGTAGAGAGCAGCGACCTGAGCGTGAAGATAGCCAAGGCCGGCTGGCTGCCTACGCTCAGCGTGACGGGCGGCGTGTCGACCAGCACCAACTCGCTGTCGGCCAACGGCTGGGGCAACCAGATGAAGACCAACTTCAACTCGCAGGCAGGACTGACGCTGAGCGTACCCCTCTTTGACGGACGGCAGACCAGGACATCGGTCAACAAAGCCAAGATACAGCAGCAGCAGGCCCTGCTCGACCTGCAGGACCAGCAGAAGACGCTCTACCAGACCATTGAGGGCTACTGGCTTGATGCGAACACCAACCAGCAGCGCTTCCGGGCTGCCCAGGCCACGGTAGACAGCGAGCAGCAGAGTTACGACCTGCTCACGGAGAAGTTCAACCTGGGCCTTACCAATATCGTTGAACTGATGAACGGCAAGGACAAACTGCTGTCGGCACAGCAGAACCGCCTGCAGTCGAAGTATCAGACCATCTTGAACCAGCAACTGCTACGCTTCTATCAGGGAGCGGAGGAAATGAAACAGTTTGTAGTTAAAGGTAGTTAATATCCCTTAACTACCCACAAAGAATTGTAAATAGTAAATCGAAAATAATATGGTGAAGAACAAGAAAGTATGGATTGGCGTGGGGGTGATAGCCCTGATAGCCGTGGTGGCCTTCCTCTTTTCGGGCGGCAAGAAGGAGAAAACAGTGTCGTTTGAGACGGCCAAGGTGGAGCGTACCAGCATCCTGAGTTCCATTACGGCCACTGGCACTATAGAGCCCGTCACCTCAGTGACCGTGGGTACGCAGGTCAGCGGCATCGTGTCGAAACTCTATGTAGACTATAACTCCGTGGTGAAGAAAGGGCAGGTCATTGCCGAACTCGACAAGACCAACCTGACCAGCGAACTGAAGACGGCGCAGGCCAACCTGTCGTCGGCACAGAGCACGCTGAACTACGAGCAGACCAACTACAACCGCTACCAGACGCTGTATAACAAAGGGCTGGTCAGCGCCGACGAGTACGAGACGGCCAAACTCTCGTATCTCAAGGCCAAGGAGCAGGTGAACACCTCCCGCGAAAGTGTCAGGAAGGCCCAGACCAACCTGGGCTATGCCACCATCACCAGCCCCATCGACGGCGTGGTGCTGTCGAAGGCCGTGGAGGAGGGCCAGACCGTGGCTGCCTCGTTCAACACGCCCGAACTGTTTACCATCGCCAAGGACCTTACCGACATGCGCGTCATTGCCGACATCGACGAGGCCGACATTGGCGGCGTGATGGAAGGCCAGCGTGTATCGTTCACCGTCGATGCCTTCCCCGACGACCGTTTCGAGGGCAGCGTGACACAGGTGCGCCAGCAGGCCACCACCGAGAGCAACGTCGTGACCTACGAGGTGGTCATCTCCGCACCCAACAACGACCTGAAACTGAAGCCCGGCCTCACAGCCAACGTCACCATCTTCACCATGGAGAAGAACGACGTGCTGGCCGTGCCCGCCAAGGCCTTGCGCTTCACACCTAATGAAGCCCTGCTCACCGAGAAGCAGACCGTGGACGACTGCGAGGGCGACTATAAGGTATGGACCAAGGACGGCGAGACGTTCAAGGCCCACAAGGTGGAGATTGGCACCACCAACGGTCTGCTGACGGAGATTGTGAGCGGCATTGGCGAGGGTACCGACGTGCTTGTTGACTTCAGCATCAACGAAGGCGACATGCCGGCTCAGGAGCAGCAGGCCAGCAACCCGTTCATGCCACGTCCAAGGAACAACAAAAACAAGAACCAGCAGAAGAAGTAGCGATGGAAAAGAAAACAGTCATCGAACTACAGAACGTGAAACGATACTTCAAGGTGGGCAGCGAGACCGTCAAGGCCCTCCGTGGCGTCTCGTTCAAGATCTACGAAGGCGAGTTCGTCACCATCCAGGGCACGTCGGGCTCGGGCAAGTCTACGCTGCTCAACCAACTGGGCTGCCTCGACACCCCTACCGCCGGCGAGTATTTCCTGGACGGCATCTCCGTGCGCGAGATGTCGAAGACACAGCGTGCCCATCTGCGCAACCGCAAGATTGGCTTCGTGTTCCAGAACTATAACCTGCTGGCCAAGACCACAGCGGTAGAGAACGTGGAACTGCCGCTGATGTACAACTCCGAGGTGTCGGCTGCCGAGCGCCGCCAGCGTGCCATCAAGGCACTGCAGGACGTGGGGCTTGGCGACCGCCTCTATCATAAGTCCAACCAGATGTCGGGCGGACAGATGCAGCGTGTGGCCATCGCCCGCGCCCTGGTCAACGACCCTGCCGTCTTGCTGGCCGACGAGGCCACGGGTAACCTCGACACCCGCACGTCGTTCGAGATGCTCGTGCTCTTCCAGGAACTCTACCGCAAGGGCCACACCATCATCTTCGTGACCCACAACCCGGAGATAGCCGAATACAGCAGCCGCAACATCAACCTGCGCGACGGCAAGATTCGTGAAGACACCATCAACCAGAACATCAAGTCGGCTGCCGAGGCCCTGGCCGCGCTGCCGATGCCGCAGGACGACTGATAGTTCACAGTTCATAGTTCACAGTTCATAGTTCATAGTTCGTAAAGAGTTAAAAATGAACATACTCAACCTCTTTAAAATCAGCATCAAGGCCGTAGGCAACAACAAGATGCGCTCGTTTCTCTCCATGCTGGGCATCATCATCGGCGTGGCGGCTGTCATTATCATGATGTCCATAGGACAGGGCTCCAAGGAAAGCATACGCTCGGAACTCTCGACCATGGGCACCAACCTGCTCACCATACGGCCGGGTGCCGATATGCGCGGCGGCGTGCGCCAGGACCCGTCGGCCATGCAGACGCTGAAGATGGCCGACTACCAGCGCATCATGCGCGAGAAGAAGTTCGTCACGAAGGTTTCCCCTGAGGTCACCGCCTCCGGCCAGGTGGTCTATGGCAACAACAACACGACGACCACCGTCTATGGCGAGAGCGCGGAATACCTGGACATCAAACTATGGGATATTGAAGAAGGCGACTGCTTTACCGAAGAGGACATCAACAAGGCCGCCAAGAAGGTGGTGGTGGGAAAGACCATCGTCACCGAACTCTTTGGCGAAGGTGCCGACCCCATCGGCAAGACCATCCGCTTCAAGAGCATTCCCATGACCATTGTGGGCGTGCTGAAGTCGAAAGGCTACAACTCATGGGGCATGGACCAGGACAATGTCATCATCGCACCCTATACCACGGTGATGAAGCGTATCGCCGCCCAGACATGGTTCTCGAGCATCGTCTGCTCGGCCATCACCGAAGACCTCTCAGACGCCGCCATCGAGGAACTCACTCAGATGCTGCGCGACAACCACAAACTGAAAGGCGAGGCTGCCGACGACTTCACCATCCGCTCGCAGGCCGAGATGATGGAGACCATGTCTACGACGATGGACATGGTGACCCTGATCCTCGTGGTGGCTGCCGCCTTCTCGCTGCTGGTGGCCGGCATCGGCATCATGAACATCATGCTGGTGAGCGTGGCAGAGCGCACCAAGGAGATAGGCCTGCGCATGGCCGTGGGCGCCACGGGTGCCGTCATCTCCCTGCAGTTCCTCATCGAGTCGGTGCTCATCAGCGTCACCGGCGGTCTGCTCGGCATCGTCGTGGGATGCTCGGCCAGCGAATGGATAGTGCCGCTGTTCAACATGCCCAGCAGCGTGCCCGCATGGAGCATCTACGTCTCCTTCCTCGTCTGTGTCTTCCTGGGGGTGTTCTTCGGCTACTTCCCCGCAGTCAAGGCAGCACGCATGGATCCCATCGAGGCCATCCGCCACGAGTAATTTTCAGGTGCCATCAATCCTGCCACACTGGAGTGCAGCAACTGGATAACCTGCACGAAGGAAGACATTGGCGACCATATTGCCAACGAGATGCTGTTCATCACCGACGGCAAAGAGACCTATGGCTATCTGGCAGGTCTTCCCACCGTGTTTGTTAAGAAATAATTGCCGTTTCGTCTTTTTTGAAAGACGCATAGCGTTCCAAATGTTAACGGAGCCTTCGTTAGACCTAACGAAGGCTCCGTTTTTTTAGATTATTGAGTCCACTTGAAATCCAAAACGGTCGTTAGACCGTTATTAATTGTCTCTGTTGTACCTGTTGTCTTTAAAAGACCAAAACCGCATCCATATTCTGGTCACGCGATGAC
>Ga0310697_10004506_pt1 | contig 13751 bp, 8 predicted proteins | sample 172DNAGHGlowgp2_FD_203883 | JGI IMG/M metagenome (GOLD analysis project Ga0310697, IMG submission 203883) | Sheep rumen microbial communities from Palmerston North, Manawatu-Wanganui, New Zealand - 1728 DNA GHGlow gp2 (v2) (version 2) | ecosystem: Host-associated > Mammals > Digestive system >...
GCTGCGGATAGGCAGTAACACGGGCTTGATGGTCTTGCAACCATATATGGTTCAGCGTGAATGCAATCGACTCCAGCGTTTCTTCCCGCTTCGACGGCTTCAGTTCACACTCCCATACTGTGATGCAATGCCAGCCCATTTCAGCCAGTTTGCGTTGTTCCTCCTTGTCCCGTTCCTTGTTGCGTCGTATCTTGTTCACCCAGAACTCACGATTCGTCTTCGGAATCTTGCAACATTCCGAACTCTCAATGATTTCTTCCGTCTTACATCTTACATCAGACATCACCTTGTGTCCGTGCCAGAAGCAACCATTCACAAAGATGCACGTTCTATACTTCCTCAGTACCAAGTCAGGATGCCCAGGCAATCGTTTATGGTTCAACCGATAGCGGAAACCTCTCTTCCACAAGCCTCGCCGCACAATCATCTCTGGCTTCGTGTTCTTCGAGTGGATTGAAGCCATATTCTTGTGCCGTTGTTGTGGAGTCAGGTGGTCCATAGGTTAGCGCATAAGTTCTTCCCAAGTTGCGAACCAAGGCTTAGCTGTACTCCTACCTCGCCCAAGACCTGGTATTTGTGAATACTCTTGTGACTTGCTAGTATCAAAAGAAAAAACTAAATAATAATTGTGGCCTAAATCCGTAAATCCCTTCTTTTGCAATGCATCCTTTGACATGAAACGCGGGCCAATACCTTTCAGCTTGTATAAAGTACCAGATGTGCCATTATGCAGCATCACATATTTAGCATTCAACGCTCTTGGTTCCATAACAATAGCACCTGCATCCTCTTCTGTACGCAGATAACACAAGCCCAATTCTTTCATCTTTGCCAATTTGTCTTTTCTTGCAAAGTTAACAAGTACCACATCGTCAGGATCTTGATATTCCAACCCATGTTGTGGAGCCACATTTTTGTATAAGTAAAGTTTCATACGACTCCGTTTCAGCCATTCCTCTATTTGTTCGCGCAAGACTTGTTCACTGCTATTAGGATCAACGGTTATTCCTTCTGATGGTCTCAATGGGAAAGCTCCAATGCCAATGGCTTTGATAGAGTTATAATAACGCGAATTTTCTAATTCCTCACGCGTATAATTTCCAGGGAAGAGGACATATCCGCCTATCACTTCACGCTTGGGCTTTTGATTGGTTGGTTCAATGTAATAGATAGCATCACGATAGCGGTGCATTTGATCTATGGCTTCGCTGGGAGGAATATCCATATCATCTGGATGACTATCGCTGATACGATATTTTGCATCGAAAAGGAAGGTGTACTGAATATCCCGCTGTCGCTTTGTCAATCGTAACACTATATCAGGGCGTTGTTGCGTAGTGAATGTCGTAGTATCTTTAATAGCTGATGTTATCCGGCTGTCATCTTCTCTTACGGGTGCATTATACATTACCGATGCCAGTTCCACATTGTCTTCTGTCCTTAGAAAAGTGACTTCAGAATGGGTTCCCCAGTTCAAATCACGGATAAACTGCGGAGTCAGGCTCTTGCCTTTGTATTGAGAAACTGCCTTATCACCTAGCAACTCGGAAACGATATTTTTCACCTTCAGGAAACACCATATCTCATACAGCATGGCGATATCCTTTGTTTCCAGTTTATTTATGCCCTCTTCCAGTTCGTATCCGCACTGTAATTCTATCCATTTCTGGTAAATGGTTCGGTAATTAATGGATTTTTTCATGACTAACGAGTCCTGCGAGAACCCCTTGAATATTCCAATATTCCTGAAGAAAGGATGGCTCACCAGCCGTTGCAGTTCTTCTCCCATTTCTTCAAGCTTGCTTTCCATTATCTTGGATTTGGCTATTGTATTTCGGATATGCTGGCTCACTATGGTAAACCGTTGCAGCGTTTGCCGCATCACAAATTTCAGGAAACGGTTCTCTACCGTGTCATTGGTATGACAAAGTTCATGTGTACGGTAGAGGTGATGAGGGTCATCTTTGAATTCGTAATATTCATTTTCTAATTCGCGCTCTATCCATCTCAGTCTCTCCTGTCTCTCATAGGTAACTCTATCGTGCAGTTTTCGCCTCGGTGAATTAATGATTTGTCGGCAGGCTTTGGTTATGTTCTCAAAACACGATTGGAAAATCTGCCACCAAATCAAATCAGTCGATTCACCACCTCGAGTACGGAAGTTGATGTAGGTCTCACGCATAAAGGCAAACGACAGCATACTATACTCCCGCTCAATGTCTCGGATAATCCACTTCATATCTGTGCGGTAGTCCATCTTGTAACTCAGCACCTCGGTAGTGAACCGCATACTCTTTGCCTTCCCGTTTTTCTTGTAGTTCAGACAGATGTCTGTTTTCCCGACCTGATTGCCAAATCCTATAGCACCAAATAGCAGGTTTCCGTCACTACTCAGTTGGGCATCTTTAGTAACGTTAGAAAACAGAAGCGACATCTCAGTCACACCATCTTCACCTTGAATTAATATGGGATATTGCGTATTCTCAAAGAAAAGAGCTTCGCGCACCTGTCGCTTGCTCTCACTCTCATGTCCGTTGAATATAAAGAAAGTATCATTTTGCGTAGTGACAAATTCTGCATTCAACTTTTCACTACCACTCTCAACGCATAAATTGTCCATTGCCTTTCGAATGCGGTCAATGGTTTTGTTGCACGAAAAGCGCATTCGGACATCGTCATTCCGAATTTCAAAGTTGAATATGTTCCCCTTCGTCGTCATTTTATGCCCAGTAGGAAACGAAATGTTCCCTTTCAAGCGTGCGATACATGATGTTTATCTTCTTCTCTGTTTCTGTATTGCTGCCTATATTTTCTCTTACTATTGCACGCAGGCAGTTCAGAAGATTTATACGATCTTCACCAGCATCTGTTATTGAATCCTTACCAATGGTTTCTAATACAAGATCATTTTCATCAACAGTCAATCGATTGTCGTCACCCTCAATGCGAGACAGTATCTTCATCAGTGTGAACTCGTCCAAAGCCTTTTCAATGCTGAATTTCTCTCCTGCGAAGTCACGACTTGCAGCTACATAAAGCATTGCCTCGTTCGCTGCACGATATCCCAGTTTGAAGGGTGTTCCATCCAATAGATTGTTGACGTCCTTGAGATAACCAATAACTTTTGCACTATCAATTTCTTCTTTCACCTCTGATGCTAGTTGAGGACGTTTTACCAGCAAATCATTAATGTCCTTCAGCAGTGGGAATTGCTCGCTTTCGCCCGAAAGAAACTTGTCGTAGTCCACCTCGTTCATCTCCATAGACATAGCTCTATCAAGCACTTTGCGTGAGAACGAGAAAGTTGTCTCGTCCATATTCACGGTACCCATCACCATGAGGTTAGGAGGTAATGTTAGGCCTTTCTTCGTGAACTGTTCCGCTAGAGGATTAGACTCTGTATGGTGCGCCTCACCGAGAAGATGCTTCAGCATATCTTCGCATACATCTTTGCCAAACTCTTTAAATGGCTTGATAATGGGGTCAGTAATATACTCACCATTCTCATCAGTTGAGCGAGATTCTATTGCACTGAGAAATTCTGCAAAATACTCTTCCACAGGCGCCAAATTCATCTCATCCAGACAAAGAAAATACGGAGTGTCTTTATGCTGCCATGCTTTCACTATGAACTCAACGAAAGGAGTATATTCATATTTCTTTGAGATGTTGGAATAGAACCCCACCACATCCATCGAGTTATGCCAGTTCGGTTTTACCTGTATCAGTTCAAAGTTCTCAGGGCGGTTGTCTTTCCAGCGATCGTCATCATTGTCGTATTGTTGAGTTGTGGTTGCTTGTGCCAACTTTCTAACAATACGGCTCTTTCCTGTACCTGAGATTCCTGCTAACAACATGAATGGCTTAGTACGAAGAGCGGTAAGATATGAAATAATATATTCTGTATCAGGTGAGTTATAGGGAATTTGATGGAGACGTGGAGTTCTAGTTCTAGAAGAATCCTTACCAATTTTCTCATCGCCTATACGCATGAAATATACGGAGTTGGGGCTTATTTTGATTTCACCAGCTTTATAGAAATGAATAAAGTAAGAAGCTTCTGAATCTTCTTCGCGTCTTTCGAGACAAACAATATTTCCCTCTTTAACATTATGACTCTTGAATAATTCACCTAAACTAGGAATTCGCTTTTCTTGATTAGAATTTTTAAAATAAACAAAGCGCAACTTGACAAAATCATTACCGTCATCTGTCGTATCAATTGCGGTAAAGTTAACTTCTAATACAGAACCGTTTTCGACAGCTGTATTGCCAAAGAATGTTTTAAAATCAAAATTGTTAGGAAGACGAACGTATATCTCATGTGTTCCTGTTTTACCAACTTCAGCTAGGGTTAGTTCCTTGTAAAAGAAAATAGATTTTTTCATATGTATTTCATTATAACTGTTGCTATTTGTTTTGCCATCAAGACTGGTACTGCATTGCCAATCTGCATGTAAGTTTTAAGATATGGACCAAGGAAGAGGTAGTCATCAGGAAAAGACTGTACTCTAGCGGCTTCTCGAGGGGTAATACTTCTTATTTGATAAGGATGTATGTGTGACAGACAATCCATTCTAAGGTGGGCTGTAATAGTCCTGCATGGCTTGTCTGCATATAGTTTAAAATACTTATCCTTAAATATGCCATTCCGATGGGCATAGGGCATAATATCTGCAATCTTTGGGCTCGTTGAGTCCTCGCCTTGATCTAATCTTTTAAAAATCTCATAATTCACATCACTACAATAACGTGCTTTGTGATTAAACACATACGGCAAATGGCGTCCTAGGTTAATTGTGGAAAGATACTTGTTTCCAGAGCTGTCATAAGTATTGACACCTATTTTCATGCCCGTCTTTTCATCATCAGTCTCTGTCATGCCCTTAATTCTTGGGGCTTCTAGGGGCTTTATGAATTCAAGTGCATCTCTAAGATTAAATGGCTCTTTCTCTATATAATTATCTTCTATTTCTTTAAAAAGAACTTCAGGAGTGACTTGTTTGGAAGTAGAAATGTCATTTCTAACGGCTATATATATTAACCGTTCTCTGCTCTGAGCCACTCCGAAGTTCATAGAATTAAGCAAGCGATAAGAAATATCGTAAGTATATTCTTTACCGTTCTTATTTATTTTGATAGCCTTATAATCTTCGACGACTTGATTTGCTACTGAGAGCATTCCACGCACGTTCTCCATTACAACGAATTTAGGGCAGATTCTCTTTATTGCCTCAATATAGTATTTGTAAAGCTCATTGCGTGGGTCATCAATGATCCGCTGTTGATTAGCACTGCTGAAACCTTGGCATGGAGGTCCTCCGACTACGATGTCAATGTCTTCGTTCACATAGTCTTGTATATTTGAAACAATCTTTCTAATATCTTCTTTTAGTACCTTATTAGACGGAAGTTCAGGATGATTATAACGATAGGTTCTTACACATACATCCTCAAAGTCATTAGCAAAACAGACTTTAAATCCTGCCTGGGTAAATCCACAGCTAAGCCCTCCTGCCCCAGCAAAGAAATCAACCATTTTAGGCTTATTCGTTTTTGCCTCTCTTTCTTGAAGTATTTTGCGCTTTTTATTATTTAACCTATCAAGTTGATTGCCATAAAGTTCCTTATGTGACAAATAGAAGGATATTGCAGATAAAAACCTATCGTAATTGCTTGCAACAACTTTCTTTAATAAAGTAATGTCCTCATCAGAAACTATCACCCCCATTTCCTTCATTTCTTTCATCATTTCATCAGAAGGACTGGATACTTGGGGTATGCCAATATTATCTCGCTCAGCAAGCACTTCCACTAAGCGTATGTATATCAGAATCTTTTCTGCAAATTCTTCTTTGTTCGTTATATGTCTAATGCTCTCAAATATCATAACTTCATATCATCTAAATTCTTTCTGACGGACTTTGCCAATGCCTCTGCAAACAATGGGGGGACTGCATTACCTATTTGTTTGTATTTCTCGCCTCTCGAACCTTTAAACTCAAAGTCATCTGGGAATGATTGTATTCTAGCTGCTTCACGAACTGTAAATGTTCTTCTTTGCGATTCATCGGGATGTATAAACTGGAATCCATCTTTATGTATATGAGCTAAGATTGTCTTTGATGGCAAATCCCACCATTGTACCACATAGCTGTTGTCAAATACCCTTGCATGCTCATGTTCATACTGTGGCTTTTCTCTCCGCAGTTGACCGAACGTCCAATGATTATGAATCATCACCTGAAACCTTTCTCTATCTAAATCGTTATGAGTTCGCGCAATATGATCTAGCAGAGGATGAATTCCGGGCTTACCTATTCTTTTCAGGAAATCGTTATCACATGGGTAATCAAATTCTGGAGTTGAAGCATCATGACCGGGGTCTACTGAAGGCAGGTCACCTATTGCCTGCCTGACGTCAACAAAGCGTTTTTTCCCTTTACGTTCATTTTCTGGCATTTCCGGATTCCAATGAGATTTTACAACATCACGATAGAGTTGCGTAACATCTTTATCAATATCATTTCTGACTCCAATAATTATTACTCTTTTCCTTAATTGTGGAACCCCATAATCTGCCGTATTATGTACAAGTATTTGTGGGTCACTGAGAACTTTATATTTGTTGCCAAGCGCTTTTATCACTTTAGGGAAAATAGGAGCGCCTTCAACTTTTGCATTCAACAACCCTGTTACATTCTCGAAAACAAAAAATTTTGGTTTGTAATACTCTAATATTCTAACGTAACTTTCGAACAGATAATTTCTTGCATCGGCAGCCATCCTCTTGCCGTCTCTTACCCTTCCCGCAGTAGAGTATGCCTGACATGGAGGTCCACCAATAATTATGTCAACAGATCTGCCTTTTATTGCATTGTCTAATTTTTCAAGTATATCATCTGCAGTTATGTCGTGTTCTATAACCTCTTTCTCAATATTTTTGTATCCATAGTACTTCATTCTTGCTCTAAGCGTTTCGCAGGCCCAATGGTTTATTTCCACATGGGCTAATGCTTCAAAGCCCTGACGGTAGAAACCTTCAGAAAGGCCTCCACACCCAGCAAATAAGTCTATGAATGTATATTTCTTTTTTGACATTGTTATCTATTTATGAATAACTTACGACCTATAAGATATGTAATAAAGCAAGAAATAAATTATTTAATTTTTACTTCAATACTATTGAACAATTCATTATACCCCTTAATTTGTTTTCTGATTTCTTGGAATTTCTTCTCATCAAATACCATTTCGCCCTTTTTCGTAATTAGTATCTCCTTACCATCCTTAATGCAACTTACACAATGCGCTAGATTGTTACGCATATTCAGCATGTCTTGAAGATAATCCTCAAAGAAATTCTTATTCTTAGCCTTATAAGGAATCTTTTCTGTGTCTATAATAAGTCTAATAGCACGGGCTTTACGAGAAGCATCAAATTCAAAATCATTGACAATTTCTTGGATTGTTAAACCATTCCATTTGTGTTTGCATTGTTTGTCACAATTCTCACTAGAAGTAAGTCTTTTTCTAGTAGCCTTCTCAATATCATCTACTAAATGCTTTTTAAATTCTCTTGTCTTAGCCTCCGAACCTTTCTGAATATAATAGGTATCGATTAAAGACAACATTCGGACGTCAAGCTCACTTACTTCTGCCATAACTAATCCACGAACATTGTCTAAGTCCTGAACCTTTTTAATGGTGGAGTCAATAACAGCTTTTACTTTGTTGATAAATGAGGTTTCTGGAGTACGACCACTATAATAGACACCCTCAAGTTCTTTTTCTTTTCCTTTTGCTCTCAACTCGTCTATTCCCATTGAAGAATAAAAAACGACATCTGTGTATGTACCTAAGTCTCGAATCTTAGAAATGAGTTCAGCACCATTTGGCTGATCGGCAAGATTTAAATCCATAAGAATCAAATCATAATCATTATAGGCAATATTCTTTTCTTCTTTGCCTATTAGTTTCATTTCATAGTTAAATCCCAAATCTTCAAGATACTCTTGAATTTGGTCTTCTATACTTTCCACCCAGTCTTCTTCATTCTCAATCCAAAGAATCTTATATTTTAGCTTCATGACGTTTAAAATTTAATTGTTAGTTTAAAACCTTTTTTGTTTTGACTGTTATCAACGGATATCGTCCCTTTCAACACATTATTAACAAATGCTGCAACATTATAAAGCCCTAATCCAGAACCATTTGTTGTGGTAATTCCCTTTTCGAAAATACTATTAGGATTCGTAACTTTAGAGGATAGTCCTTCACCATCATCAGAAATGGTCATGAATATTGCACCTTCCTTATTCTCAAAAATAACATCAAAATGCTTTGCATCGAACTTTGCCGTATTTGAAACAAGATTATCAATAAAGATACTCGCCTCTATTGGTGCAAATTCCAATACCTTTGAACAAGAATTTGTTACACAATGCAACGCCAAATCCCCATAAAATTCTGGTAAAACATTATTGACGTATTCATCAATATAACTGACAATATCAGCTATTATAACATCAGCATCAATACTATAGTTCGCTTTAGTTGCAAACTGAGCAATTGAAGTGATTTTGTCATTCGCCCTTGAAATACGCTCTACCAATTTAGTGGTTTCGTCTGGTGTCAGCTGACCACGATGAGCCTTCTTCAATAACTGTCCAATGGTATTGTGTATTGTTGCAGCATGGATACGAATGTCATGATGGTATTTTAAAATACGGTCGGTATCAAGTGTCCCAACAGAAAGAAGGAACAAGTTCTGTTTTGTTTTCTGCCTTAACTCATTCTCAGCTTTCTCACGTTTTTTCTCCTCTTCATGATATTTGCGTTCAGCTTCTTCTTTCGCCTTACGCTCCTCTTCTGACTTACGCTCAGCTTCCTCCTTTTCGCGACGCAAATCATCCAGTTGCTTTTCAAATTCCTGAATTTTTCCAAGCAAAAATGCATCATTGGTTTTCTCAGCCAATTTGCGGACATCATCAAGCATTTGCGCTTGGATTACTTCTGTTTCTGAAGGATTGGCAACAATGTTTGCTAAATCCTCATTGAAATGGAGCACATTGATAGATTTGTCATTGACAAGAGACTTTATTAGTTGAAGGAAATCAACCTTACTGCCAATATTCCCATATAGGTGCTTGGCTGTATCAGAGTCTTTATCGCCCTCTAATTGTTTTCGGGCACTCATTGCAGAAGTCTGATTGACAAAATACTCCTTTCTTAAGAAACCCTCGCCCCATAATACACCAGCAACATATCTTTCTAATCTTCTAAGTATCTGAGTAAAATATGCCAATAGTTGTATTGATGCAGGGGTTTGTATCAGACCTCCATCGCGGCTTGACACTTCCTTAATTAATTCGACATCATCGGTCTCCACGTCAACTCTGCCAAACAAATCACGAGTTCCCAAAAAACGCTTATATCCTTGCTGTTGGTGTTTGTTGATTCCCCAACTATCATCATCATATTCGCCAAATGGAAGAATTCTAAAACCATTTCTAAATAAAAACACATTTCCGTAGTTGACAGGCTCCACTCCCATTTTTGCTGTGAAATTATACTTTGCTGCACGGTTTAAGAAGAAGATACTAACTGCTGCCAAGTTTAACAATGGATAGTCATTATTAGGTTCTTCTATCTCGTACATTACAATCCCACGATCAGATAAGGTGGTGTGGATTTTGCCATCACGTATGTGACTTTCTATTTGTGTTGTTTTGAGCTTTAAAACATCTGCAATAGAATTCTCAATGATGCCATTGACTTTATCGTATTTAGATTCTGCTTTGCTGTCTTCATCCTTCATTTGAGGAGCAATAATCTCAATCCGGAAGTCATCATCCGTTCCAGAAAAGGGATTAATCATCTTCTCCAACGATTTTTTGAGTCGCTTAATGTCTTCACGTGACCATCTGTCATGGAGAGCTCTTAACTCTAATATAGTACCCGTTGTGGAAGTTTCAGGAAACACAGGAAGGGATTCTGTCGTTTCATGAGGTATGTTGATTGTATCAAATTCTGCTTTCTTGTTAATCTCGAAAGTCTTCCAATCTACATCAAGAATCTCAGTTTTGTTATCTTTTGCACTACGAGTTGTTAGAACTAAGTAACGTGCCAACCTGTCACATGATATTCGTCCAATACCTTTCGCACCAGCATAGTGCCGCTTAAATTTATCACGATAAGATTGATCTTCAGTTCCGTCACTTTTCGCAGAATATGCAACAAAAAGCCATTTGTCAATCAAGTCTTGTTTTGACATGCCTTTGCCATTATCTGCTATGGACAAGTAATCATCATCAAAAGTGATTTCAACCTTAGAGGCGTGGGCGTCATACGAGTTCTTAACCAATTCCAATATAGCAATGTCAGGACTTGTAATCAAATCTCGACCGAGTATATTCTTCAACTCTGCACTGACGCGAAACTGCAAATTATCCTTCATAGTGCAACATCTGTTTAAGTACATTCCCTGCTTGTTCTGCGAACAAAGGAGGGATGGCATTACCCACCTGAGAATAGCGGGGAACTTCTATTCTACGCATTTTTCCGCCAGTTGTATATTTCTTTTTTATCTCATACCAATCGGGGAAGGATTGGATACGAGCACATTCACGAACAGTCATAATTCGTGGTTCTGAATAGTGCAAATAGTCATCTGGCTGTCCTGTGATTGTGGGAGATACTGCATGAGGATCCAAAATAGTAATGCCTCGCTGTCTGATTCCCCATCCCTCACGGGCATCTCCATCAATACGTTTACCACGCTCAGGATATTCAGCCAACAAACGCTGATAACAATGAAGTTTATCTGCTGTATGCCTGGCAAAACTATGACTATTAGGAACGCTATGCGTTTCTGGATAATCTCCCCGCATCAGTATCTCGTAATTGGTCAATTCGTTATTCCCATATTTCCCGGAATTAAAGCCCTTACGGTCTGGTGTCGGTGACTCTCCATTACTACGTAACAAATCGGAAATAGCTTCCTGTAAAGTTGTAGTAGTGTTTAATCCTTTTTTCTCTAAAAAACCTTTTCTGTTGTCTTTGAGTAGCTGCTCAAATTTATCTGGTGAGCAGAGGCTATCCTTAACGCCGACAAGAATGAAGCGCTTGCGACGCTGAGGAATACCATACTCTGAGAAATCAATCACATGAGGTTTGACTGCATATCCTAATCCTTCAAGTGCCTTAATAACTATCTGCGAATAAGGCTCCACGCCCTCCTTTTTTCTCTTGTTAAATGCATAAGTAAAACCTTTGACATTTTCAAAGAGAATCATCTTGGGCTGAACCAACTTGATAAACTTTATATAAGAAAAAACCAACTGATTGCGAATGTCGTCTTTAACTCTTTTGCCTGCCATCGAAAATCCCTGACATGGCGGTCCACCTGCAACCAGATCCACCTTACCTTGTAACGCTTCAAGTTGTTCTGAATAGTTCTTCAAGACCTCATTGATATCGTGGTTAGTCTTGGGCAACCACTCTGGCCATTCGAAGTGTTTTTTATTTTCTATCAGATTATGTTTCAGCGTTTCAAAGGCAAACGCATTCTTTTCAATAGCAAACAATCCGTGCCACCCAGATTGATATAATCCAAGTGACAGACCACCTGCTCCTGCAAAGAGATCAATGACCGTATATTCTTTCTTTCTCATTGAGACATTTCTATTCAGTAATAAGTTCTCGTTTTTCACATCCAATCAATTCGGCAATCTTAGACAACGTCTGCAAGTCGGGTTGGTGCATGTTGGTACACCATTTACTGACTGTTACGGCTGAGACGCCTAATTGTTCTGCCAGCCATTTGCTTGTCTTCTGGTTCTCCACAAGAACCACTTTAAGCCTGTTAAGAGGTCTTTCGTTCATCTTTATTAAATTAAAATCGAGTGCAAATATAATTAAAGATTGCGATATTACCAAATTTATTAGTAATTATCTGTCAATATTTCAATTTGGGGAGCCTCTTTAATGCATAGCACCAAAGCCTTTTACCTCAAACTGTGATCATTGAGCTCATTTTTGAAAGAAGTAACTATACACTCAATATGAATATATCTAACTGTTTATCAATGCTTTGCTTATTCTTTTATAGTTCTGTTTGCGACTTGCGATTATTTCTCCGCCAGGTGGTGAAAGGGGTTGATAATCAGTGATATGATGGCGGAGGAATTTCGGCGAGAGGGGATATTGAAAAGGGATGTGGACTAAAGGATGCGAGGATAGGACTGAGCATGTGTAAGGCTACATTTTCCGAATCTGCTACTGAAGTGGTAGCGTCTTTAGACTTAAGTGATAGGATGTTGCCACTTAAGTGGTAGATGTCTTGAACTGGAGTGGCAGATTGGTAAAAGGGCACTTTGGTGGTGTCAAGAAGGCACTTCGTTGACGCTGAAAAGGTATCAAAAAACTTTGACGTTTGGGGTGCATTTTTTTATGTATTTCTCTTGCAAACAGCTCTTTAATTGGCTATCTTTGCAACAGAAAATTTTAAAACGATGGGAATATTTGATTTTTTTTCTGAGAAACTGCGGAAACATCCGGTGGATGTGAATGCAACTGATGGGCATGAAAAATTGCTCATGGAACGACTTGAAAAAGTAGAGAGTGCGTTGAATGGACTGAAGGCCGGTGCCGTCGCATCTGCCGACAAGCAGACTTGCCGCTATGAGGAGCGGCAACAGGGTATGCTGAGGCCCATTCACGACATGGCGGATTTCGTGATGGAGAACTTCGAGTTCCGCCACAACGTGGTACGTGACCTCTATGAGTATCGGCGCAAGGGAACTGATGGCGCTTGGGCGCTGATAGACAAACGACAGCTAAACTCCATCAACTGTCGGATTCAGGATGATGGGCAGATATTCTGTCTTTCCAGTTTTGTGCGTCAGCGTATTGAGAGTGATCTGGCTGTGGATTATCATCCCGTGCGAACCTATCTTGATAAGGTGCGTGGGCAGTGGGATGGAAAGACTGACTATATCGGAGATTTTGCGCGACGCATCAGCGGTTCGGACTTTTGTCAGCGGATGGTGCGTATCTGGCTGCGGGCTGTTGTGGCACAATGGCTGGGCTGCGACAGGTATCATGCCAATGCCGTCATGTTGCTACTCGTCAGCACTCGGCAGGGGATGGGCAAGAGTACACTCTTCACGTCGATGTTGCCACCAGAGATAGCTGACTATTATACGGACGACTTCAATCTGAAAGCGAAGGGCAATGCCTACCGCAAGATGGTGGAGTTCGCGTTGGTGAGTCTTGACGAGTTTGAAAAAATAGGACGTAAGAAGATGCCTGAGTTGAAGTCGATGATGCAGACGTTGAAGCCGAGTTTCATAGGAGCCTACAAGAAGAATTTTAATCAGCTACCGCGCATTGCCTCGTTTGTAGGTACTACGAATGAGCGTCATGTGTTGACAGATCGCACGGGTTCGCGACGCTTCCTGATTCTGGAACCAGACGGATTCATCAATGTGGACGGCATCTGTCACGATCAGCTGTACGCACAGGTCATTCACGAGTTGGAGAATTTGCATCTGCCTCATTGGTTCTCGAAAGAGGATGAAACGGAGATGGAGCGGCACAACAAGGATTATTACGTGCTTGACGACGTGGAGCAGCTTTTCCTGAAATATTTTACTATTCCCCGAAACGAGGGTGAGGGTGTGTTTATGAGCGGAAAGGAAATCATGCGCGAGTTGGAGAAACACTCGAAGAAGACGATGGAGGGTGTC
>Ga0310697_10004508_pt1 | contig 13747 bp, 10 predicted proteins | sample 172DNAGHGlowgp2_FD_203883 | JGI IMG/M metagenome (GOLD analysis project Ga0310697, IMG submission 203883) | Sheep rumen microbial communities from Palmerston North, Manawatu-Wanganui, New Zealand - 1728 DNA GHGlow gp2 (v2) (version 2) | ecosystem: Host-associated > Mammals > Digestive system >...
TACGGCATCCATGCTGTCGGTGGGGTCATAGAGGTTCTTTATTTGCGAGTTAACGGAGTCGTTGTTGGTTGCCACATCGGAGAGGTTTTGCGTTTCAGAGGGCAATGCAACAAAACTGCCACCAGTAAGGAAAATAGTGTCGTGGCGTATGGTTAAAACTTGTGTTTCGGCAAGAGTGGCGTTGGTAAGATAGCCTGCGTCATTGGTAAAGGCACTTACATTTGTAGGCACGGTGGGTATGGTCGGCTTGTTGGTCAGGTCATTATAGTTACCGCTGAAGCCAGCTGGGAGTTTTACAAAGCTGCCGCCGGTAAGGAATACCGTGTCGTGGCTTATGCTCAAAACTTGTGTCTCGGTAAGAGTTGCGTTGGTAAGATAGCCTGCATCATTTGTAAAGGCACTTACGTTGGTTGGCACTGTGGGTATGGTCGGTTTATTTGTAAGGTCGTTATAGTTGCCGCTAAAGCCAGCGGGGAGTTTTACAAAACTGCCGCCGGTAAGGAAAACCGTGTCGTGGCGTATACTCAGAACCTGTGTCTCGGTAAGAGTGGCGGATGTAAGATAGCCTGCGTCGTTGTAAAAAGCACTTACGTTGGTGGGTATGGTTGGTTTGTTAGTCAAGTCGTTGTAGTCACCGCTAAAGCTTGGTGGCAAAACCACATAGCTGCCTCCAGTAAGGAAAACGGTGTCGCCGTTCATCGAAAGCACCTGTCTTTCAATAAAATTAACGCCGCCAATAACATTGTCCACAGTATGTGCGTGGAGTGCGTAAGGCACGCTAAGCATCTGTTGCACGGAAGTGAGGGTGTAGTTGGAGCCGCCGTTGGGGTCCACCTCGCTTTTAAGGAAATAAGGTCCGTTCCGCCAAGTTATGGTATCTATGCCGTTTTGGCTGTCGCCGATAACAAGGGTGAAGAGGCCGTTGGCGTTGGTGCGAGGTGTCTGAACACCGCTGTAAACCACCTGTCCTGTGGCGGAGTCGCGCACAATGGAGATTTTCACGCCCACGTTGGCGTTGCTTACAAGGCGGCCGCTGCTGTTGCGCACCACAGCCTGATAGGTGAAACTCAAAGGTGCCTGAGCTACAGCGGTAGCCACGGTAGTCAGTGCCATAATTACAACCAAAAGTAAATGTCTAATTTTCATCATGTTATATTTTTGATTTTTTTGTATTCTTTGTTACGGTGGTTTTCACCACCGCTTGTATTCTTTCGCCCTTTCAGGGCTTTATTGTATTATTTGTTTTTTCTTACATTCCCCAGACTGCGAAAATCGGAAATTTTCTTGTCAGGGGTTATTGAGGTGATGTGTCTCCGACACATTTTGTTGAATTATTAACTTTTAATTTTTAATTATCTAAGTTTTATAATTCTGAAACTATTTGTCCGTCCGCTCTCGCTGTCGTAGATTTTTAGCACGTAAGTGCCTGCGTTACAGCGGGTGAGGTCTATTTTCTGTTTGGTGGCGGGCAGTGTGCCACTTTGTGTAAGCCTTCCGTTGGCGGCATACAATTCGTAGCGGGTGTCGTCACCGCTTTGCTTAAGCTCCACAGTTACATAGCCTGCGGCGGTGGGGTTGGGGTACACTGCTATCGAAAAATCGACAGGGGTAATCTCCTCTATGCCCAGCTCGCTGTTTTTGTAGGTCTGCTGCACGCCTTCGCATAGTATTGCGCCGGTTATCTCGGCGTTGGTTATGGGGGCGTAGATGTCCTGTGTCTCCACCTGTCCCATGGTGTAGCTCAGGCTGCCGTTGGTGCCGTCGGCTTCTCCGCCCAAGGCTGGAAAAGCTGTCTGGGCTTGGGTTGTGGTTACTGTAAACAGGAACAAAAGACACATTGCCATCGCAATTCGCATGGAATTGTCTCCGAAACTTCCTTTCTGCAGTTCCTTCGGGACTATTTTTGTACTTCCTCGCATTTTGTTTCTTCTTTTATTGTGTTTTGTTTTTATCTTTCTCCAAATGGCACTCCGATGCTAATGGATATTTCCATTCCCCGTGCAAGGCGTTTCCCTGCGGCGGGATGGCTGTCGTAGTATCGGTTAAGCACATTGCCCATGGCGTTTTGCTCGGTGTCGGTGAAGCTGTTCATAAATCCCCAGCAATAGCCCGCTTCGGCGGAGATGTTCAGCTTGGTTTCCTTTATGGTAACGGGAAATTCGATGCCCGCTCCAGCAAAGAGACCAAAATCGTGGGTGCGGATATTCTTGTCGGTCATCTTGAAATTGATGTCGCCCGATAAGTCGTCGCTGTAATCCACCTTACCGCCAAGGGCGATGTTCCACACGGGAGCCACAACCACATAGGGCGAGAGGCCTTTGTCCTTAATGTCGAAATTGTAACGCACCGCCAGACGCACGTCGAGGCAATGCACTAACTGCTTGTAGCTTACGTCCTCCCAAGTGAGGAGACCACCGCGTCCTACGTACCCCACTTCGGGCACAAGCGACAGTCCGAAAGAGGTTCGCCATTGGAAATATCCGCGGATTATGGCACCCGGTGCGAGGCCGCGCTTGTACATCTCGTAACTTTCGTCGGTAAGACGTACCAAACCACCGTTGAAGCCGAATTTCAGTCCGGCGGCGAATTTGTAGTCCTTCAAACGGTAAACAGTGTCGTCGATAGCTGCGTGCAGACTGTCGGTTTGGGCTGTCTGCAAGGTGTCGGTTGGGGTGATGGTGTCGTTGGCGGGTTGCTGCACCTGTGCGTGCAGTGCCGTTGAGCCGAGAAGTGCGGCGGCAAGCAGTGTCAAAACTCTTTTTTTCATCGGCTCATCTCTGTTGTGACGGAGGCAATGCCGTCTCCGTCGGTGAATACTCTGAAACTGTCGGGAGCCACCAGATGGCCGTCGTCGTCCTGCTTGTTGCGCATCATTATGGCGTAGCGGAGTTCTGCAATGCCCTCAGCCGTTTTACGTCCCGAAACGATGGTTGTCGTTTCCCAGCTCCATCCTTCGGTGGTGTTCACCGATTTTTCGATGGTGTACAGTGTAAAACGGTCGTCGGAGCCGATCACGTAAGCTTCGCCGCTCTCCGAGGTAACGGTGTTTTGCGTCTCGCTGTAAACGGAGAGGTTACGGCCGTTTTGCGACTCCACGTGCAGACGGAAATCGTAGAAATTGCCGTAATCACCTTCGGATGAGTGTATTAGCTCCACAGGCGACACTTCGTAAATGCCTACGATGTTCGGCGGGGTGCAGCCCTCGTTAATCTCCAAATACTGTGACAGGCTGTCCTGTTCGGCAGGGGAGAGAACACTGGTCGGGATACGGTCGTTCTGCACGGGCAGCAGGATTATATCCTCGCCCTCTTTCATGCATCCGGCCATAAGCACTGCCGCAAAGACTATGCAGGACAGTAACCACGGCAGACAACGTGTTGTTTGTGAGTGTTTTACCATAAATTGATAGTGTTTCACACATAGCTATCAATCCACTTCGGCAAAAAGGCAGAAAAAGAAAGTGAGCATATCCACTCGCGTTCACGGGAGGTCAGGAATAGAAACCCGCTAATCATCATAGATACACTCACTGATATTTCATCAGTGCTATGTGATGATTATGGGAAGTGTCCTAATCTTCCGTGAACATTTGCTATATCTAATTCTGCAAGAAATTAGTTTTCCTGACCTTTTTCTTGAACGCGAATAATAGCTAATGCTGTTAATAATAATCACTGCCAACCAACTCTTGGAAGGCTGTTTGCATTTGCAAAGTTACGAATAATTTTTGAAACAGACAAATTTATTTTTAGTGGATAGTAGTCAGTGAGCGTCAGCGAGCAGGAGAAAAACAAAGATTCACCGAAACTCACTAGGCGTGCAAACAAAAAAAAACTCCCGTCGGTATTGGCGGGAGTCTTTATATAATAATGTGTAAAAAAACTTACAGCTTGGGTCCGGCGGGCACGAGGGCTTTGCCTGCGGCGTTTCAGTCTTTCAAACAGCCTATTGGCACTACCAGTACTCCGTCATCACGGCGATAAGCATATTTCCCTACGCCAACGAGTACCATCTTAAATGCCGGGGCATTCATACGTTCTGTGTCAATCTTATTCTCGAGAGTGCATAAATTGCTAGCACCTTCGCTAATAAGTTTCTCCCCTCCGAGTTTTATCTCAATTAATCCGTATTTTCCATTGCGCAGGTGCATTACGGCATCGCATTCAAGACCGTTTTTGTCTCTGTAATGATACACATTTCCGTCGAGTGCATCGGCAAAGACACGCAAATCACGTACAGCCATGGTCTCAAAAAACAGTCCCATAGTTTTAAGGTCGTTCAGCAAGTCGTTAGGGCCAAGTCCCAAGGCTGCGGTAGCTATAGAAGAGTCGGTGAAATAGCGTGTGTTGGATGTGCGTATTGCTGTCTTGCTTCGCAAATTTGGATTCCAAGCGGGCATGTCTTCAGTAACGAATATCATATTCAACGCCTTTAGATATGCAAGTATTGTACCCTCACTCATTTTTCCGTCATTAGCCTTCATATCAGCCAGTAATATACTTGCCGAAACTTGCCCGCCTTGATTTCGGGCACAACTTTTTAGCAATCTCATCACTGAAAGGGGGTCTCTTGAAACTCCGTCAACTCGTGACATATCGCTCTTTGCAACAGCGTCAACATAATTGAAAGATTGTCGTAATGCTGCTTTTTCGCTCATCTCCAAAGAACCAGGCCAGCCTCCACGACAAATCAAATATGCCAACCTCTCTATATCCATTTTTTTCTCGCCACCTATAGGTTCTTCTCCAGCAAACAAAGAACGCAACGACACTTCTCCCGACGAATCGCCAGATTCCCACAATGACATTGTTCGCATTGTAAGCCACGAGAAACGACCCGTGCCGCTATGCTTTATCTTTTCGGGATTGGGAGGCACCGCAGAACCTGTTAGAACAAACTGCCCTGTATGCTGCTCCCTATGGTCGACCTCGAATCTTATAGCATCCCACAGCTGTGGCGCCAACTGCCACTCGTCTATCAATCGGGGAGTTGCCCCTGAAAGAAGCCTTCGTGCCGCAGTAGAAGCCAATATCAAATTTTCTTCCATATCTTCAGGGTCGTTCATGTAAATCCTGCTATTTGCTATCTGCTCAGCAGTTGTTGTTTTTCCACACCATTTTGGGCCTTGTATCAACACAACTCCCGATGCTTCAAGACTTTCCTTTAATAAATTGTCAGCGATTCTGTTTCTGTAATGCATTATTTTTTTCAATTTTATCGCTTCAATAACGCATATTATTTTCTTTTATTGTGGCAGTTGGCCGTTTTTCATTGTGGCAGTTGGCCGTTTTTCATTGTGGCAGTTGGCCGTTTTTCATTGTGGCAGTTGGCTGGTTTTTAATGTGGCACTTGGCCGATTTTTGATGTGGCAGTTGGCAAAAATAACTCCCGTCCTTTTTCGGGGCGGGAGTCTTTATATATATGGTGTGTAGAAAAATTACAGCTTGGGGCCGGCGGGCACAAGGGCTTTGCCTGCGGCGTTGAAGGTGAATTTTTCGAAGTTTTTGATGAAACGTGCGGCGAGGTCCTTGGCCTTTTCCTCCCACTGTGCGGGGTCGGCGTAGGTGTCGCGGGGGTCGAGGATGCCGGTATCCACGCCTTCGAGCAGTGTGGGCACTTCCAAACCAAAATAGGGTATGGTTTTGGTGGGAACCTTGTCGATGCTGCCGTTGAGTATGGCGTCGATAATTCCGCGTGTGTCCTTGATGGAGATGCGTTTTCCGGTGCCGTTCCAGCCGGTGTTCACCAGATAGGCCTTGGCGCCGTTCTGTTCCATGCGTTTCACCAGCTCTTCGGCGTATTTGGTGGGGTGCAGGCTCAGGAAAGCAGCTCCGAAACAGGCCGAGAAAGTAGGTGTTGGCTCGGTGATGCCGCGCTCTGTGCCGGCCAGTTTGGCGGTGAAACCGGAAAGGAAGTAGTATTTGGTCTGGTCGGGGGTGAGTATGGAAACGGGGGGCAGCACTCCGAAAGCGTCGGCGGAGAGGAATATCACCTTTTCGGCGGCGGGAGCCTTGCTCACGGGTTTCACAATGTTTTTGATATGGTAGATGGGGTACGACACGCGGGTGTTTTCGGTAACGCTCTTGTCGGCGAAGTCGATTTTGCCGTTGGCGTCCACGGTAACGTTCTCCAGCAGTGCGTCGCGGCGAATGGCGTTGTAAATGTCGGGTTCGGCTTCCTTGCTCAGGTTGATGACCTTGGCGTAGCAGCCACCTTCGAAATTGAACACGCCCTCGTCGTCCCAGCCGTGTTCGTCATCGCCGATGAGCAGACGTTTGGGGTCGGTGCTGAGGGTGGTCTTGCCGGTGCCCGAAAGGCCGAAGAAAATGGCGGTGTTCTTGCCTTCCATGTCGGTGTTGGCGGAGCAGTGCATGGCTGCTATGCCTTTAAGCGGCAGCAGGTAGTTCATTATGGAGAACAGACCTTTTTTCATCTCGCCGCCGTACCATGTGTTGAGAATCACCTGCTCTTTGCTCTTGAGGTTGAACACAGTGGCTGTTTCGGAGTTGAGTCCCAGCTCTTTGTAGTTGGTAACTTTGGCTTTCGATGCCACGAACGACACAAAGTCGGGTTCGCCGTAGTTGGCAAGTTCCTCTTCGGTGGGACGGATGAACATATTTTTTACGAAATGTGCCTGCCAAGCCACTTCCATAATGAAACGCACCTTGAGTCGGGTGTTGGGGTTGGCGCCGCAGAAAGTGTCGACCACAAACAGACGTTTGCCGGAGAGCTGGTTCACAGCCAGTTTCTTGAGCTCTGCCCACGATTTTTCGGAGAGCGGTTTGTTGTCGTTTTTGTATTCGTCGGTGGTCCACCACACGGTGTCCTTGCTCACTTCGTCCATCACAAAGAATTTGTCTTTTGGCGAACGGCCTGTGTATATGCCCGTCATCACGTTGATGGCGTCCAGTTCGGTAAGACAACCCTTGTCATAGCCTGTAAGGCCGGGTTTTGTCTCTTCGGCAAAAAGCGTCTCGTACGAGGGGTTGTACAGAACCTCGCTGACATTGTTGATGCCGTATTTGCTTAAATCGATACTCATAATATTGTGAGTTTTAATTATTTATAGAATGTTTTTATTTTCTGAATCAGAGTACAAAATTAGCATTTTTTATCCAAAACAACAAATATTTTTTCAATGCGCTGATTGGCAAATCGAAACATCAGCGACAGCGTTATAGGCACCATCGCCACGCACTATCTGTTTGCGAGAAAAATCTCTCCTGCACAAAAAGACGTGCCACCTATCACACATTCTACTTTTGTGAATAGATTATAGATATGGCAGAAAAACGCCTAAATAGAAGTCTTTTTAATAATTATAATATGTTGAATAAAAGCCATAAAAGAATGCCATCCCTACCATTGCAACGAAACTAATGATAAGTCCTGCAATAGCTTTTCCTCTGGGACTTCTGAAAACTCCTATAAAGGAGAATATAGTTCCCAGCAGCCACAATACGATGTTAAGAACCGGTACCCAGCACAAAACCAAGGCTATTATCGACAACACAAGTCCTGCCGTGGCCTTACCGTTTTTTTTAGCCACCGCCACGTTGTTTGCCAAAGGTTGCGGTTGGGGCTGCGGTCTCGGCTGGTATTGGTATTGGGGCTGCGGCTGTGTTTGGGCGAAATTCTGTTGCGGAGGCAGCGGTGGGACTGGAGCAGCGGGCGGAGCGATAAAGCCGTTCAACTCGGGCAAAGTGCTTGCAGCCACCCATGTTTCCAAACCGTCGCGCCAAACCAAAACGTCGGGCCGCAAGTTTAGCGTGCGCATCTTTTCTAACGAATAAGGTCCGAATCTGTCGGTACCATTGGTGTAATAATATGAATATTCCATATAAAAATTGTATTATGGCAAATGTTCAACAACCTTTCGGCATCATTGCACACATGCCCCGAAAAATATTTATCCGTTTACATTATAGTCTTGGTTGAGCTTGTTCATGGCTTTGAAAAACTTGTGGTAGAAGATAAACGGTCCCACAAGTATCAGCGAACCGAAAAATCCCCAACCCCAGAAATATCCCGCTCCGAAGGAGTATGGTATTCTACGATAGTTAAGTTCGTCGCCCATGCGCGAACAGATGCTGCTCCACCAGACGAGGGGGTAGATTCCCAGTGTTAGCCACGAAAAGATGAAGAAAACCAGACAGAAGTGCATGGTATGCCGGTGGTCGTGCCTGCCGGCGACGGTGTTTATTTCGGATGAGATGTGCGAAAACACCACTATCTGGTGTATGCCTAATGTAAGTATCGAAAAAATGATGTACTTGAAAAGTCCCCTATGGGTGCGGAAATTGCGTACAGGCGTTATGCGCTGCGGGTTGTAGCCTGGAGTATTTGGCATGTTGGGGGCGGTTTGACGGTAAGGGGCCTGCGGCGGAACAGGAGGCGGTGTCGACACGGGCAACGAGGCGGCCGTAACCCAGTTTTCCAGACCGTCGTGCCAGACTAAAGTATTGGGCATCAGGTTCATGGAGCGGATATTCTCCAAGGTGTACGGCCCAAATCTGTCAACACCGTTACTATAATAATAAGTGTATAAATTTTCCATCAGGTATTTTTGTGAAAATCCAGTGCAAAAATACGAAAAAAAATTGTATTGGCAGTTTTTGCCACGAAAAAAATCGTCCGATACCGCAATTTTGGTGCGATAACATGCTGTAGCTTCGCACAAATTTCATTACCTCAGTCAAGTTTTACACAAAAAGTCAATAAAAAAAAGTCGCAGTTTTTTCGTATCTTTGCAAAAACGCATTTTTCGAACATTTTGATATAACACACTGATTATGAGCAAAGACACTGTATTAAGCGGCATACGTCCCACCGGAAATCTGCATCTGGGCAACTATTTCGGCGCCCTGCGCAACTTCATACGTCTGCAGGACGAATGCAACTGCTTTTTCTTTATAGCCGACTACCACTCGCTTACCACCCACCCCACCCCGCAGGACCTTGCGGGCAACGTGCGGCAGATTCTGGTGGAATACCTCGCCGCCGGCCTCAACCCCGACAAAGCCACCATCTACGTGCAGAGCGACCTCCCCGAAGTGGTGGAACTGTACCTTTTCCTCAACATGAATGCCTATCTCGGTGAGCTAGAGCGTGTTACCTCGTTCAAAGACAAGGTGCGCCAGCAGCCGAACAACGTAAACGCCGGACTGCTCACCTACCCCACCCTGATGGCCGCTGACATACTTATCCACAAAGCCACCAAAGTACCCGTGGGCAAAGACCAGGAGCAACATCTGGAGATGACACGCACTTTCGCCAACCGTTTCAACAAAATGTACGGCCGCGAGGTGTTCCCCCTGCCCCAAGCCTATAATTTCGGCAACGAGCTGGTGAAAATCCCCGGCCTCGACGGCAGCGGCAAAATGGGCAAGTCGGAGGGCGAAGGCAACGCCATATTCCTTGGCGAAGACCCCGCCTCCATCCGCAAAAAGATAATGCGCGCCAAGACCGACATGGGTCCGCAGGAGATGAACCAGACAAAACCCGCCGAGATAGAGAACCTCTTCACGCTGATGAAAGTGGTGTCCACCCCCGACACCGTGGAGTATTTCGACGACCTCTACAACCGTTGCCAGATACGCTACGGCGACATGAAAAAACAACTGGCCGAAGACATGGTGAACTTCACGGAGCCGTTCCGCCAACGCATAGCCGAAATTAGCGCCGACACCGACTATCTGAACAAAGTGATGAGAGAGGGTGCCGAAAAAGCCCGCGAGAGCGCATCCAAAACCCTGCACGAAGTACGTCAGACCATAGGTTTTATCAACTGATTATCAAGTATTAGAAATGAAAATATCTATAATTAAAATACTGTCGGCAACGTTGATAGTGATGTGCTCGTGCCGCTCGGCGTCGAGTCAGCAGGAACAGAGCACTGGCTACGAACTCCCCGCCATCACCGAGAGCGACATCGTGGTAACACACGTGGGCTACGCCGCCTCGTACGACTGCAACCGCCTCGTTGCCAAGTGGGTGGCCTACGAATTGACTAAAAACGAGACCTACGGCAAAGTGCCGCGCCAAGGCAACGATTTCTGGGACAGGGACCCCGACCTGAAGTGCCGTCAGGCTCATTTCAAGGACTACAGTGGAACGGAATGGGACCGCGGACATCTGGCACCTGCCGCAGATATGAAATGGAGCGTGGATGCCATGCGGCAGAGTTTCCTGCTTACCAACTGCTGTCCGCAGAACCGCCAGTTCAACGCCAACTCGTGGGAGAGCACCGAGAGGATGGGACGCCGCCTGGCACGACAATACGGCAGAGTGTGGATTGTGTGCGGACCGGTGTTCTACGACAACCAATTCGGCACCATAGGACGCAACAACGTGGCCGTACCCGACGCTTTTTTCAAGGCTTTTCTTGTGGAGAAGGACGGCAGCTACGGTGCAATGGGACTGATTATGTACAACATCTCCGGACAACAGGATATTAAAGAATGTTCCATGTCGGTGGACGAGCTGGAAGCCACCATCGGCATCGACCTCTTCCCCGCCCTCCCCGACGAAGTAGAGGAAGCTGTGGAAGCCAAAATCGAAGGACACTGGTGGGGGATTTGATAATTAGTAATGAGTAATTGGTAATGAGTGGTCAGTAATTAGTTGGGAGTTATGCACTGCGGGGGTTCGACAGGCTCACCCACCGCATGATGTCCCCACTCGGTGCCTGCGGTCACTGAGCTTGTCGAAGTGTCGAAGGCACATCTGAAAATCTGAACATCTTTTTACGGACTTCGGATTGGAAAAACCGAGTCTTTCCTTCCCCGTAGGAGATTTCTTCTAGTAATATAAGATGTGAAGTAGTTAAAGCGTTGATTTGCTTAACTGCAAACTAAACACATTTCAATTTTCAACTCTCAACTTTCACTTCTCCAAAATCCAAGTGGCAAGGATTTCAAGCACTTCGGGGGAAATGGTCTCCTCGATGGTGAGGTACTCTTCGGGGGAGCCGGTGGTGCAGTGCTGGAAAAGATGGTTGAGCGAGGGCATCAAACGGGTGTCGGCTTTGCTGGAAGTGAGTGCCTTTATCTTTTCAAGATTCTCTTTTGCAGGAACTTGCAGGTCCTTTTCGCCGCCAAGGGCAAGGATGCGACATTTCACCTTGGGCAGATAGTCGGCGGGAGTGAGTTTAAGAAAGGTTTTGAACCACGGCAGCTGTAGCTGCTGGCTCCACCCGAACAGCGATTTCTTGTCCAAGCCCACGACCTCCAGCTGGCTTTGGGTAAGGTAGGGACAATTGCGGCCTATCACCTCCTGCAAGGCGGGTATCATTTTGCCTTTAGGCCCCATGGTGTCGGCAACGACGAAAAACTCCCTCATGCAGGCAAGACGTTTTTCGACAAGGGTGTCGGCAACGCCCTGCAGCTCGAACAAGCGCCGGTTTTGCTGCAGAAGTATCTCGTCACCGGAAAAGCCCTGACCGCCCAAAAAGGCAATGAACGACACTTTTCGGCACTGAGTGGCCACTATTTGGGCAATAAGCGCACCTTCGCTGTGTCCGACGATGCCTATTCGACTACGGTCGATGCGATGATGCTTGCGCAGGAAATCGAAGGCACCGCGGGCGTCGTTGGCGAAGTCGAGGGTTGTAGCTTTGGCCGCGTCGCCGGTGGAACGGCCCACGCCACGGTCGTCGTAGCGGAGCACGGCAATGCCATGACGGGCAAAGAAATCGGCTATTACGAGGAACGGCTTGTGCTGGAAAATCTCCTCGTCGCGGTTTTGCTGCCCCGAGCCGGAGACAAGCACCACGGCGGGGAACTTGCCGCCTGTCTTGGGCAACGACAGCGTGCCGGAAAGGGTAACGGAGCCGTCGGCGGAAGCAAAGGTAACCTCCTCTTGGTCAAAAGAATAGGGCGGCTGAGGAGTTTGCGGACGGTTGGCCTTGAAAGGACCTTCGGTGGGGTTGAAGGTGATACGTTCGCTGGTGACGAACTGTTTGAAAGTGCCGGAGAAAGTGCTGGTACTATGGTCGTAAACGGCTGTTATTTTGAGACTTATATCCTTGTTGCGAAAAACGAGGGTATCGCCCAAAAAACTCCACGAGGTGGGATGTATGGCGGCATTGCCCTGAAACACGGAGTAAAGCACCGGGGCAAGGCTGTCGGCGGTGCCCTCGAAAGTGAGGTTTAGCGGCAGGTTGACCACAACCGCCAGCCAGTATTTGTTTTGAAAATTGCGGATGCCGGTGTTTTGAGCTTTGACACTAAAAACCAAGGCATTGCACAACGCAAAAACTAGTAATATACGTTTCATTTTCTCTAAACTTTATAGTGTCCGAACTGCAATCGGAAATATTTTTTCCGGATAATCCATTCGTAAACGAGCCACACCACAAGGTAGCCGTTGGTAAACACCTGATAGACAACATCCCACGGCGAGGGCAGCTCGAAAAACAACTCCGCCACCCACAGCACCATGTCAACTACCAGCAGCGCATCCCAAATCTTCTCCCTGTCGCTGAAAGTGAGCACGTTACGCACACCGCTATGCACAGTTACGTCCATAGAGGCGGAGAAAAACGGCAACATACTCTGAATCATTATGTTGTACTGTCCCGCAGGGAGTTCCACGTTGGTCTCGGCGCCTTTCATTATCCCTACCACCTGATTGTTGACAACCAGTTTGTGCGGCAGTGCAGGCATCAGCCGCGATTTCTTCTGTATGATGGTGAGGGTTGGCATTGGTAGTGCGTTTGTGTCTGTAAATCTTTTTTTGTTCTCCTGTTCGCCTACGGCTCACGGGTTTCTATAAATCATTTTAATTCTCCTGCTCGTTTCACTCGCAAAATCTTTTTAATCTTGTAAATTGCTTTCGCCTTCGGCGAAATATTGTTTAGATTCCCAAGATTTCAGCCGCTTGCGGCTAGGAGAATTAAAAATCCACTTGCGGCAAGGAGCATTTCAATTTTCAACTTTCAATTTTCAACTTAATGGAAGTTTCAGCAGTATTTGCAGGTCCTTGGCGCTGAGGCCCACGTAGTCGGCGACGGTCTGGTTGGTGAGTATGCCGTTGAAGAAATAGGTGCCCTGCTGCAGCTCCTCGTTCTCGGCCAGAAGCTCGTTTACGCTGCAGCCTTCGGCGATACGCATCAGTATGGGAACCAGCAAGTTGCTGATGGCCATTGAAGCGGTTTTTGGCACGCGCGCCGGCATGTTGGGCACACAGTAGTGCAGCACGCCGTGTTTCACAAAAACGGGGTCGGGAATGGTGGTAACGCGCGATGTCTCGATGGTGTTGCGCAGGTCGATACTGATGTCGATGATGATGCTGCCCTCTTTCATCGAGGCCACCATGTTCTCGCTGACGATGTACTGCGAGTCGGGCTCGTTGGAGTGGAAGGCGGCTATCAGCACGTCGGCCGAAGCGATGCTCTTCTTGAGCAGCTCGGGATATATAACCGACGTATATACAGGCATTTGCAGCCGCTGGCTAATCTCGTTGAGACGCGAGATGGAATTGTCGAAGATTTTGACGTTAGCCCCTGCCGCCACAAACATCTTGGTTGCCGTTTCGGCCGAGCGTCCGGCGCCGAGAATCACCACCTCGGTGGGCGGTATCCCCGCCACGGAGCCGAGCATCGAACGGTTGGCATAGCCCGGGTTGGAGAGGTATTCGGCGGCCACCATGAAACCGACGTTGCCCGAAATGCTGTTCATAGCCCGCAGGAAATTGTGGTGTCCGCGGCTGTCGGCCATAAACTCGTAGCCCACGGCGGTAATCTTGC
>Ga0310697_10004509_pt1 | contig 13746 bp, 13 predicted proteins | sample 172DNAGHGlowgp2_FD_203883 | JGI IMG/M metagenome (GOLD analysis project Ga0310697, IMG submission 203883) | Sheep rumen microbial communities from Palmerston North, Manawatu-Wanganui, New Zealand - 1728 DNA GHGlow gp2 (v2) (version 2) | ecosystem: Host-associated > Mammals > Digestive system >...
TGGACGGGTTTCTGGCGCGCACGTTTCACTGGGTCACACCGGTCGGAAAGCTTTTAGACCCGCTTGCGGACAAGCTGCTGTCGATCACGGCGCTGATCGTGATCCTGATCGCGCGCGCCCGTCAGGACGACGGCATGTTCGGCGTGTACGTCGCGCTGTTCGTGCTGTTCGTCGCCAAGGAACTGCTGATGATGATCGGCGGGCTCGTCATGCTCAAGCATCGCAAGGTCGCGTATTCCGACTGGTACGGAAAAGCCGCCACAGGCATCTTTGCGATCGGTACCGTACTGACGCTTCTGCGCTTTCCGCTTGTCGAGATCGTTGAGATCGAACCGTGGAACATCGCGGTTCTGGCGGCGGCGGTTGCGCTGTCCTATGTTGCGATGACGCATTACGCGCGCACGCAGTTGTTTGCGCCCGCGCCCAAGGAAGCCGCGCCCGACGAGGAAAAACTCTTTGAAAAGGTCGACCGGCTCGTGAAATAATGCTTGCAATCGCGGGAAGACTGTGATATACTGCTTCCGTTGGAATGTTGAACTTGAAGGAGTGGGGAAATCCCACTCTTTCGTTTTGAGAGAGAGGAACAAGGTTGCATCGTGAAAACGACAGAGATCTGTGAGAACCTTTGCAGGGCGAAGATCGAATCGATGGGGTTCGAGCTTTGCGACGTTGAGTATCAGAAGGAATACGGCGACTGGGTGCTGACGTTCTATATCGATAAGCCCGATGGCGTGACCATCGACGAGTGCGAAGCCGTCAGCCGCGCCATCGAGCCGATCTTAGACGAGCAGGACCCGATCGAGCAGGAATACGTGCTGTCGGTCTCGTCGCTGGGGATCGACCGGCCGCTCAAAAAACCGCGCGATTTCGACCGCGCGATGGGCAAGGAGCTTGAGATCAAGCTCTACGCGCCGCTTTCCGGCAGGAAACAATGGATCGGGACGCTGACTGCGCATGACGCGGACAGCTTCACCGTCGAAACGGAATCGGGTCAAACGCTCACCGTCCGCAAAAAGGACTGCGCGCTCGTCCGACCGAATATCAGGTTTTAATTTGAGAAAGGAACACCACCATGAACGCAGAGTTTATCGAAGCACTGAACGCGCTCGAAAAGGAACGCGGCATCAAGAAGTCCGTGCTGATCAGCGCGTTTGAATCCGCCCTGATCGTCGCGTACAAGCGCAATTACAATTCCACGGGCAACGTCCGCGCGGAAGTGGACGGCGACACCGGTGAATACCATATCTACGCGTCCAAGACCGTTGTGGAAACGGTCGAGAACCCGTCGCAGGAGATCTCTCTGGAACGCGCGAAAAAGGTCAATCCGCTGTACGAGCTCGGCGACGTGCTCGAAGAGGAAGCGTTCGCGAAGGACTTCGGCCGCATCGCTGCGCAGACCGCGAAGCAGGTCATGGTGCAGCGCATTCGCGAGGCGGAGCGCGGCAACATCTATGAGGAGTACGTCGAGAAGGAGAACGAGATTCTCACCGCGATCGTGCAGCGCGTAGAAAAAGGCAACGCGTACGTCGAGCTGGGCAAAACGGACGGCATTCTGACCGCAAACGAAATGATCCCCGGCGAAACGTACGAGAACAACGAGCGCATCAAGGTGTACGTGCTTGAAGTCCGCAAGGAGAACAAGGGCCCGCAGGTCGTCGTCAGCCGCACGCATCCGGGACTGGTCAAGCGTCTGTTTGAGCTCGAAGTGCCCGAGATCATGAGCGGCACGGTGCAGATCAAGTCGATCGCGCGCGAGGCCGGATTCCGCACCAAGGTGTCCGTATTCTCCACCGATCCGCAGGTCGACGCCGTCGGCGCATGCGTGGGTCCGCGCGGCGCGCGCGTGGAGCGCATCGTCAACGAACTGCACAACGAGAAGATCGATATCATTGAATACGATTCCGACAGCGCGATCTATATCGCAAAGGCGTTGAGCCCCGCGAAGGTTCTGATGGTCTACGTCAACGAAGAGGAAAAGGCGGCGCGCGTGGTCGTGCCCGACTCGCAACTGTCGCTTGCCATCGGCAAGGAAGGCCAGAACGCGCGTCTTGCGGCGAAGCTGACCGGCTGGAAGATCGATATCAAGAGTCAGTCGCAGGCGGACGAAGCCATGCAGGCGGCGGAATCGGAACAGGGTTCGGAGGAATAAACGGTTGAAAAAGATCCCGATGCGGATGTGCGTCGCCTGCCGCGAAATGCGGACGAAAAGGGAACTGATGCGCATCGTGAAAACGGCGGACGGTTCGCTTTCGCTCGATCTCTCGGGCAAGCTGAACGGACGCGGCGCATACCTTTGCCGCGCCGAGAGCTGCCTTTCGCGCGCCGTCAAAACGCGCGCGTTCGAGCGCGCGTTGGAAGCGCCGCTTTCCGAGCCGGTGATCGAAGCGCTCCGGGCGGAGATTCAGAAAAATGGACCGGCTGTTTAACGCGATCGGGCTTTGCATGAAGGCCGGAAAAGCGCAGAGCGGCGCGTTTCAAACCGAGAACGCGATCCGTTCGGGCAAAGCAAAGCTGGTGCTTTTGGAGACGTCCGCTTCCGAAGCGACGAAAGAACACTACGAGAAGATGTGCGCAGCTCACGGCGTTCCGTTCTATTTGACGGAGACCGTAGGCCGCGCGATCGGAAAGGATTCGCGCATCGTGATGGCGGTGACGGATCCGGCGTTTCAAACCATGATAGAGAGCGCAATGCGCAATACCGATGAAAAGCGGGGATGAGTATGGCAACGAATTTTCTGGAAACAGCAAAAACACTGAAAACGGAGATGCAAACACTGCTTCACGCGCTGGAAGCGACAAAGGGCTCGATCGGCGAGCTCCTTGACGCCGCGCGCCGCACGGAAGGCAGTATGATCGACCGTGAAGAAAAGGAAAAACAGGAGCGGGAAGCGAAGGAACGCGCCGAGCGCCTAAAAGCGCTGCTCGAAAGCGAGACGGACCTCGCCGCGCATGCCGGCGGCAACGGCGCGGAAGAAACGGAGGAACCCGAAGCGAAGCCGGAGACGCCCGTCGTGCCGTTTGAGCCGGTTCCGGAACCGAAGAAACCCGTCGAGCGTCCGACCAAACCGCGCGAGGACACGCGCCCCGCGCAGCCGAAGTCCGAACGGACCCAGGAACGTGCGCGCAAGGATTCGCCGCGCGTGCAGGAGAATGAACGCCGCGGGACCGACAACCGTGCGCCGCGCCGCGACAATCCGTCGCAGCGCGCCGTGATGATCAATCCGCCGAGCCCCTCGGACAGCAATCGGGGCAGAAACGATCGAAAGAAGCCGTTTGAATCAACGGATAAGAAAGCCAAGAACAAGAAGACGATGATGAAGGAAGCAGGTCCGACCGCGCGCGGCTGGGAGGACGACGGACAAATGGGCAATCGCCGCAAGGCGAAACGTCAGCAGGCGGAGACGCCGCAGTTTAAGCCTGCGCCCGTGGTGATCGATCACGCCGTCATCACGACCGAGACGATCACGGTCAAGGATCTCAGTGAGAAGATCGGCAAGCCCGCAAACGAGATCTTAAAGAAGCTGCTGATGCTCGGCATCATTGCGAACATCAATCAGGAACTGGATTTCGACACCTGCGAACTCATCGCGAGCGAGTTCGACATCACGCTCGAACAGCAGCTTGCAAAGTCGTTTGAGGACGTTCTGATGGACGCCGCGGAGGACACCGACGCGCCCGAAACGCTGAAACCGCGTCCGCCGGTCGTCACGATCATGGGTCACGTCGATCATGGCAAGACGTCGCTACTCGACGCGATCCGCAACTCGCACGTCACTGCGGGTGAGGCGGGCGGCATCACGCAGCACATCGGCGCGTACACCGTCACGTTAAACGGCAAGCAGATCACGTTTATCGACACGCCGGGTCACGAGGCGTTCACCGCCATGCGTGCGCGCGGCGCGCAGGTCACGGATATCGTCATCCTGGTGGTTGCGGCGGACGACGGCATCATGCCGCAGACGATCGAGGCGATCAACCACGCGAAGGCGGCGAACGTGCCGATCATCGTCGCGATCAACAAGATTGACCGCGACACCGCGGATCCCGATCGCGTCAAGCAGCAGCTCACCGAGTACGGGCTCGTCACCGAGGAATGGGGCGGCGACACGATCTGTGTGCCGGTTTCGGCAAAGAAGCAGATCAACCTCGATCAGCTGCTCGAAATGGTCCTCTTGCAGGCGGACGTCCTGGAACTCAAAGCGAACCCGGACCGTCTTGCGAAGGGTACGATCATCGAAGCGCAGCTTGACAAGGCGCGCGGTCCGGTGGCAACGGTGCTCGTGCAGAACGGTACGCTTCGGAAAGGCGATACGATCGTTGCCGGTACGGCATACGGGCGTGTTCGCGCCATGATGGACGACAAGGGCCGCTCGGTCAACAGCGCAGGTCCGTCCACGCCGGTCGAGGTTCTCGGGTTCAACGAGGTCCCGACGGCGGGCGATACGCTGTTTGCCGCGGACGACGACAAACTCAACCGCCAGGTCGCGGAGGAACGCCGCGATCGGCTCAAAGCGGCGCAGATCAAGCAGGCGCAGAAGGTCTCTCTGGACGATCTGTTCAATCAGATGGCGGAAGGCGATCTCAAGGATCTGAACCTCATTATCAAAGCGGACGTGCAGGGCTCGGTCGAAGCGGTCAAGCAGGCGCTTGAAAAGCTCAGTAACGACGAGGTCCGCGTACGCTGCATCCACAGCGGCGTCGGCGCGATCACCGGATCGGACATCATGTTCGCGTCCGCGTCGAACGCGATCGTGATCGGCTTCAACGTGCGTCCGGATTCCACGGCGCGCGCGACCGCCGAAAAGGAAAAGGTCGACGTTCGCACGTACCGCGTCATCTACAACGCGATCGAGGACGTGGAAAACGCCATGAAGGGCATGTTCAAGCCGGTCTTCCAGGAGGTCGAGCTCGGACGCTGCACCGTTCGCAGTACGTTCCGCGTTTCCGGCGTCGGCACGATCGCGGGCGCGTACGTCAACGAAGGCAAGGTCACGCGGTCGGCGCAGGTGCGCGTCGTGCGCGGCGGCATCGTGATCCATGACGGCAAGATCGCTTCGCTGAAGCGGTTTAAGGACGACGCCAAGGAAGTCCTCGCGGGTTACGAGTGCGGTATTTCGATCGAGAACTTCAACGATATCCTCGAAGAGGACGTCATTGAATGCTATGTGATGGAGGAAGTGAAGCGCTGATGGCAAAGGTCCGAAACGAACGTCTCCGCGAAGAGTTGAAAAAAACGGTCAGCGCGATTATCTTCGACATGAAGGATCCGCGGATCCCTGCGGTGACCTCGATCACCGAGATGGAAGTGACGCCCGATCTCAAATACGCAAAGGCGCACGTGTCCGTGTACGACGCGGACGAGAACGCGGCAAAGACCGCGGTCGACGCGCTGAACCATGCGGCGGGCTTTATCGCGCACGAGGTCGGTACACGCATGACGATCCGGCGCGTACCCGCGATCCGCTTTGTCGCGGACGATTCGATCGCGTACTCCGTGCATATCTCCGAGGTCATTCGCTCGCTGCATAAGGACGACAAACCCGAACAGGAGACGGAAGCATGAACGGTTCCCGTGCGGCGGCATTTATACAATCGCATCATACGTTTTATCTGGCAGCCCATCAGTCGCCCGACGGCGATACGTTGGGCTCCTGCCTTGCGTTGCGGGCGGCGCTCCTTGCGCTCGGCAAGGAAGCGACTGTGGTCTGTCCCGATCCCGTACCCGAATACCTGCGTTTCTTAGCCGGCGCGGAAACGGTCATCGGAACCGAGCGCATCGAGGTCCCGCGCGAGGCGGTGATCTACGTCGACTGCGCGGAGCACGGCAGGACCGGCGCGCTGCAGGCGGTGCTTGAACAGGCGCCGTATCAGTTCTGCATCGACCACCACGGCACGAACCCGAAGCAGACCAAGGACGGAGACTGGGTCGAAGACGTCGGCGCGACAGGCGAGCTGGTTTTACGCCTGCTGGAGGAAATCGGCGCGCCGATTACAAAGGACATCGCGGTTGCGCTGTATACGGCGATCACGACCGATACGGGCAATTTCGCCTATTCAAATACCACGGCGGACTCGCTGCGCGCGGGCGCGCAGCTTTTGGAATGCGGCATCGACGTTTCGGAGCTGAACCGGATCCTGTTCCGGTCCATGCGGCTTTCGAAGGCAAAGCTGATTGCGTATGTGCTCTCCGACATGGAGCTTCTGCACGACGGCGCAATCGCCGTTGCCGCGATCCCCGAGTCGGTTCTGGACGCGTACGGCGCAACAAAAGAGGACTGCGAGGGTCTGATCGATTCGCTTCGCGACATCGACACGGTGGAAGCCGCTTGCGTTTTGCGCGAGTCAACCGACGGCGTGCGCGTGAGCATGCGCTCTAAACGGACCTGCGACGTGGCGGCGATCGCAAAGCGGTTCGGCGGCGGCGGACATCAGCGCGCTGCGGGCTGTACCCTGCATATGCCGCTGCATGACGCGGTTTCGGCCATGAAAGCCGCGTTGACAGAAGCATTCGTATGAACGAAGGAATCATAACGGTACTGAAACCGCCGGGGATGTCAAGCAGCGACGTTGTGGTGGACGTGCGGCGCGTGTTCGAAACAAAGCGCGTCGGGCATCTCGGTACGCTCGATCCCGAAGCGGCGGGCGTGCTGCCCGTATGCGTCGGACGCGCGGTGCGGCTGTTCGACTATCTCGTGGACAAGCAGAAAACATACCTTGCCGAGCTCGTGTTCGGCGCGTCGACCGATACGCAGGACGCGCAGGGAACGGTGCTGGAGACGTCCGACCGGATCGTATCCGAGACGGAACTGGACGCGGTGCTTTCTCGATTCACGGGCAGGATCGTGCAGACGCCGCCGATGTATTCCGCGCTGAAGCACAACGGCAGGAAACTCTACGATCTCGCGCGCGCCGGCGAAGAGATCCCGGATAAATCCAGGGAAGTGGAGATCGCGTCGCTCGAGCGCACGGAAACGCTCGGCACAAACCGGTTCCTGCTTCGCGTGCGCTGCTCGCGCGGAACGTACATCCGCACGCTGTGCAGCGACATCGGCGCGGCGCTTTCGGTACCTTCGCATATGGCATTTCTGCTTCGGACGGAGTCGGGCGCGTTTACGCTCGATCACGCGTTCACGATCGCGCAGCTGGAAGCGAAAAAGGCGGAAGGCACGCTCTTTGCCACGCTCGTTTCGTGCGAGGACGCCGTCGCGTTTCTGCCGCGGCTCGACCTCGGGGCGGACCGCCTGCGTCCCGCGAAAAACGGACTGGGAACGCGCGTGCGCGCTGCGGACGGGCTGTACCGGCTCTACTGCGGCGGATTTTTGGGGATCGGCGTCGTGCAAAACGGCAGTGCGGCGCTGAAAGTACATTTATACGGGGAGGAAGTATGAATCAGACGGTCGTTGCGCTCGGCATGTTCGACGGCGTACATCTCGGACACCGCGTCCTGCTCGAACGCGCGGCGGAGCTTGCGCATCGAAACGGAGACGCGGCGGTCGTGTTCACGTATGCGAATCATCCGCGGGAACTGTTCGGCGGCGACGTTCCGTACCTTGGCACGAACGAACAGCGCGAAGCGCTGATCCTTGCCTGCGGCTGCGATCGCGTGGACAGCATTCCGTTTGACGCGGCGTTTGCGTCGATGGCGCCGGATGCGTTTGTCGACTGGCTGAACGCGCGCTACGAAGGGACGGTCGCGGCGATCGTCGTCGGCTACGATTACCGGTTCGGCGCAAAAGCGGCAGGGGACGTGACGCTCTTAAAAACGCTTTGCGAAGCGCGCGGGATCGAATTGACCGTGATCCCGGAAGTCTGCGTCGACGGCGTTCCGTGCGCGTCGACCTATATCCGCGACGCGATCCGGTCCGGAGACGTCGAACGGGCGGCGCGGATGCTCGGCAGACCGTATGAACTGACCGGCACGGTCGTGCACGCAAAGGCGCTTGGCAGGCTGTATCATTTCCCGACGGCAAACATGGGCTCGGGAACGCAGATGCTGCCGAAGGACGGCGTATACGCAACGGTCCTGGTCTTTGCGGGGAACGTGTATCCCGCGGTGACCAACGTCGGCACGAACCCGACGGTCGGCGGGCGGGCGCGCTCGGTCGAGACGCATGCGATCGGCGAGCAGCTCGATCTGTACGGAAAGACCATCGCCGTGCGTTTTTTGAAACGCCTGCGCGACGAGAAAACGTTCGAAAATAAGGACCTGCTGTTTGCGCAGATCGCGCGCGACGCCGAAACGGCGAAAAAAGTTTTTCAAGAACACGAAAAAAGTGTTTACAATTCGGAACGATTGTGCTAAACTATCAAAGGTTAAACCGCAGACTGGGTTGATGCGACTCTCCGACGCCATACGCAGTTTACGGGGATACGAATAAAAGGAGGAAAAAACCATGACGAAACAGGAAATTATCGCTAAGTACGCACTGCACGAGGGTGACACGGGTTCTCCCGAGGTCCAGATCGCACTTTTGACCGAGCGCATCAATCACCTCAACGAGCACCTCAAGGTCAATCAGAAGGACCACCATTCGCGCCGCGGTCTTTTGAAGATGGTCGGTACCCGCAGAGGTCTTCTGAACTATCTCAAGGAAAAGGACATCGAGCGTTACAGAGCGATCATCGCAGCATTGAACCTGAGAAAATGACAAAGAAAAGGCGGGGATGCTCCCGCCTATCTTTTTTGGCTGCGCGTTTCGCATGTCTGATGGGCAATTATTAAAAGAAAGATAAAGAGGAAAACAAAAAATGCAAAGAGTGTTTGAAACCATGATCGGCGATCGCAAACTGATCGTCGAGACCGGAAAGTACGCCGAGCAAGCGGGCGGCAACTGCCTCGTGCGCTGCGGCGGCACGGCGGTCATGGTCAACGCAACGGTCGCCAAGGAACCGCGCGACGGCGTTGATTTTCTGCCGCTTTCCATCGAGTTCGAAGAGAAACTGTACGCGGTCGGCAAGATCCCCGGCGGTTTCATCAAGCGCGAAGGCCGTCCCACCGAAAAGGCGATCTTGACAAGCCGCCTCATCGACCGTCCGCTGCGCCCGCTGTTCCCGAAGGGATTCTACAACGACGTGCAGGTCATTGCGACCGTTCTCTCGGTGGAGCAGGACATCCAGCCCGACGTGCTGGGCATGATCGGCTCCTCGATCGCGCTGTCCATTTCGCCGGCGCCGTTCATGGGCCCGACGGGGTCCGTGGCGGTCGGCATGATCGACGGCGAGTATATTTTGAACCCCGACTGCGAGCAGCGTGAAAAGAGCCGTCTCGCGCTGACCGTTGCGGGCACCCGCGACGCGGTCATGATGGTCGAGGCGGGCGCGAACGAAGTCACCGAGGAGGAAATGCTCGGCGCGATCCTGTTTGCGCACGAAGAGATCAAGAAGATCGTCGACTTCATCGAAGGCATCCAGAAAGAGATCGGCAAGCCCAAGATGGAAGTCAACATCCACGTTCCGGACGAAGACCTCAACCGCCGCGTGCGCGAGTTCGCGATGGACAAGGTCGTCTGGCAGATGGACACCTTTGACCGCCACGAGCGTGAAGTGCGCACCGAGCAGGTCAAGGAAGAGACCAAAGCCGCGTTCGCGGAAAGCGATCCGGGCATGGAGAAGGACGTCGACGCGATTCTGTATCAGATGCAGAAGGAAGTCATGCGCGACAAGATCATCAACAAGAAGATCCGTCCCGACGGACGCGCGCAGGACGAGATTCGCCCGATCTGGAGCGAAGTGCATATGCTCGAGCGCCCGCATGGCAGCGCGGTGTTCACCCGCGGCCAGACGCAGGTCATGACGATCGCGACCCTCGGTACGATCGCCGAAGCGCAGATCCTCGACGGACTCACGCTTGAGGACAGCAAGCGCTACATGCACCAGTACAACATGCCGCCGTATTCGACCGGCGAAACGCGCCCCGTGCGCAGCCCCGGCCGCCGCGAGATCGGCCACGGCGCACTCGCAGAGCGCGCGCTGTTGCCGGTGCTTCCGAGCGAAGAGGAGTTCCCGTACTGCATGCGCCTCGTAAGTGAGGTCATCAGCTCGAACGGTTCGACCTCGCAGGCGTCGATCTGCGCCAGCACGATGGCGCTGATGGACGCGGGCGTTCCGATCAAAAAGCCGGTCGCGGGCGTTGCAATGGGCCTCATCAAGGACGTCGAGAGCGGCAACATCGCAATCCTCACCGATATCCAGGGTCTCGAGGACTTCCTGGGCGACATGGACTTCAAGGTGGCGGGAACGCGTGACGGCATCACAGCGATCCAGATGGATATCAAGATCAAGGGCATCGACCGTGAGATCCTGACCCGTGCGCTCGAGCAGGCGCGCAAGGGCCGCCTGTTCATTCTCGACAAGATGGCGGAAACGATCGCCGAGCCGCGCAAGGAACTTTCGCCCTATGCGCCGCGCATTTTGAGCTTCAAGATCAATCCGGACAAGATCCGCGACGTCATCGGCAGCGGCGGCAAGACCATCAACGGCATTATCGCCAAGACCGGCGTCAAGATCGACATCGAGGACGACGGCAGCGTCTTTATCGCGTCGCCCGATCAGGCGGCGGCCGAGGAAGCGAAGCGCATCATCGACGGTATCGTCGAGGATATCGAGGTCGGCAAGGTTTATCTCGGAACGGTCGTCGGCATCAAAGAGTTCGGCGCGTTCGTCAACCTGAAGCCCGGCACCGACGGACTCTTGCACATCTCCCGCATCGCGAAAGAGCGCGTGAACAAGGTCGAGGACGTCTTAAACCTCGGCGATCAGGTGCTCGTGCGCGTGTTCGAGATCGACCCGAAGACCGGCAAGATCGGTCTGACCCGCAAGGATCTGCTGCCCGACAGCAAGAAGTCCGAGAATAACGAGGAAAACTAACGAACAGAATAGAGAGGGGCAGAGCGCAGTTCTGCCCTTCTTTTCTGATCGGAGGTTTTTCACATGACGGAACAACGTATTCTTCCCAACGGAGTCCGCGTGCTTGCGGAGCGCATGGAAGGTCTGCGCTCGGTGGCAGTCGGGGTCTGGTTCAACGCCGGTTCGGTCTATGAACCGGAGCGCACGTCCGGCGTTTCGCATTTTGTCGAGCACATGCTCTTTAAGGGCACGCGCAAAAGAAACGCATCGGATATCGCCGCGGAGATGGACGCGATCGGCGCAAACCTGAACGCGTTCACCGCCAAGGAATGCACGTGCTTTCACGCGACGGTGCTCGAAGAACACCTGGAGCAGGCGGTCGAACTGCTTGCGGACATCACGCAAAACAGCGTGATCGATCCGGATGAACTCGAGAGGGAGAAGCAGGTGATTCTCGAGGAGATCGCCATGACCGAGGACAGTGCGGAGGATCTGGTTTTCGAACGCGCAGGCGAGCAGCTGTTTTTCAAAACACCGCTTGAGCGCGAAATCCTCGGAAGCGCGGCATCGGTCGGCGCGCTCACGCGGGACGATCTTTTTGCCTATATGCAAACGCATTACACGGGGGAGAATCTCGTGATCGCCGCCGCGGGCAGTCTTTCGCCCGATACGCTGTTTGCGCTCGCCGAGCGGTACTTTTCCGACGTGCCGCGCGGAACGCGGCAAAAGGCGCCTGCCGTGACCGTTCGTCACGGACTGCGCTGTACGGCAGTCGAGAAGGATGCCGAACAGATCCATCTGTGCCTTTCGATCCCGGGCGCCGCGCTCGGGACGGACGCGTTCGAATCGCTTGCGGTGCTGTCGAACGCGCTCGGCGGCGGTATGAGCTCCCGCCTGTTTCGCTCGATCCGCGAGGAGCGCGGGCTCGCTTACTCCGTATACTCCCAGCCGATTGCCTATCGCGGCGCGGGAAGCCTCTATCTGTACGCCGGCTGTACCGAACGCCAGGCGGAGGAGGCGCTGCGCCTGATGCTTGATGAAGCGGACGGGATGCGGAAAGACGGACCGGAAGCGGAGGAGTTCTCACGCGCAAAACAGCAGCTGATCGGGAATTATCTGCTCAACATGGAGTCTGCGGCGGCGCATATGAGCGCGATCGGCAAGTCGGCGCTGCTGCTGGATCGAATTTATGAATTAGAGACTACCCTAAACCGCATGAATTGTGTTACAATAGAAGCGGTGAAGGATCAGGCGGCTGACCTGTTTTCACCGAAAGCGGCGGCGTTCTGCGCCGCGGGACGCTTGAAAGGCATCGGCGGCACGCTTGAAGCCATCGTTCAAAACCGGTGGAACGCGCGCGGAAGCTGATAGAAAGATACAGGACTGGTACGCCGAACACGGGGCGTGAGGGACCGACCAAATGGAACGGAGTTTCAAAATCAACAAACGGTTTTTCTGGCTGCTGCTACTGGGCATCGTTTTGCTGGTGCTGTTTGTCGCGGGCGCTGTATATCTGCTGCGCAGAGTGACGGGCAACGTGCGCCGGCTCAATTATACGACGATCTATTCCGAGGTGGAGAGCGAAGCGGTCATCGTGCGCAACGAACGGCTGTTCACCGAACAGGCGAGCGAGAGCCGCATTCTGCTGAACGAAGGCGCGCTCGTTTCCGAAGGCGACGCGGTCGCGGTGCTGTACCCGTATTCCTACGAGAGCGCCCTTCAAACGATCTGCCAGAAGGAAGCAGAGCTGTATACCACGCTTGAATCGCAGATGCGCACGGCAAACGGCGGTCTGCTGCCCGATGCGATCGTGCAGTATTCCGCGAGCATTGCGCAGCTGACGGATCAGATGCGCGCGTCTTCGCACGGCGAAGCCGATCCCGAAACGTATTCGCTGCTGGAATCGCAGCTGATCGCGCTGCTGGAAACGCGGCGAAGCGTCTTAGTCGCGCAGCTTCCCGCGTCGGAACAGATCAACGCCGCGGTTGCGGAAATCGACGCGCTGAAACAGAACTTTGAAACGAAAAACGCGCGAACCGTCTATTCGGAGGTCAACGGATACATCAGCTTCTATTCCGACGCGAACGAGGAAACGCTCCGCGACGTTTCGCAGCTCACCGTGCCGCTGGTCAAGCGAATCCTGAACTCGCCGTCCATCAGCATGGATAACGAAAACTTCTATTATCGCGTTGTGACCGACCGCAGCAACTGGTATCTGGCGTTTGTCGTCAGCGGCACCGACGCGCAGCGGCTGATGCCGGGTCTTTCGTACTCGTTTACGATCAAGGGTGTCCAGGGCGCGTATCAGGGCACGATCATCACCGAAAAGGATACCGCGAGCGGCGTTCTGTACGTGATGCAGGTCGCGTCCGACGTACGTCCGCTTCTGACGACGCGCGTTGTGGAGATCTCGGTGCAGAACAATGCGACCGGGCTGTTTATTCCGAACGAGTACATTCAGATCACGGACGGCGTGCCGTACATCTTTGTAAAATCCACCGACGGCAGCTATCAGAAGATCGCGGTCTACATTGCGGGCTCCGACGGAAACAATGCCGTGGTCAGCGCGCGCGACAGCACGATCACGCTGTTTGAGGGGCTGAAGGTGCGTATGCCGATCGAAGAGAAGGATGAGGAGGAGAACTGATCAATGACGATCCGGGAGAATCTGGAAGCGGTGCGCGAGCGGATGCGCCTTGCGTGCGAACGGTGCGGCAGGGCGGAGGAGGACGTTACGCTGATCGCCGTGACAAAGTATGTGGAAACGGAACGGATTCTGGAAGCCGTCAATGCCGGCGTGACCGAAATCGGTGAAAATCGCGCGCAGGAGTTCACGGAAAAGTTAACTTTTTATAAACAGCACGGTTTACGGACGCATTTTATTGGACAACTGCAAACGAA
>Ga0310697_10004510_pt1 | contig 13745 bp, 13 predicted proteins | sample 172DNAGHGlowgp2_FD_203883 | JGI IMG/M metagenome (GOLD analysis project Ga0310697, IMG submission 203883) | Sheep rumen microbial communities from Palmerston North, Manawatu-Wanganui, New Zealand - 1728 DNA GHGlow gp2 (v2) (version 2) | ecosystem: Host-associated > Mammals > Digestive system >...
ACTTACGTTAAGCCGAACGCCAAACAGGTCGACGACTGGTCGCAGGTGCCGGACGAAATTAAAAAGACCTTCGACCGGCTGGGAATCCCCGATGCAGAAAAAAAATCGCTCGCGGGCGTAGGTGCGCAATACGATTCGGAAGTTGTCTATCACAGTATACAGAAACGCCTGACGGATTTGGGCGTTGTCTACACGGACATGGAAACCGCGCTTATCGAACATGAAGACCTTGTCCGCGAATATTTTATGACGCTCGTGCCGCCAAAAGATCACAAGTTCGCCGCGTTGCATGGTGCCGTTTGGTCGGGCGGCAGTTTTGTTTATGTTCCGGCTGGCGTTGACGTGAAAATTCCTTTGCAATCTTATTTCCGGCTAAATGCTGCGGGCGCGGGACAATTTGAACACACGCTGATAATCGTCGAACCCGGCGCGAAGTTGCATTTCATCGAAGGTTGCTCGGCTCCCCGCTACAACGTGACGAATTTGCACGCGGGCTGTGTCGAACTTTTTGTTAAGGAAGGGGCGCGGCTCCGCTATTCCACGATTGAAAATTGGTCGCGTAACATGATGAACCTTAACACAAAGCGTGCTCTTGTCGAAAAAAACGCGCTGATTGAATGGGTCAGCGGCTCTTTTGGCTCTCATGTTTCCATGCTGTATCCTTGCAGTGTTTTGCACGGCGAAGGGGCACGCGCTGAATTTACCGGCGTGACATTTGCGGGACGCGGACAGAATTTGGACACCGGCGCAATCGTCGTTCACGCGGCTCCGAAAACTTCTGCAAACATTAACACGCGGACAATTTCTAAATCCGGCGGCGCGGCTACTTATCGTTCAGCTGTTAAAGTCACGAAGAACGCGCCCTTTGCTAAATGTTCCGTCAACTGCGAATCGCTCATGCTGGACGATATTTCAAAATCCGACACTCTGCCGGTTATGGATATCGAAGGCGACGAGGCTGACATCGGGCACGAGGCTAAAATCGGCAGAATTTCTGAAGAGGCGGTCTTTTATTTAATGGCGCGGGGCATTTCCGAGGACGAGGCTCGCGCAATGATTGTTCGCGGTTTTGTTGAACCAATCGCCAAAGAACTGCCGCTTGAATACGCCGTAGAAATGAATAATTTAATCAATCTGGAACTGGAAGGACAACTATAAAAAAAATTTCTCCTGCAAATCAGCGGGAGATTTTTTATTTAACTAAAAAATTATCGTCAAAGTTGGCGGCGAACGCCAACACAAAAATTTTTTCCGCGCCCAGAGATTTTAAAACTTTTGCACACTCTTTGCAGGTTGTGCCCGTAGTGAAAATGTCGTCAATGATTAAAATTTTTTTCCCGCGCAGATCTTCGCGTTCAACCGGAGCAAACACGCCGCTCAAAATTTTTTCGCGTTCCGATTTACCCATGTCGTAAAGTTTTGGCGTTTCCCGCGTCCGAATCAAAAGATTTCTCAGCGGAATATTTTTTTTTGCCAGCCACTCGCCGAAAATTTTTTCCGTCTGATTGAAGCCGCGCTCTTCAAATCGTCTTTGGTGGAGCGGCACGGGCACGACAAAATCAATTTCTTTAAGCAACGATAAAATTTCTGCGCGGTCGCCTGTGTCGTTTAAAATTTTTTTCATCGCGGGCACGACGCCCAAATCATTATTGAATTTTAGTTTACGTAGCATATCCCGCGAACCGCCGTGATATTTCGTCACGCGCAAAACTTTTTCAATCGACTCAAAGTTCCTGTCATAAAAATCCACGTGCAAAATTTTTTTCTCGCACGCCGTGCACAGCTGATAACGTTCGTCGACAATTTCGCGGCAAACGGGACATCGCGGCGGAAATAGAAAATAAATCAACGCTTCCCACAGTTCGCGAAAAAAATTCATATGCTCACCTCAAAAATTTTTTCCAATTATACCAAAAAAAAATCCCCGATTGTCGGGGTTATAGAATTATATTTTGAAATTTAAGCATTGGCTTTTCTGAACTTGTCCATAAAATCAGCTAGAGCCTGTGCGCCGGCAATGGGCATTGCGTTATAAATCGAGGCACGCATACCGCCAACCGAGCGATGACCCTTTACGCCGCTCAAATTGTTTTCGAGAGCCTCTGCGACAAATTTTTTCTCTAAATCTTCGCTGGGCAAGCGAAAAGTTACGTTCATGAACGAGCGCGAATCTTTTTCGGCGTGTCCGCGATAAAATCCGCCGGAATTATCAATCGCATCGTAAAGAATTTTGGCTTTAATCGAATTTCTACGCGCCATTTCCGCCAATCCGCCACAATTTTTAATCCATTTGGCGACTTTTCCGACCATATAAATGCTAAAAGCAGGCGGCGTGTTGTAAAGAGAGTTTTTATTGTAAAAAGTGTCGTATCTTAGCATTGTCGGGAGAGTTTCTAAACTTTTTTCTATGAAATTTTTACGTGCAATGACAATTACGACGCCCGCGGGTCCCAAATTTTTCTGAACACCGGCATAAATCAGCGAAAATTTTTTAAAATCAACGGGGCGGCTTAACATATCGCTTGACATATCGGCGAAAAGCGGAATTTTTCCGGTTTCGGGTATGTAATGAAATTCCGTGCCGTAAATCGTGTTGTTATTGCAAATATGAAGGTAGGCGGCATTAGAATTTATGATTAATTCGTCCTGGCGGGGCACGCGGCGGAAATTTTCGTCCTTAGTTGAGGCAGAAATCACCCCAACGCCGAGATTTTTTGCCTCTTTGTACGCATTACTGGAAAAAGTTCCGCTCAAAACGTAAAAACCGGGATTTTTTTTCGTTGCGAAGTTCATCGGAAGCATCGCGAACTGCAAAGACGCGCCGCCCTGAATAAATAGCACTTCGTAATCATTTTCCAAGCCCATAAGCTCCAAAATATCGGATTTTGCGGCGTTGTGAACTTTTTCGTAAGATTTTGAGCGGTGGCTAATCTCAATAATCGACATTCCGGAGCCGTCAAAGTCCAAAAATTCGCTTTGAGCCTCTTTTAAAACTTCAATAGGCAAAGTTGCAGGACCCGGATTAAAATTATAAACGCGTTTCATAAAAAATTGCCTCCAATAGTTAAAAAATTTTCAACGAACGCAAATTTTCCTGCTCAATCCGTCCGACACCCAAAAATTTTCCGCCGGAAAAGATTCTAAGAAATTTTTCGTCCGCCGCGTGAATTGTCGTGGGCAAACCGTTCAAAAAAGCTTTAATTCTGTGTTCCGGTAAAAAAAATGCGGGCAAATGCGCTAAACAATCCTCAACCGGCAAAATATTTTCTGTTTTTAGTTCGTCGAATGTCAAAGCGTCGCTCAAAATGAAATTTCCTACTTGAAGACGTGTTAATTTTTTCAGCGTGGCGGGCAAATTTAATTTTTCGCCCAAATCCCGCGCCAAACTTCGGATATAAGTACCTTTTCCGCACGAAATTTCAAGCGTTGCGGAATTTTTTTCGATAGAAATTAATTTTATGTCGAAAATTTTAACGCGGCGGCTTGGCATATCGAAATTTAAATTTTTTCTGGCTAAATCGTAAGCTTTTTGCCCGTGAATTTTAATTGCGGAGAATTTTGGTGGAGTCTGTTCAATTTCGCCGATGAAATTTTTCAGCACAAAATTAAAATTATCAGCAGTTGGCATGGAAAAAGCAGAATTTTGAGCGATAATTTTTCCATCAAGGTCGCCGGAATCGGTGGAAATGCCGAATAAAATTTCAGCGCGATAAATTTTTTGAGAATCGGCGAGGTATTCGATAAATTTAGTCGCCCGCCCGACCGCGATAGGCAAAACGCCGCTTGCGGCGGGGTCTAAGGTGCCGGCGTGACCAACTTTTCGCGTAGAAAAAATTTTCCGCACGAAATTAACGACATCGTGGCTTGTCATGCCCGATTTTTTATTTAAATTTAAAAAGCCGTCGTTCATAACTCATTTTCAATCGCATTTACTAAAATTTTTTCGGCTTCGGCGAGATTTTTATATAAAGTACAGCCCGCGGCGCGAATATGTCCGCCGCCGCCGAGTTTTGCGGCAATTTTTGAGACATCGACGCCTTTTGAACGCATACTGACGCGGCAAACGTTCGGAGCCTTTTCCGTTAGCAAAAAAGCAACGTCAACGGTGTCAATCACGCGAATTTCATCAATAAAACCTTCCGTCGAGTCAAATTTACTTACAGTTTCGTAATTTAGCGTCATTCCGGCGATTTTTCCGTCAAAATACAATTTTAAAGAGTTTAAAGCGTCGCACAGCCCGCGAACTTCCGCCAAAGTCTTTTTTTCCAGTTGTTCGGAAATAAAATGTGGACTTACGCCGGAATTTATCAATTCAGAGGCGATAGCGAGCGTTTCAGCGCGAGTATTTGAAAATTGGAAAAAGCCGGTGTCGGTTGCAATGCCGGTATAAAGGCAGGTGGCGATTTCAGGCGTAATTTGGGCGTCGAGTTCGCGAGCGAGTTTATAAACGATTTCACAAGTCGCGGCGGCTTTTTTTTCAACATAAAGATCGTATCCTTCGCCGGTATTCGTGACATGGTGGTCGATATTTAAAATTGGCGCGTCGGTGAGTTTTGGAACGTTTCCCAGCCGGTCAGGTGACGTGTCGAGTACGAGCAATAAATCCGCGTCGAATTTTTCACCGTCAACCGGTCGGCGAATTTCTTCAAAATGCGGCAGGGCGTGCAAATTTCTGCGAACGGTATCGTCAATAAAGGCTTGCACGGTTTTTCCCATTGCGCGGAGCATGAGCATAGCCGCAAGTGTCGAGCCGATAGCGTCGCCGTCGGGCTGAATATGGGCAGTAATTAGAATTTTATTCGCGGCTTTGAGTTTCTGCGCCGCTTCCTGGAATGTTATCAGCATTATCGCGGTCTCCTTCCACCTGCAATAAAAGTTTTTGAATGTGATCGCCGTAGTCAAGGGAGGTATCAAGCGCGAAGGAAATTTCCGGCGTAAATCTTATTTTAATTCTCTGCCCGATTTCGCGGCGAATAAATCCGAGCGCACTGTTTAATCCTTCAAGCGAACTTTTGACTTGTTCCGCGCCACCCATCACGCTGACATAAATTTTTGCCTCGCGCAGGTCGCCGGTCATCTCAACGTCAGTTACCGTCACGAATCCAATCCGCGGGTCTTTTAAATCCGTTAACAACATTTTGCTCATTTCCTGCTTGATGAGTTCTTGAAGTTTTTCTATCCTAAGTTGTTTTGCCATGTGTATACCTCTCAAAATTTTTATCAGACAGCGCGGCGCACGGACAAATTTTTACGCAACGCCCACAACGCACGCACTCCGCAGAATTAAAATCTTTGGTCGGGTCAAGGTCAAGCGGACAAAATTTTTTACACCGCCCGCAATTAACGCATTTATCCGCAGAAAAATTCAGTTGATAAAAGCTAACCCTGTTCAACACGCCGTAAATCGCGCCGAGCGGACACATTACGCGGCAAAAAAATCTGTGAATCAAAATGCACGCGATAATCACGGCGAACAGGATTGAAATTTTCAGCGCGAACAAATTCCCCAGCACGTCGCGCAATTCTTTATGCGCCGCAATCAGTGGCAAGCCGGCTTCGAGCGTTCCGGCGGGACAAATGTATTCGCAAAAAGTTGGTTCGCCATATTTCGTCACGACGGGCATAATCAGCACGAAAATTATCAACAAAAAATATTTCACGCGCAAAAAAATTTTCGGCAAAAAAATTTTCGGCAACGGAATTTTATTCAGCAACTCTTGAATCAATCCGAACGGACATAAAAATCCGCAGACCGCCCGACCGAGTAGCAAGCCGATTAAAAGCGTGACGCCCGCCGCATAAAAACTGAATTTGCCGCCCGTGCCGCCGATTGTTTGCATTGCGCCGATTGGACAGCTAAACGCCGCCGCAGGACACGACCAACAATTCAGCCCCGGCGCACAAAAATTTTTCAGTTCTCCGCGATAAAGTTTCCCGTTTAAAAAATTTGCCACGTATGGATTGGTTAAGAGCGTCGCCGCAATTTGAATTAGCCGCCGCCTAAAAATTTTCATCAGCCTAAGCCTATACACTCAAGGCAGACACGCGTCGCCTTTGCAAAAATTATTTCCAATTCGCCGCGCTTGACGCCAAAAAAAATCATCACCGCGCTTGCCAAAAAGATTATCAGCCGCGCTTTATTCCTTGAGAAGTTTTTCAAGTTCATCTTTGTAACCGTCAACGTCCGCGCCGATGACTGCCTTGCCGACAACTTCGCCCTTGCTGTTTACAAAAATCGTCGTCGGCACCGCTTCAACATTGGCAATAAAATTCATAAGTTGTTCGTCGGGGACAATGTTCACGAAATTTGCACCGGCTTGAGAAAGTATATCCTGCGCCTTTTGAATTTGCGGAGAATTTTCCGTGGCGTCGCACACTAAACCGATAATCTGCGCGTCGGCGGGCATAGAGCGAGCCATCTCGCCGAGTTCGGGCATTTCAGCTATGCAGGGCGGGCAAAAAGTTCCCCAGATATTTACGATTGTAATTTTTTTCTCGGCAAAAATTTTTTCTGTGACAGCCTCGCCGGTGATTGTCTTCGCGCTGAAAGTCGGCACGTTCTTAGCCACGGGGGACGCCTGCGCAGTTTTTTGAACGTCTTCTCCAACTTCTGCGCTGTCTGAATCGCAACCGCTGATTAAAATCGCCGCAATCATCAACGCCGCAAGAAAAAATTTTTTTATCATGTGAATCATCTCCTTACAATTTTTCCAAACGGATTTTATCATGCAACTTTTCTACGTGCAACCTTTCAGCAAAACAGGCAGGTAATTCAATTAGGAATGTGGAATTAGGAATGAGGAATGAAAAATTTTTCATTACGCATTGCGCATTACGAATTACGCATTGCAGTTCAGAGGTGTGTATGAAAATTGTAGTTTCCGGCTATTATGGCTCGAAGAACGGCGGCGATGAGGCAATGCTCGCGGCGATGCTCGAAGTTCTGCGCGAAGAAATTCCCGACTTGAGCGTCACCGTCATTTCTCTCAATCCCGATTACACAAAACGCCGCCACAATGTCGACGCGGTGCCGTGGCTGGATATTTGGACAATCATAAAAAAAATTCGTGCGGCAGATTTGCTAATTTCGGGCGGCGGCTCACTCTTGCAAAACGTGACGAGCGGACGCAGTCTTTACTATTATCTGGCGATAATTTTTTTTGCGCTGATTTTCGGGCGAAAAGTCATGCTTTACGCGCAGGGGATCGGACCGATTCGCGGCGTGCTAGCTCATAAACTCATGAACTTAATTATAAATCGCGTGGATTTAATCACCGTTCGCGACCGCGGCTCCTTGGAAGAACTTTCACGCTTAAAAATAACCGACCCGAAAATTTTTTGTACCGCCGACCCCGTCTTGGCGATAAAGCCCGCGCCGCTCGCTATTGGTGAAAAAATTTTAGCTCGTCACTCAATAAACCGCGACGGAAAATTTATCGGCGTGGCGATTCGTCATTGGATTGACTGGGAAAATTTTCAGCACGAACTTGCCGCCGCCCTCGACCGCATTTCCAACGCAACGGACGCAAAAATTATTTTTATCCCCATGAAATTTCCGGAAGATATTCGTGCCGCGCAGTCAACCGCCGCGCTGATGAAAAAAAATTGTGCCGTCCTTGACGAAGAGTTCACCACGCAGGAAATTTTAAGTCTCGTCGGTTGCATGGACGTTTTAATCGGCGTTCGCCTGCACGCGCTGATTTTTGCCGGCGTAATGAACGTGCCCATGCTCGGAATTTCTTACGACCCGAAAATTGAGCGTTTCCTTGATTCGATTGGTGAAAAGCCGCTGGGCAATCTTGCTGACGTCACCGCCGATAAAATTTTTGATGAAACGCTGAAGAAATTTTCCTCGCATAAAAATTTCCGCGACGATTCACTTTTAAAAAAACTGGGCGAACTCGCCCGCCGAAATGCAAAACTCGCCGTTGGCTTAGTTAAATAAAAAATTTTTGGAGTGATTAATTTGGAATATGAAGCTGTTATCGGTCTGGAAATTCACAGCGAATTGAAGACCGCCACGAAAATTTTCTGCGGATGTTCCACCACTTTTGGCGCGGAACAAAATACGCACGTTTGCCCCGTGTGCTTAGGTTTACCGGGCGTTTTGCCAACTGTAAATCGGCGCGTCGTTGAATTCGCGATAAAAGCCGGACTCGCCACCAACTGCAAAATTAACAAGTACAGCAAATTCGACAGAAAAAATTATTATTATCCCGACCTGCCCAAAAATTGGCAAACTTCGCAATATGATTTGCCGATTGCCTATGCGGGATACGTGGAAATTGATGTTGACGGCGTAAAAAAAATTGTTCGGCTCACGCGAATTCACATGGAAGAAGACGCCGGCAAACTCGTTCACAGCGGAACAACGATTAAAGATTCTGCAAGCTCGAACGTCGATTACAACCGCACGGGCGTTCCGCTGATTGAAATTGTCAGCGAACCGGATATGCATTCCGCCGCTGAAGCCCGCGCTTACATGGAAAAAATTAAATCCATTCTCGAATATATCGACGTTTCAAATTGCCGCATGGAAGAAGGTAACCTTCGCGCAGATATTAACGTTTCATTGCGTCCTGTCGGCTCTGATAAACTCGGCACGCGCACCGAAATGAAAAATATAAATTCGTTCAAAGCTCTGGAAGACGCGATTAATTACGAAATCGAACGTCAAGCGGAAGTTTTGGACGACGGCGGAAAAATTATTCAGGAGACGCGCACTTGGAATCCGGAAAAGGGAATTACTCAATCGATGCGCAGTAAAGAGGACGCGCACGACTATCGTTATATGCCCGAACCAGATTTACCGCCGATTATCACGACTGACGAGGAGATTGAAAATTTTAGAAAATCTTTACCGGAACTTCCTGATGCCCGCCGCAATCGTTTGATTAAAAATTTTGGCTTAAGCGAATACGACGCTGGCATTATCACAAGTTCGCGGGCTATGGCGGAATATTTTGACGCAGTTGTAAATTTCGGTGCTGACGCAAAGACCGCCGCGAATTGGATTATGGGCGATTTGTCAAAAAATCTCAACGCGGACGGCTTGACTATTGAAAATTCGCCCGTGGACGCAAAACGTCTCGCGGAAATGATTCAGCTTATCGCTAAGGGAACTATCAGCGGAAAAATTGCCAAAACTGTTTTCGCGGAAATGTGGACTTCGCCCGATTCGCCCGAAAAAATTGTTAAGGATAAAGGGCTTGTTCAAATTACGGACACCGGCGCGATTGAATCTGCCGTTGACGAAGTTATTGCCAAAAATCCTAAAGCTGTCGAAGAATATCGCGGCGGCAAGAAAAAAGCTATCGGTGCACTTGTCGGACAAGTAATGAAACTTACACGCGGCAAGGCGAATCCTCAGCTTGTCAACCAGTTGCTCGCGAAAAAATTAGACGCCTAAAAAATTTTTACAACAAAAAATCCCCCGCCGAAATTTTCAGCAGGGGATTTTTTGTTATTCCAAATTCCTAATTACATTGTAGGTTCGTCGTCGAAGAGATAGAGATAACGATTTTTGAACTCTTCGGGAGCCATGCGGAAGGCGTTGGCAACGCCGGCATCTTCCAAATCGCCGCGCTCCAAACGAGTCATAAAGCCGCGTGCGATGCGATAGTGCACGGAATTGATATTGACCTTGCGGACGAAAGTTTTGCCGGTTTCGGGGTCGCGAATGTCTTCAAAGCGCAGGGGCACAGCTTTATTATCTTGAATGGTGATGAGCGCACCACTTTCGCCGCGCATAAGGAATTGCATAGCTTCGTAGCCCAAGTTGCGTGCATAGTCGATGTCGTAAGCAATGGGCGCGGTGCAACGCAGTTCATAGCCAATTTCTTTGTCGACGATAGAAATTTTAATGCCAATGCGTTTGAGTTCAGCCAAAACTTTTTGTTTAAGAATTTCGCCGAAGTCGAGTTCCGCGTAGCGAATGTGTCCATGTTCGTCGAGTTGAATATTGCCGAGTTCTTGGAAGTCTTCGTCAGCAATTTTTTCGATGACGCCTTCAGCGATAACCGCGACGCCGTAATTTTTGCCGATAAGGTAGCGTTTGACAATCGAGCCGGTGATAATGTCAACAACCTGTTGCAAACGGATTTTATCCTGCGGGAATTCTTCAGGAATAACAGTGACGGCGGCACCCGCGCTACGTCCCATGCCAAGCGCAAGATGACCTGCGGTGCGACCCATTGCGATTGTGAAATACCAGCGGTTGTTTGAGGTGCGTGCGTCCTCCATAAGGTTTTGAATTTCCGTCGTGCCAAATGCGCGGGCAGTTTCAAAGCCAAATGTCGGAATGCCTTCGGGGAGCGGCAAATCGTTGTCGATTGTTTTGGGGACGTGGACAACGTTAATCGTTCTGCCGAGTTTTTTTGCAAATTCGCTGACAGCTGACGAACTGAACGCGGTATCGTCGCCGCCGATTGTCACAAGATAGCCGACACCAAGTTCTGTGAGCGTGTCAACGACGGTGCGCAGGTCGCTTTCCTTTTTTGTGGGGTTATAACGCGACATCTTCAAGATACAACCGCCCGTCAAGTGGATACGATTGACTGCCGCCGCATCAAGACGAATATAATTTTTTTCACCACGGGCAAGATGAGAAAAGCCTTCGTACATACCCAAAACGTCCCAGCCGTGACGGTTCGCCGTGTTGGTTACGCCGCTGATAACCGCATTGATACCGGGGGCGGGACCTCCGCCGCAAACTATCGCAACAACATTTCTGACTCCAACCATTAAAAAAACTCCTTTCAATTCGTTTATTGGATTTATTTTGAACTTCGCGCACTAAAAGTTTTTTCCTGCGCAAGTTTACAAAAATTTTTTTTAAAGAGATTGTTGATAAAATAAAACTGCAGGAATTAACCTTCGTCACAGCGAACACTGAAAAAAATTTTTTATTACGCATTAGAAAGGCGGTGTGAATTATGAATGAAGTTGATTTTTCAGAGGACGTGGAAATTTATCTTGAGGAAGTCAAGCAAATACCACTGCTCAGCGCGCAAAGATTCCACACGTTATTAATTCGGGCGGCTGATGGCGACGAGGACGCTCAACAAGAATTAGTGAACGCAAATTTGCGGCTGGTCGTCAACATTGCGCGAAAATATATCGGTCAAGGCGTGGCGTTTTCGGATTTAATTCAAGAAGGAAATATCGGACTGATGAAGGCGGCGAAAAAATTTAGCACGAAGGGCAGCGCAACTTTCGTGGAATACGCCGAAGAATGTATCGAAAAGGCGATTGTCCGCGGTCTGCGCGAACTGAAACCGTTTGAGCCGGTCTCGCTGGATACGCCAATCGATGAACGCACTTATAACGATAAAGATACATTTGCGGTTGAGGGAGATTTTGTGGAGGGCTTGACGTTGTGCGATTTTGTGGAGGACAACGAGACACCCACGCATTTTGAATTAATTAATCGTTTGCAGATGACGGAGCTTTTGCGCGATGTCTTGAATACCTTGACGCCGCACGAGAAAAAAGTTTTATCGCTTCGATTCGGTTTGGAAGACGGCAAAGTCAGGACGCTTGACGAAGTGGCACAGATTTTCAAAGTCAGCGGCGGCACGGTTCACGCCGTGGAAAATAAAGCCTTGGGCAAATTGCGTCATCCCAACCAATCGGCTAAGCTCAGAGATTTTTATTGATTAGAAATACTTGCTGAAAAAAATCCTATCGTCTAAAAAAATTTTGTGGCGGCAGGATTTTTTTTTTCGGCATTGAACAGGAAATTAGCAATTCGGCATAAAAAATTTTTTGGTGTCTGTGAGTTTTCACCTCGAGGAGGAGGCTGCGAGTTTTGGAAAAATCTACGGTAATAGGGCTGGTCGGCGGAATAATTTCTGTCTTCGTCGGCATGATTCTAAAGGGCGCGCCGCTTAGTGCATTGAATAACCCCGCCGCGTTCCTTATCATCATCGGCGGAACGGTCGCTTGCCTGTTCAACGCTTTTACAATGGAGCAGATGTCGAAGGTGCCGACGCTCTTTAAACTTTTAATGCGCGGCAGTGAGGAACAAAGCAGGGGCGAACTGGTTAAAACTTTTGTCGAACTAAGTCAACTTGCCCGCCGCGAAGGTATTCTGGCATTGGAAAGCCGCGTTGAAGAAATTCAAGATCCTTTCTTCCGCAACGGCTTAAGCATGGTTATTGACGGCATGGATCCGGAATTTGTAGGTGACGTGCTGGACGCGGAACTTACAATCATGGAGCAACGCCATGCCGAAATGCGCTCGATTTTTTCTCAAGCAGGAACCTATGCACCGACTTTGGGCGTTTTGGGCGCGGTCGTCGGACTTATCGCGGCTCTCGGTAATTTGAACGATATTGACAAACTCGGCCACTCAATCGCGGCGGCATTCGTTGCCACGATTCTTGGTATCTTCACCGGTTACGTACTCTGGCTTCCCTTTGCCAACAAATTAAAAATTAAATCTGAAAATGAAGTCAGCCATAAGCGCATGATTATGGAAGGAATTCTTTCACTGCAGGCGGGCGATTCCCCCACGCAAATTGAATCTAAACTTATGATTTACATTCCGCAGGGCGAACGCGAAGCCGCAAAGAGTGAATAAAAAGGAGATTTTTCATGGCGAGAAAAAAACACGCGAAGAAACACGAAGAAGAAGCCAGCGAAGCTTGGCTCCTTCCCTATTCCGACTTGATGACGTTGCTTTTGGCGCTGTTTATCTGCCTGTTCGCCATTTCACAGACAGACCAGACAAAACTTCAGCAGATGGCACAGGCGTTCACGGCAGCTTTTAACATGGGCGGACCTTCATTCTTTGATAAAAACGGTCCAAGCAACAGTATGCAACGCGAAATTATAAGTTCGGAAGATCAAGGCAACGCCGCTTACATACAGGAAAATCAGCAACTGCAAGAGTTGCAACAGAAACTCGAAGATTATATCCGCGAAAACAATTTGCAGGACGAATTATCTACGCAACTTGAGGAAGAAGGCTTGATGATTCGCATTAAAGAAAAAGCCCTGTTCCCGTCCGGCTCGGCTGATTTAGTTCCCGAATCTCAGCGCATAGGTCCAATCGTCGCAGGGCTTTTGGCGGAAGTGCCTGAACGCGTTTTAATCAGTGGTCACACCGACACCGACCCTATTAACACCGCGCAATTTCCGTCGAACTGGGAACTTAGTTCCGTGCGCGCAATGACGTTCATGAAATACTTGCTCGCGATTAATCAAAATCTCAACCCCGCTCGGTTCTCTGCCATTGGTTACGGCGAATACCGCCCAATCGCCATGAACGATACGCCGGATAATAAGCAGAAAAATCGCCGCGTCGAAATTTTAATCGCCAGGACGCTTACATTTAATCCGAACGAAGGCTTTAAATTGCAAACTGATGCGGATTTGGTCGCGAAATGATTTTTGGCGTCGGAACGGATATTATCGAAATTGAACGCGTGAAAAAAGCTATAAGCAAAAAAATTTTTCGGGATAACGTTTTTACCCAGGCTGAACAAAATTATTGCAACGCTCGCGGAAAAAATTCCGCCTCCTCCTACGCCGCAAGATTTGCCGCAAAGGAGGCTTTTTTTAAGGCTTTGGGCACGGGAATTTTCACGCGGCTCACTGCTGTTGAAATTATTAACGACGAACGCGGCGCACCAAAAATTTTTCTACACGATACGGCAAAAATTCTCGTTCAAGAACGTGGCATAGAAAAAATTTTTGTAAGTTTAAGTCATTCGCGGGAGTTTGCAATCGCCGTTTGCATT
>Ga0310697_10004511_pt1 | contig 13745 bp, 10 predicted proteins | sample 172DNAGHGlowgp2_FD_203883 | JGI IMG/M metagenome (GOLD analysis project Ga0310697, IMG submission 203883) | Sheep rumen microbial communities from Palmerston North, Manawatu-Wanganui, New Zealand - 1728 DNA GHGlow gp2 (v2) (version 2) | ecosystem: Host-associated > Mammals > Digestive system >...
AGGCTATTGCGAAGAAGAACGTCCTGAAGATACAGCCCAGTTTGATGTTAGCGACCGACGAACTCTTGATGAAGTTATAAACTGGCTTATGAGAATGGATTACGTTCCTTCTTTCTGTACAGCCTGTTACCGTGCCGGACGAACTGGGGACAGATTTATGTCGCTTGTTAAATCTGGTCAGATTGCAAACTGCTGTCATCCTAATGCGCTCATGACACTTAAAGAGTATCTTGAAGATTATGCTGCAGCCGATACAAAAACTCTTGGAGACAAGCTTATTGAAAAAGAGCTTTTAACAATTCCAAATGAACTTGTACGCGAACGCTGTATTCAGTATCTTAAAGAAGAAGTGAATGGTAAACGCGACTTTAGATTCTAGGAGGTCGTCATGGAAGTATCAAAAGGGCAGAGACTTTATATAGGTTTGTTTGGTAACACTAACAGCGGAAAATCTTCGTTGATGAACATGCTTGTGGGACAGAACTTTTCGATTGTTTCGGAGCTTTCGGGGACAACGACCGATTCTGTTCAAAAAAACATGGAACTGCCGGGAGCGGGCCCATGCGTCTTTATTGATACTGCCGGTTTTAATGATGATTCTGAGCTTGGAAAAAAAAGAATTGTAAAAACCTGGGAAGTGCTTGCAAAGTGCGATATTATTCTTGGAGTAGTTTCTGCAGAGGAAGTGAGAGAGGCGGGGGCAATAGAAAAAATCATTGAAAGCCCCGGCTTCCAAAAACTCCTGCAAAGTAAAAAGCTCCTTATCTGGGTAATTACCAAAGCTGAGGAAGATTCTGACTTTGCCCGGGCCCTGCAGACTTCGCTCGAAGAAATTGAACTCTTCAAAAAAAATCCTCCGGTATTTGTAGACTCACTTACAGGTAAAAACAAAGCCCAGCTTTTTGAAGCAATTAAGCAAAAAGTTCCGGCCGATTTTTTTGATTCATCCCTGACCGAAAATTACTGTAAGCCCGGTGAAAATGTTCTTCTTGTTATGCCTCAGGATAGTCAGGCTCCAAAAGGTCGTCTCATTTTACCTCAAGTTCAGACAATCCGCGACCTCTTGGACCGAAGAGTTTGCATTCACTGCTGTACACAGGATACTTTTGCGCAAACGATTGCCTCTCTCAAAAATCCTCCTGACCTTATTATTACAGATTCCCAGCTTTTTCCTTTTGTTAATGATAACAAGCCCGCAGCTTCAAGACTAACTTCTTTTTCAATTATTATGGCCGCCCACAAAGGAGACATTGAACTTTTTACAAAAGGAGCACAGGCAATTAATACGCTCACAAACAATTCCCGCGTTTTGATTGCCGAAGCCTGTACCCACGTACCCGCCACAGAAGATATTGGCACTGTAAAAATCCCCAATATGCTCAGAAAGCGGGTGCCGGACCTTAAAATTGATTTTGTAAGGGGAACAGATTTTCCTCAGACAAAAGAAGATTTTCAGAAATACGATTTAATCATTCATTGCGGGGCCTGCATGTTCAACAAGGCCTACGTATCGGAAAGACAGCATAATGCTCAAGAATACTGCGTGCCAATGACAAACTATGGGCTTGCAATTGCCGAATTAAACGGAATTCATTAAAATAGGCCATATGAGAACAAATAACGAATTATGCCCTTGCGGTTCGGGCAAAACTTATGGCGAATGTTGTGAACCGATTATTAAAGGAAAGACAAAGGCTCCTAGTGCAGAAGCCTGTATGCGTGCCCGCTATTCTTCTTATGTAAAGCACGAAATTGATTACATCATCAGTTCTTGTGTTGAAGGCGAAGAAGTTGGTGAAATTGACCGTAAAGCAACAGAAGACTGGAGCAAACAGTCTCAGTGGAATGGTCTTCAGATTTTACGCACAGAAAAAGGCGAAAAAGACAATGAACAGATTGTAGAATTCAAGGCAGATTATACTCTCCATCAGATGCATGATGTTCATCACGAAATTTCTTTATTCCGCGAAGTAGACGGAGACTGGAAATATGTTGCCGGAAACGTTATTCCTACAACTGTACAGCGTGTTGGTGCAAAAGTAGGCCGTAACGATCCATGTCCATGTGGTAGCGGTAAGAAATACAAACAGTGTTGCGGTAGATAAAAATATAGTCCGGCGGTCCCTGAGCCTGTCGAAGGGGTCAAAGGACCACAAATGAAGAAATATGATAATCACAGGATTTCATTCAATTGAAGAAAAAATCCGTTCTCTTTTAAAATCAAAGGTAAATACAAAGGATTACAAGATTTTTTACAGTAAGCCGGGTCCCCGCGTAAAGAAAATTCTTGCCGCGGCTCAGGAAGCTGGTGTCTCTGCAGAACAAACTGATGACAAAAAGCTTGATGACCTTGTAAAAGATCTTGACCAGGCTTTGCAAGACCATCGCGGAATTGTAATGACAATTGCAGGGCAAAAAAAATCAGCTGAAAATTTAGTTGATTTTGATTCCTGGATTAAAAAACATGCCACTACTTCTGGCAGCTTTACAGAATCAAGCCGCGAAACAGTTGTAATCCTTGATAAAATAACAGACCCCCACAATGTAGGTGCAATTATCCGAAGCTGTGATCAGTTTAGAGCATCTCTTGTAATAATTCCAGAACATAATTCTGCAAGCAATATTGCTTCTAACGAAATAATAGGCCGTACAAGTGCAGGTGCAAGTGCCTGGGTGCCGGTTGCAATTGTAAAAAATCTTGTGCGAACAGCAGAACAGCTTAAAGATGCAGGTTTCTGGCTTTACGGAGCAGATGCGGGCGGAGAAGACATAACAGGTTTATCTTTTGCACAAAAATCTGCTATTATTATGGGTAGCGAAGGTACAGGTATAGATGCGTTGCTGCAGAAAAACTGCGACACAATTGTTTCTATTCCAACCTGCGGTAAAATAGACAGTCTTAATGTTTCGGTTGCAGCCGGAGTTTTACTTTATGAAGTATACCGAAGCACTAAAGAAAGGAGTTAAAGAAAAAATGGAAATTTCAAAAACTATTAAAGATGTTCAAAATTCAATTCAGGATGTACAGGATTCAATCCAGGATGAAATTGCATCTAAAGCCGTTAGAAAATCAACATTAAAATCTATAAAGCAAAAGAAGAAGTATCGTCTTAAGAAGCTCAAGGCCGATTACGAAGCCGAAATTAGAGATATCAATATTCAGTATTCAAAGAACCCGGAGCGTCTTAAAGCAAAATATGCCGCTGCAGAATATGCACGCAGCGAACGTGCTCGTCTTAGAGCAGAACGCCGCATTGCAGCCGAAGAACGCGAGCTTGAAATTATGCAGAACGAAAGAATTCTTTCTACTTCCGAAGAAATTGCTTCTGCAATTGTTCAGGGAATTGGTGCCGCCTTGTTTATAGCTGCAACTGCAATTCTTGATACAATTGGTATTCGAAGCGGTATGGATTTCAAAAGCCTTACAATTGTCTGCTACACCTTGTTCGGCGTTTCTATGATTCTTATGTATCTTTCAAGCTGTTTGCAGCATGCCTTTACAGCAATTGTTCCAAAGGTTGTTTTCAACCGTCTTGCCCATGTTTTTGTTTTCTTAAACATCGGATTTGCATATACAACATATACAATTACAAAGATTCAGGGCGAACTTGGATGGATTATGTTTGGTATTGTATGGGGATTAGACCTTATTGGTATTTTGTTCTATGCAATTGCCGGAAAACGTCATGCAAAATTAAATACAGTTCTTTATTCACTTGCAGCAGTTTCTCTTTTTGCAATGATTAAAGTTTTACATGATGTACTTCCAGGCACATGTTTTACAATGCTTTTGTTTGCTGCAGGCTTTTACATTGCCGGCTTTATTTTCTACAACCTTAAGAAAGTTAAGTTCATGCATTTTGTAGGAAACCTGCTCATGCTTATTGCAAGCGTTTACATGTTCTTCTCATTGTTCCTTATCAATGCATAAAAATTTTTAAGCGCGAGAAAAAATGGGGTGTGAAAAGCATTTGCTGATCACACCCCAAATTATTTAACTTATCTTCTAAAGAATTTTATTCTTCACTCCACATACCCATCATACTTTCTACCCTTGATTTAAGAGGAAGCTTTGATGCAGTTCTTGTTTCAAGGTCAATACTTACCATGATGAATTTGTCATCTGTTGTTTTAGCATTATAGATGAGCTGTTCTTCTTCAAGATTAAAGGCATAAATCTCTTTGATACTTGCTTTGTTTGGATCGTTTCCCAGCAAGTCTGATGTAAGTCCTTGTTTATGCAGATAAATAGTCTTTTTATCTATCGAAAGGGCTGCAATAGCGGTTGTGTTTGCTATGATTGGTTTTTTATACCATGGGTCATCATTGCTTTTTCGGCGGCAGGAGTCCTGTGTGCAGAAGTCGTGCTGAGTCAAAATATCACCAGGCTGTTCACTGGAGAAATGACCTTTTTCATCTGTAAGATTGTATATCTGGGCATAAATATGAGCGCCGGCTCCATTGTTTGCAGCATCATCCCAGACATCATTCATTAACCATACACCTTCGTCATTTGAAAGAATATAGCCGCTGTCTGCCTGAGCAAAGTGACCTTTATTGAAGTCTGTGTTTACAGCAGGCTTCTTTGTTGTTTTATCAACAAGGAAATAACCCCAAGGAAATGCAGAAGAATTATAGCCTTCTTTAATGCATCCGGAATTTCCACTGCTTAAATGGCCATCTTCAATTACAGGAATACGCCAGTAATCATAATAAAAATCATGGAATAAAGTGTCGTAGAGGTTTTTTCCTTCGCTTTTTGGAACTCCATAATAACTTTCTAAAGTGGTGTTGATTATATATTCTAATGCTTCTACATCAGTAAGAGGGGCTCCATTTACGTCTTCTGCATATAAAGGAGAAAAATCTACTTCCAATATCTCACCATTGTATTTTTTAACTTCTTTTTTGCAGTTTTTAAAATATTCAAGTGTAAACTCAACATTGTCCAGATTAGCTGTAGTTGATTTACACATATCTTTAAGGTAATTTAACAGGCCCTGGTAATCTGGATTTGTTACTGTTGCGCCTGTTATATATTTTTCTACAGCGTTTTCAAATGGCCAGAATTGAATAGTAGAATATCTTTTTACTCTGTCGGCTCTGTATTCTCCGTTTGTACTGCGGCTTGCTACATAAACTCCTGTTCCTGCGCGTGTATCATCACGATAAGTACAAACAACCCAGTAAACTTCGTTTGTTGTAGGATTAATTTCAATGCTCGAAACTGCCCATTGAGGATCCTGTCCAACTGCAGGAAGTTCACCAGAATATTCATACATAGGAATTGGTTTAGCTTTTGAGTTTACCTGAAGTGCATAAACGTTATTTTCGCGGTGGCGGAGCATTACGTTAAGGAAAATCCATTTTCCATCTCTTGTAACACGGAAGTTTCTGATATCAATATCACCATTTACATTAAGAGTATAACCGTCAACCTTATCGTTCATAGGGTTATAGCGGTATACTACTGTTTTTCCAACAGAATAATCTTTTGTGAGAATAAAAATGTTTCCGTCATCATCAAACTGAATGTAATCTTCACCATCGTTTTCTTTAATCCAGGTTGTAAGCTGGCGGTTAACATTGTTTTCAAAATTAAGGATATCAATTACTGTTCCATCAGGTTTTACATACATAATCTGTCCAACATTCGGAGCAGGAGATCCATCTTCATACTGCCACCAAGAATCATTATTAGTATCTATGCGGTCTGAAAAAACTGTATAAAATCCCTTTGCCTCACATTCAATTGTTGGATATGGACATTTATAAACTTCACGTACAGGCCTAGGCTGACACCATGGAGCAAGCTTTAATTCTTCCGGTAAGTCAATAACTTCTTTTACTTCATCCCCGACAACAGCAACAAGAGATTGTGTTGATTCAACCTCTTCACTTTCTGTTTCATCTCCTTCACGAGCAGCAGAACGGTCAGGATTTTCTTTGGTAGTCCATTGGGTTGCCAAATATGTCGCATTTGTTGTATTAAAAGTAATTACCTTTGTTGTAGTAGCAGTATCTTTATTATAAACAATTGCTTTTTGTTCCGGATTAAGATCACATCCTATAATACAAAAACTTAAACAAGCTAAAAAAGCAAGTCCTGAGAAGTATTGTTTTTTGATCATAGATCCCTCCTTTTTTATATTTCTTCAATTATATCATACCTTTCTATAATAAGAAAATTTTTTATTGGTTAATTTAAAAAAATCATGATAAACTTAAATTCATTAACAGGAGTTGTGTATGAAGAAATTTATATTATGGTGGTGTTTTATGTTGATAATCGGAACCACATTTTTGAGCGCAGAGGCTAAATCAAAGTCTGATTTTAATCCTTTTTATTTTTCTTCGCGCCCTGCACAAGGTACCGAGGCTGATTGTTCTTATTTGAATACTCCTATTACAGAAAAGCAGCGCATTACTGTAGGAAAAGACGGCCACCTGTATGCCGACGGTAAGCGGATAAGGATTTTTGGAACAAACGTTTCTGCTTTTCCTCCTGTAGAAGATGCAGAATACTGGGCAAAAACGCTTGCTTCTCAGGGAATAAACTGTATCCGCTTTCATCATACCGATTCCGACTGGGCAAAATGCTTTTTTAAACACGATTCCAGCGGAAAAAAAGTTATATTTGACGAAAAATCTTTTGAACGCTTTGATAAATTTTTCTATGAACTTAAAAAAGCCGGTATTTATTCAAATATAAATCTTCTTACAGGGCGCACAATTCATCCTGATTCTAAAAACGGACTTCCTGCAGAGCTTGAAAAAGTTGCAGATTGGAAAGACCGTCACTGCTATGGCTTTTGGAATGAAAGTGCAAAAAAGGAACAGCAGGCCTACGCTCAGAAAATCCTCAATCACAAAAATCCTTATACGGGGCTTACTTATGCTCAAGATCCGGCTGTTGCTTTTGTAGAAATCAATAATGAAAACTCAATGACAAAAGGATATCTTGATAATGTGCTTGAACGATTCCCTGAAAAATTGAGTCAGGAGCTTGACCCATTGTGGACTGATTTTCTTTTGAAAAAAGGACTGGACTACAAGGCCCTCGAAAAAAAATATAATCAGGCAGAAAAGGCAGGCGAAAATCTGCTTTCTGAAAAAACGAACCTTGAGCAGCATCAGGGGGCAAAAGCAGAACTAAAGCAGAATGGACGCGACGCAAAAATTAACGTAAAGGCAAATGGTTCTGCCTCCTGGCACATTCAATATGATTTATATGGATTTACAACCCAGGCCGATCAGATGTACACAATTTCATTTAAGGCTAAGGCTTCTAAAGACGCCACTGCAGAAGTTTCTGTTATGATGAACCACGACCCATGGCAAAATCTGGGATTTCATCAAAACCTTAAGCTTACAAAAGAGTGGCAGACCTTTTCTTTTGCTGTTTCTAATTTTACTCCGGACACAAAGCCACGACTTACTTTTGGAGGCATGGGAACGAGCGCCGGAGTTATTTTTGAATTTTCAGATATCTCGCTTTGCAAAGGCGGAAACCTTATTGTTGTAGAAAAAAGCGCTTCCGGTAAAAAAGACGAAATTAAGTTTCCGGCCTTCGACAAGTACCGTGCATACCCTGCAGAATTAAAGCAGATTGTTGCGGAGTTTCTGGTTAAACTTGATGCAGACTACTGGGGCAGCATGAATGATTACTTAAAAGAAAGTCTTGGAGTAAAGGCTTTGACTTTTGGAACAGCACTTCCTTGTGCACCGGTTACTGTAATGAGCAAGTTTGATATTGTAGATTCTCACGCCTACTGGAACCATCCATCTTTCCCGGGCTCCGGCTGGGACACACGAAATTATTATGTAAGCAACCGCTGTCTTGTAAACGCAAAGGATGGAGGAACTTTAGCAACTCTTGCAAAGCTTCGTGTTTACGGAAAGCCATACTCTGTTACAGAATATGATCATCCTTATCCAAACCAGTATTCTTCAGAAATGATGCCAATGCTTGCGGTTATGGCCAGTCTGCAGGATTGGGATTGTATTTATTCTTTCTGTTACGAGCTTTCGCAGCGCAATCCTCAAAAGCAAAGAATTACAGGATATTTTGATCAGGCTTCGAATCCTGCTAAAATTGCCGCCATGCCTTTTGCAGCCCGCGTTTTCCGTGAGTTCAAAATCAAACCTTTTGCAAAGTCAATGTATTATGTAGTTACTCCAGAAACAGAAGCAGGCGTAATTGCAAAAAAAGGAAGCAACTGGAATAACGTGCCGCCGGAAGGGTTTGGGGTAAATCAAAAGGCATCGCTTGGTGCGCAATTGGGATGTTTTGTAACAGATAATCCTAACTTTAATGTTCAGAACAAGGATTTTATAAAAGTTGATGACCGCAGGTACATCAAGTTTGATGCTTCTGAAGGTTTTGATAACGGCGGACTTTATTGGGATGCCGGACAGGGATATTTTGTATTTAATAACGAAGAGGTTTATGTAAGCATAACAAGACCTGGTGCAAAAGCAGATGCAGAAATTTTACCGGGTGCCTTTACTTTTATTCCGGCTGAGGATTTTGCTCTTGTGGCTGGTGTAAAAACTGACGAATTTAAATGGTTTATTTTCTCCTGCTGCTGGAGCGGAAACCAGGGAGAAAAACTTTTTGAATATGGAAAGCCTCAAAAATCTGTTCCGGCGAATTCTGTAATACGCCAGGAGGTAAATCTTTCTACAACATATTCCGGAAGCGGAAGCCTTGCAATGGCCCTGGGCTCTAGTGGAAGTCTTGAGCTTGAGAATAAGAAGTGGAAGCTTTATCCTTTGCAGCAGGATGGAAACCGGGCCTCTGCCAAGAAAAAGCCTGAGCTTTCACCAAAGGACAAAACGCTGTGGTATGTACTTGAAAAATAAGGCTGCTAATGACAAAACTTTGCTATAACGCTAAAATATTCCATTATGGAAAATACAAAGCGTACTGTTACATGCGGCGAGCTCCGCAAAAGTGATGTTGGTAAAAAGGTTGTTTTAAATGGTTGGGTTAGTCGTACCCGTGACCTTGGCGGATTGATTTTTATTCGTCTGCGCGACCGTTATGGAATTACTCAGGTTATGGTTGGCGATAAAGCAAGTGATGAAGTAAAGCAGATTGCTGCCAGCCTTAAAAGTGAATACTGTATTGCTGTAGAAGGCATTGTTACTGCCCGCAGTGATAAAGATATAAACCCAGACATGGCAACCGGCGAAATTGAAGTAGAAGCAAGCGATATTCAGATTTTTACTACTTCTCAGGAATTGCCATTCAGTATTGAAGAAGTACGCCAGAAGGACGGAACTTTAGTTGTTGCAAACGAAGATTTGCGCTTAAAGTACCGTTATCTTGATTTACGCCGTGAACCAATGCAGCATAATATTATCCTTCGTTCACAGGTTGCTTTTGCTACACGCGAATATTTGACTTCGAAAGGATTTTTGGAAATTGAAACTCCAACCTTCATTAAGTCCACACCGGAAGGTGCCCGCGACTACCTTGTTCCTTCACGTGTTCACCCGGGAAAATTCTATTCTTTGCCACAGAGCCCTCAGCTTTATAAGCAGCTTTTGATGGTTTCTGGTTTTGATAAGTACTTCCAGATTGCCCGCTGCTACCGCGATGAAGATGCCCGTGGCGACCGTCAGCCTGAATTTACACAGATTGATATGGAAATGTCTTTCACAAACCGCGAGGAAGTTCTTAGCACAACAGAAGGAATGATGCAGTATATTTTCAAAAAGACTTTGAATTACGACCTTCCTGCTAAGTTTGACCGCATTGCCTGGGAAGACGCTTTTGATTTATACGGAAGCGACAAACCGGACCTTCGTTTTGATATGAAAATGCAGGATGCAGCCTTTATGGCAGGCCTTGCAGACTTTAACGCATTTAAAGCCGGAGCTGCAAATGCGGGCCGTGATATTCAGCGCCATAAACGCAGCGGTTTGAAAGCACTTGTTGTAAAGAATGTTGCAGACAAATATTCACGCAAAAACATTGAAGCCCTGGAAGAAGTTGCAAAGACTTACAAAGCTAAGGGTTTGGCCTGGATGAAAATTGATGCTCAGGGCAAGTTCGAAGGCGGTATCAGCAAGTTCTACGCCGGCCACGAAGCAGAAATCTGCTCTAAGCTTGGAGCCGAAAAGAACGACCTTATTCTTTTTGTAAGCGACGAAAACTGGCAGCTTGCATGTACAGCTCTTGGTGCAGTACGCAAACAGCTTGGAAAAGACTTAAACCTTTATAATCCAAATGACGAATTCCACTTTGCATGGATTATTGACTTTCCATATTTTGCCTGGAACGAAGAAGAAAATCACTGGGAAACAGAACACCACATGTTCACTCTTCCTCAGAAGCAATACTGGGATACTTTGGAAAGCGACCCTGGTGCTGTAAAAGGCGACCTCTACGACCTGGTACTCAACGGTTACGAGCTTGCTTCCGGTTCTATGCGTATTAATGATCCTGCTCTTCAGGAACGCATTTTTGAAATTGTAGGCTACAGCCGCGAACGTGCAGAAAAGGCATTCGGCTTCTTAGTACAGGCCTTTAAGTTTGGTGCTCCACCACACGGAGGAATTGCACCAGGATTGGACCGCCTTGTAATGCTTATGTGCCACGAGGAATCAATCCACGAAGTTATTGCATTCCCTAAGAACAATCTGGCTGCAAGCCCAATGGATGAATGTCCAAGCCCTGTAGACGAACAGCAGCTTAAAGATCTTCACATCAATTGCTATGATGTAGAAAAGGATTAAAACTTTATTATTTTAGGTGCAGCAGTAAAGCTTGAAATTGTTGCTGTTGCATTCTTAAAATAAAGAACTTCTGTGTTGTCGTCTGTTGCAGAGTACATGTTCTTTAAATCCGGATAATGGTTAAGCATATCTTCTTTAGCTTCAATGCGGTCGTCGCGTACAAGCTCTCCTGCAAGACGCAGCCATTCAGCACCGGCAAAGCAAGAAATTTCTACCTTTGGATTTTTCTGAATCTGCTTTGAAACCTCTTTTACTTTTCCGGTCTGAATATAAAGTTTACCTTCAAAAAGGTTTATTGTTCCAAAAGGTCTTACTCTTGGCTGGTCACCTTCTACAGTTGCAAGATAGTAAGTTCCGCACTTTTTTATAAAATCACAAACTTCATTAATATCGTTCATGTGAGCCTCCATTTGCCTTATTTTAGCATGGAAACAATAATTAACAAACAATTATTTCACAAAAGTCCATAAATTCGTTATACTTAACTATAATACAAAAAAATTTGGAGGCTCTCAAATGATAGAGGTTTCCCACGTATCCCGAAAATTCGGGTCATTTCGTGCGGTTAATGATGTGAGTTTTTCCATTCCTACAGGACAGATTGTTGGTCTGCTTGGTCCTAACGGTGCTGGTAAAACTACAACAATGCGAATGATTACAGGCTTCCTGGCTCCTTCGGAAGGTCAGATTTTTATTGACGGAGAAGATATTACAAAGGCTCCTGTAGAATCAAAAAAGAAAATCGGTTATATGCCGGAATCGGCTCCACTTTATGGAGAGATGATTGTAGAAGATTATCTCAAGTATATTGCCCAGATGCATGGCGAAGACCCTGCCCAAAAAGTTCCTGCCCTTTGCAAGGAATGCGGACTTAAAGAAGTAATGAGCAAGAATATTTCGGAACTCTCTCGAGGTAACAGACAGCGTGTATCTCTTGCACATGCTCTCATGGCCGACCCGGAGATTCTTATTCTTGATGAACCAACTTCTGGTCTTGACCCTAACCAGGTAGAAGACGTTCGAGCAATTATCCGCGAAATTGGTAAAACAAGAACTGTTATTATTTCAACACATATTCTTAGCGAAGTAGAAACTTTGTGTTCTCGCGCTATCATTATTTCCGGCGGAAAGGTTGTTGCCGACAGCTCAATTGAAAATCTTAAAAACAGCATTGGTTCTTCAACAACTGTATTTGTTGAGTTTGACGGAAATGCAAAAAATGCAGAAAGCGCTGCAAAAGCAATAACAGGCGTTTCAAATGTTTCTTCAAACAAAGTTGAAAACGGGCACAACGAAATTGTTGTTTCTGTAAACGAAGAAAAAGAAATCAGACCTGCTCTTGTAAAGGCTCTTGTAGAAAACGGCTGCGATGTTTATGCAATGGCAATGCAGTCTAACTCTCTTGAAGATGTATTCCATGCTCTCACGGAGGCAAAATAAATGAGCGATAAAAAAGTTAAAGCAAAAAATCCTGCCTTTGTAATTTTGCGCAGGGAACTTCGTTCTTATTTTTCGGGACCAATTGGTTATATTGTAACAGGCCTCTTCCTTGTAATAAACGGTCTGCTTTTCTTTGCAACCTTCTTCCTTCAGAACAGAGCAGAGCTTCGTAATTTCTTCTCTCTCTTGCCAATTCTTCTTTCCTTCTTTATTCCTGCAATTACAATGCGCGTATTCTCAGAAGAAAAACGAGTTGGTTCTATTGAAACTTTGATGACTCTTCCGGTAAGAGAAATTGATGTTGTTACAGGAAAATATCTTGCAGTACTTGTTGAAGCTCTTGTAATGCTTGCACCAACTTTGTTCTACGTAATTACTGCCGAGATTTTTGGTTCTCCGGATTACGGTCCGATTATTGGAGGATATCTTGGAGCAATCTTTATTTGTGCAGCATATAGCGCAATCGGCTTGTTCTGTTCTTCAATTACAAAAAATCAGATTATAGCATTTGCGGTTGCCATGGCAATTTGTCTGGCACTCACTTTTGTAGAATCCTTCTTAGTTTTCCTTCCGGATGGAATTGTAAAATTGTTTTCTTTCCTTTCGGCATCGGTTCACTTTGGTTCAATTTCAAAAGGTATTCTCGATACCCGCGATTTGCTTTATTTTGTTTCGCTTACGGCCCTGTTCTTCGTATGCACAGTTCGTGCCGAATCAAAAAATAAAATGTAGGAGGTGAGAAAGATGAAAAAGATTATTGAATGGTTTAAAAGCTCGGCTTCTGATTTTGTTTTGTTTTTAATTCTTCTTGTTCTCCTTAATTTTGTTGGAAGCAATGCATATGTTCGTGCCGATCTTACAAAGCAAAAATCATATTCGCTTTCTAAGGCAAGTAAATCAATTGTAAAAAATCTTGATGAACCAGTTTCTATCCGTGTCTTCTTTGATAAAAAGCTTCCTGTACAGTACAGTCAGGTTGCCCAGTATGTGGAAGATTTGCTTGAAGAATACAAGCGTGCTGCAAACAAGAATTTCTCTGTTTCTTTTATGGATTTGTCTAAAGAAGAAAATCAGAATCTTGCACAGAACTACGGCTTGCGTCAGGTTCAGATTCAGGAAGTAAATAATAATGAGATTGGCGTAAAACAGACTTACATGGGTCTTGCAATTTCTTATGGTGATATTGTTGAGCTCATCGATCCTGTTACAAGCTCTGAAGGTTTTGAATACAAGCTCACTTCTACAATCTCAAAAATGATTAATACAGCTGCTTCTCTCGAAACCTTAAAAGGCGACGACAAGATTCAGCTTAATGTAATTATGAGCAGTGCAATCAAATCTCTTAGAATTTCGGGAGTTGATGTTCTTGAAGATTCTATTGATAAGGTTTGCCGCGAAATTAATAAAACAAAGATGGATAAGCTTGAGTACAATGTTATCCATCCTGCAGTAGACGAAGTTAATGGTTATATTGAGCGCTACGGAATTCAGCCAATTAATTACAGAAATGCAAACGGCATTCTGGAAACAGGTTGTATTGGTGTAGTAGTTGAATATGG
>Ga0310697_10004513_pt1 | contig 13742 bp, 13 predicted proteins | sample 172DNAGHGlowgp2_FD_203883 | JGI IMG/M metagenome (GOLD analysis project Ga0310697, IMG submission 203883) | Sheep rumen microbial communities from Palmerston North, Manawatu-Wanganui, New Zealand - 1728 DNA GHGlow gp2 (v2) (version 2) | ecosystem: Host-associated > Mammals > Digestive system >...
ACGAAACCTTTCGAACGAACCTGCTTCACCCAAGGCGAGGACACAAGGCGAAGGCGGTTCGGGCATTGGCTTAGCGCTATGCAAGGATTTGTTGGAACTCAATGGCGAAAAAATCAACATCAAGAGCGAGGAAGACAAAGGCACTTCGGTGCGATTCTCAATAAAGAAATGACGATATGGCAAAGCAATTCAATCAACCGATAAGGATACTGCTTGTCGAGGACCATCCAATCTACCGCGAAGGGTTGCAATTGGCGCTTTCGTTTTCGGGCATCAATTGTATCGTTGTGGCCTCCATTGCCAATGTGCAAGAGGCAGTCGCTTTCATCGAAGAACATCCCGATGGGATAGACCTTGTCATGCTCGATTTTTTCCTCCCCGACGGCGATGGGAATGATGTCATTGAGGCTCTCGAGAGGTACAGCCCGCAGGTGAAAGTGTTGGTCGTTACCAGCGCCACCGATGCCCCAGAGGTCGTCCGACTGGCAGGCAAGGGCATAAATGGTGTCATTGGCAAGGAGGTCGAGTCGTCGGATATGGGCAATATCATTTTGTCGGTCATGAATGGCGAGTATTGTTTTGGACTCAACCGTTTTCAGAAGAGATCCAATGATGATGACGAGCTCGACCTGACGCAACGCGAAGCCGAGGTCATGCGTCTCTTCGTGCAAGGGAAAAGCGCGAGACAGATTGCCGATGAACTATGTGTCAGCCTACGAACCGTTGAACGACATAGGGAAAACATTTACCGGAAGTTCAACCTCAATTCCATCACCGACATGATAAAGTTTGCCCTCGTCAGGGGCGTGGTTTAGTCAGGATTATGTAGTTGGCCATACTTGACCAGCAGCCATCTATCATTCGATTTCCAGTGTCTTCTTGCAAATCTCAATCTCCTCCGGATCGCCGGTGTACTTGCCGAGGTCGTCGCTGAGCTTGACCACCTTCTTCCAAGTGCGTTTCTCGGTGATCTTGGCTGCTGTGAGTTTCACCACGATGTTCATGGCCTTCACGTTGTCGACGTCGCAAGTGAGGTGGGTGCCGATGCCGAAGGAGTCTTGCATGCGGCCAGCGACTGCCTCATGGATGGCGATGGCCTCGTCAACATTCAAGCCGTTGCTGAAGATGATGGATTTCTGGGCTGGGTCGACACCGAGTTCCTTGTATTTCTCGATGATTTCTTCCAAGGCCTCGTAGTTGTCGCCGCTGTCGACGCGCAATCCGTCGAACAACTTGGCGTGCAGTTGGGTGAAGTTTTGGAAGAAGGCCTTGCGCGTGTAGGTGTCGTAGAGGAACACACCGAGGCTGCCGGCGTACACATCTTGCCAATAGTCCATGGCGAGGTAGTTGGCCTCGTTGTAACCGTAGAGCGAGCAGGTCTCGATGAACTGGTGGCTCATGGTTCCGATGGGGGTGAGGTCGTACTTCATGGCCAACAATACGTTGCTGGTACCCACGAAACAGGTCTTGGTGAACTGCTTCTGCGCCTCGATGAAACTGCGGATGACAAGGTCTTGGTGTGCGAAAGAGAAACGGCGGCGTGTTCCGAAGTCGCTGAACTTGACGCCGTTGCCGATGAGGCGGATGCCTTTGGCGTAGGACTTCTGGTATTCCTTTTCGGCATCGTATGTTTCAAACTCGCCTTTCAGCTCGTGCATCAGTTCGCTGACGGTGGCCAAGATGGGCATCTCCCAGAACACGGTGCGCCATAGCAGGCCGGTCACCTGGATGTGGAGATGACCTTCCTCGTCCTGACTTACCTCTACCTCGGAGGGCTTCATGTGGAAACCGCGCAGGAAGGTGAAGAACCACAGCGGGAAATAATAGCATTTCCGTTTCATGAAATGCACTTCTTCGTCAGTGATTTTGAGGTTGGCGTAACTGTCGAATTGTTCCCTCAGTTTCTCGGCAAAACCTTGGGGATAGACCGTGTTGTTGCGGTCGACAAAGGTGTATTGTCCGATGGCGCGGGGAAATTTCTGTAGATAGGCATAGCACACACTGAAGGTGTAAAGGTCGTTGTCTAACAGGCTGTTGATGATTTGTCGCATAGTATTATTTTATTAAAATTGTCGTTAATGGTTAATATTGGGCAAAGGTAGGTTTTTTTTTATAAAGTCGGTTTTGTTTTGCGATTAATTAGTATTTTTGCCTCAAGCAAAAATGATTGTAGCGATGAAAAGAATCCTCTTGCTTTGTATTAGTGTGACATTATTGATTCTTTTTGGTTGTGAGAAAGAACCTCAATCACAAGGAGATGTGCCAGTAGTTAAAATTAGAGGCAACGCAATATTTGTTTCTCGTACCACGGTACAGTTGGCTGCTGAAGTGGTCGGAATTGAAGAGTCTGATGTTTTGGAAAAGGGGTTTGTCTATGGTGTTGGCAATTGCTGCCAAGACACGGTGTTATGTGACGGCGTTGGCTTCTTCACTAATATATCTGGTCTTCAGGAAAATACAACCTATGTTTTTAAAGCTTTTGCCGCAAATTCGATTGGCATGGGTTGGAGCGAAACCATGTCTTTTGTTACGGAGGACAATGACTTGCCAAAGGTGGAAATGAAGTCTGTGTCAGTGACGGGAGCTACTGCTCGTGTTGAAGGTTCTGTTACTGATGATGGAGGCTTGCTTGTTTTGGAACGCGGTGTGTGCTGGAGTCTGAGTCCAGATCCTACTATGGATGATAGTCTCGTTGTGGACGGCTCGGGCATGGGCGATTTTTCTTGTTATATTACTGGTTTGTCGTATGGTACAACATACTATGTCCGATTGTATGCTACCACTAGTAAGGGTACGGTCTATAGCGAGCAAAGGGAATTTGTTGTCGATTGCATGACCGTTACCGTAAACGGCTTTAGTTTTAATATGATTTGTTTGCATGGCGGTACTTTCCCGATGGGAGCACAGCAAGATAATCCGTATGGGGGCAACTATGATGAAGAAGCATACATCGACGAGGCCCCGGTCCATGATGTATGTTTGGATTCCTATTTTATTGGCGAGACGGAGGTGACCAAGCATCTATGGAATATAGTGATGAGCGGTAACTCGGGCAATTCTTCTATCAACGATTATCCAGTAGAACAGGTGAGTTGGGATGACGTTGTGAATGAGTTCCTCCCTAAGCTGAATGCAATGACAGGTTATGAATTCAGACTTCCTACCGAAGCGGAATGGGAATATGCTGCACGAGGAGGGAACAAGAGTGGGGACTATAGGTATTCTGGAAGCGATAGTATCACTGATGTCGGATATTATTATGGGAACAGCGGGAGAAAGACGCATCCTGTCAAACAAAAACGGCCGAATGAGTTAGGTCTTTATGATATGAGCGGCAATGTGTGTGAGTGGTGCAGCGATTGGTATGGCGAATATGAAAACAGTCCTTCTGTTAATCCGCAAGGTCCTTCTTCCGGCTGGTATCGGGTGCATCGAGGAGGCAGTTGGAATATAGTGGCTCGGCTCTGCCGTTCAACAAGCAGAGATTGCAATGTCTCTCGCTTTAGTAGCGAAACTATTGGTTTCCGATTGACTTTGTCAAAATAATTATACAAGGTTGCATCGTCTCCAGACGCAATAACTTGCCGATGTTGCTCTTACTCTTATCCGATGGTGCCCTTTCCCCCCATAATTTGTAATTATTCTCTCATAGAATAACTAACTCTATACTTGGTTATTAGTCGCGCTAATCGCTAACTGCTAAGGATAATTGCCATTTATAACTTGCTAATTATACTCCTAATCTTATCCGAAATATATTTCACAGAATTCGTCGTGTTCTCGAGCACCTGCACCAAGTCTTTGCGTTTGATGATTTCTGTGAGAGAGTAACCGTTGTTGAATAGCTTGCTGATGTAGCTGCCATAAAGCACGTCGTTCTCGTTTTCCAAAGTCTTGATTTCGTGGCACAAGCGAACGATTTCCTTTCCCTTGCTATTGTTGTCCAAATATTTCAGGTCGCTGACGATGGTGCTGAGGCTCTCAGCGGCAAACATGATGTTCTCAGCCATGGTGGTGAGGTCGGGGTCGACGTCGAGGAAACGACGGGTGAGTACGATGTTGGCCGAGTCGTCGATGTGGTCAAGGAAGGTGTCCATCATCTCTGCGAGTTCGTGCACTTCTTCGCGGTCGAAAGGCGTCAGCACAGTGCTGAAGAGTTGGCTGTAGAAGTCACGAAGCACCTCGTCGCCTTTAGTCTCACAGACCTTGATGTCTTTTCTCAAAGCTTCTAGTTGGTCAAGGTCGGTCTCCAAGAGCATCTGCCTCAAAAGCGTGGCAGCCTTGTCGATGTATGCTGCCTGCTGCTGATAGAGCGGGTAGAACTTCTTTTCCTTTGGGACGAAAAACTGGAAGAAACTGTTGAGACTCATGGCAATCAGATGGGTAAGAGGTGGAACAACATGTTAAGCAAACCGGCGATGACCAGAGGTACCGGGATGGTGAGGATCCATGATAGGACGATGCGCTTGGCAGTGACCCATTTCACCGACTTCACGCCATCGGTGAGGCCCACACCGATGACACCGCCTGTGATGGTGTGCGTTGTGCTGACAGGGATGCCGAGGAACGAGGTGGCAATGAGGGTGGTGGCACCGGCAAACTCGGCCGAGAAGCCGCGCACAGGCGTAATTTTAGCCAAGCCGCCGCCCATAGTCTTGATGACATTCTTGCCACCAATCAAGATGCCCAACGACATGATGACATAACAGATGACGGCCAATGTGTCGGGGATATGAAAGGCTTGGCTGCTGTTGTAGAAGTTGCTGATGAAGTCTTGCATGCCTTGTCCGACGCCTTCGGTGGTGAAAACGCTGGCCATCAGTACGGCGATGATACCCATGGTCTTGGGCGCGTCGTTGGAGCCGTGGCCAACGCAGAACGCAGCTGTCGAAAAGAGCTGCAGCACCTTGAAGATTTTGTCGACGCGTTTGCGCGGACTGTTCTTGAAAAGCCTCAAGAAAATACATTCGAGGAAGAATCCCAAGAACAAGCCGATGAGCGGCGACAAGACGATGAAGGCCAATGTGAGCAGGATGGGCTTCAGATGTAGCACTGCGATGCCGTTGACGAACCATGCCGCACCGATGATGCCGCCGATGAGGGCGTGCGAGGTAGAGATGGGCATGCCATTGCGGGTGCAGATGGCCACCCAGATGGCGGCGCCTACCAAGGCCGACAGGATGAGGTATGGGTCGATGACATTTTGGTCGGCGAAGTTGGCCATGGTGTTACCCACGGCGAACTGCTGGTTGAACACCAACCGGATGATAATGAAGGCGGTAAACTCCCAAAATGAGGCCCATAGGATGGCCTGCATTGGTGTCATCACCTTGGTGGCGATGATGGTCGAGATGGAGTTGGCCGCGTCGTTCATGCCATTGAGGAAGGTGAAGACGAAGGCCAGCAGGATCGACAGGATGACGGCTATGGTGAGGAGGTTCATCACGATTCTTTTATGATAAGACTTTTCACGGTACTGGTCACTTCCTTGGCGCGGTCGGTGGTGTCTTCCACCACTTGGGCGATTTCCTTGTATTTCAAGAGCTCGATCTCATCCTTCTCATTCTCGAAGAGGTAGGAGATGTAGTCTCCATAGATGTCGTCAACGGCGTGCTCGATGAGCGTCACCTTCTGGCACAACTCGCTGATCTGTTGATGGTTCTTCCCGAGGTCATCGAGCAACTTGAACACATCCATGATGATGGTGGCATCTTCATGGATGTTGTCCACAATCTCTTTGATTTGCTTGTCGATCTTCTTGGGATTGTACATCAGTATGGTCTTGGCCGAATGGTTGATGAAGTCGAGGAACATGTCGAGGTTCATGGCCAAGGCGTTCATGTCTTCGCGGTCGAAGGGTGTGATAAAGGCCTCGTTGAGCTCGATGTAGAACTCGCGCAACAGCTCGTCGCCTGTGGTCTCTTGTTTCTTGATCATGCGGGTGAGCAGCTTTCGCTCTTCGGGGTCGTCGCTTTTGACCAGCTCCTTAAGGTATTTGGCGGCAATCTGCGCTGTCTCAGCCTGTTTTAGGTATGTGGGGAAGAAATGCTTCTCTCGTCTCTCCCTCGTGAATAAGTTGTTCAGTGCCATTTTCCGGGATGGTTTGGGAATTTGTGGCAAAGATAGGGAATCTTTTGGATTCTTTTCTTTTTCGCCTTATAAAAAACGTATTTTTGCAATTCGAATATGAATGGAAAATGGGAACAATGAAAAAACTCGTTGTTTTGGTTTTTATGTTTGTTGTAGTGGCGGTCCAAGCGCAGGACGCTACTATTTGGAACAAGGTACATGCTTTCATAACCAAGCCAGAGAAGGTTGACACTGCCTTTATCTATCAGCCCAAGCCTGGTTTTTCCCTAGGGTTGTCTTCCTCGCTTCAGAAAGCGGGCTTCGACTTGGATGTCAACTTCAAAATCAAATACGAAGATGGCTCCACTTTGCCCTGTCGGTCGACCTATGGCCTTTCGGAAAGCCTGTGTAAGAAGATTGGTTTTGATTTGGGCTATGGCAATGTGGGTTTCGGATACGGTTTTGAGGTGGGCCCTCGGAGTGCTCAAAAGAGGAGTTCTTTGGGCTTGAACATCAAGGGAAGGACTTGGGGCGTGCATGCTGAATATTATAGGATTAGCAACCCATTCACGACGGGCATCGTCATTGGAGAAGAGGGGAACGCTGACTATTGGGAAGACCAATGGACCACGGAAGAGCAGGCTGTGTTGAAAGACTTTACCATTGACGGATACTATGTCTTCAACAACGAACGCTTCGCCTATCCCGCAGCTTATAAGATTGGTCTGGTGCAGCGTCACACGGCAGGCTCCTGGTTGGTTACGGCGCATTATATGCAGGGCAACCTGTACAATAGTCCCGAGGCAGCCCATGACTCCTACAATCTCTTGGACTGCTTCTTCACTATGCAAGCCTCGATAGGCGGCGGTTATTCGGTTAATTTCGTGTTATGGCACAAAGACCCTTCTGGCCCTCGCGACAAGGGATTGCGCAATGTCACCCTCAACCTGACAGCCATGCCCGTGATTACATTGGCCAACTATCTGAAAACCACCTCTTATGCTTATGATGTGGAAGGCCATCATACGGGCGAAAGGATATCCAAAGTGTGGTGCTATCCCATGCCCAATTATATCGGTAGCGCTGCCGGCAGCCTTGCTTGGGGGCGTTTCTTCTTCTCGGCACAGTTTACTTATAACCGTTTCTATTTTCGCAGTCGCGACGCTGTCGATGTCAGCCAGCTGAATGTCCCGGATTATGTGGGCAATGTCAGATTTCACGGCATCTTCCATGACTGGTTGGTGAAGGGATCTTTGGTGTATCGGTTTTGAGTTTTTGCCGACAACCATCGCAAAGGTTTATGCATCCCCGGTGTTTCCGAGTCCTCGTCTTTGGGTTACAACAAGAAAAACAAGGCCACGCCAACCATTGTGATCAATGTGCCGATTACTTCCTTGATAGAGATCTTCTGCTTGTGAATGATGGCGTATGGCACGATGATGAGCACGGGTGTGGGGACCATTAGCGTGGAGGCGATGCCGGCCTTGGCGTATTGCACCGCCATGAGCGAGAGCGACACACCAAGGAAGGGCCCACAAGTCCCGACAAGGCAAGCCAAAACCAGGCCTTGCTGCTGGCATGCATAGGGTAGGGCGTGCCTGTGGCGATCCACAACATGATGGAGAGGAAAGCCCACGACAGCACCATGCGGATGAGGTTGAGCGGCAACGACCCCAGACGCTTGCTGGCGGTCTCGGCAAACAGGGCAGTGGCCGTCCACGAGAAAGCTACGATGAGGGCGATGATTTCACCATAATAAGAGGTGTTCATGGTGTTGATGTTTCAATTGCGCATGTCATTCCAAGGTCTTTGTCGGCATCGATACAATCACTTGAAAGTCTGGCGGAAATGACGACAAAACCGAATCTATGCGCATGATTAGGCTGTCCATTATTTCGCCACTACACCGCAGAGGTGGAACAAAACGCGGGCTCCTACATTGCCGTCCCAGTCGCCACCGTCGGGGGAAGGTGAGACTTCGCAGAGGTCGAAGCCGATGATGTCCTTGCCAGCCTCGCGGATGCGGTTGAGGAGGTACATCAGTTCCTCGTATTCCAATCCGCCGGGCACGGGCGTTCCCGTGTTAGGACAGAGCTTCGGGTCGAGGGCGTCGATGTCGATGGAGAGATATACCTTTTCGGGCAGGGCCGCCACCATTTCGTCCACAATGTTCTTCCATGTTGCGCCTTCGTACATGCGGCGACGGCAATCGCGGTCGAAGAATACCTTTATTCTGTTGGGTTGGCTTTCAGCCAAAGCCTTCTCTTGATGGCAGTAGTCGCGGATGCCGACTTGTACGAGTTTCTTTACATTGCTGAATTCCAATGTGTTGAAGAAAATGGATGCATGTGAGTATTTGAAACCTTCGAAAGCCTCGCGAAGGTCGCAGTGGGCGTCGGCATGTAGAATGCCGTATTCCACACCTATTTTATTAAGGTATTGGTGATAGGCGAGTGGACAGCTGTGGTCACCGCCTAAAAGGCCCACCGTCTTGCCTTGCTGCTTCCAGTAGGCGATGCGCTCACGCAACCAAGCGTTTTTCTTCTCCGTGGCAGCTTCGATGCGGGCGTAGAGTGTGTTGTATTTCTCGGGTTCATCGTCGATAGTGCCTTCATATAATGCGTTGATGATGTCTTCGCTCAATGGGGCCAACTCGTCGTGCAATTCACGGAGTTCCTTGGGAAATTCATCCATCCAGATGCCTTTCTGCCATAGGTCAGGGTAGTCGTGGTGGCAGAGGTCGACCTGCAAAGAGGCCTCCAAGATAGTGCTTGGGCCGTCGACGGTGCCGCGGTTGTAGCTGGTGGTGAGTTCCCATTCGACGGGTATGATGATGATTTGTGCCTCTTCGGCAGAGCAGGGAAGGCCGTAGATGCCCGAATCGGCGACGGCTGCTGCATTGGGGTCAAAACTGTTTTCCATTGTTGATAAATTTGGGGCCAAAAATAAGGAAAAAACCAATTTAATTTCTACTTTTGCGCCCAAAATGATTTGCGATGGACTTGTTCTCCTTCCTTTCCCCCTTCGTCTTTTGCAGCTTCGCCTCGGGCAGTAGCGGCAACTGCTATTATGTAGGGAAACAGGACGAGGGTGTGCTCGTCGACGCGGGTATCAGCGCGTTGCAAATCGTCAAGAACTTGGCACAAAACGACTTGCCCATGAGTTGTGTCAAGGCCATTTTGGTCACACACGACCATATCGACCACGTGAAGGGTCTGGAGATGCTTACCCATAAGGTCTCCATTCCCATCTATGCCCATTCCGATTGCCTTCAGGGCATTGTGGAAGGAAAAGCGACGAAAGGCGTCGACCCGATTCTTTTCAAAGAGGTGGAGCCTTTCAGCCCGTTTGAGATTTGTGGCATCCACGTCGAGGCCTATCCCGTCATGCACGATGGGAGAGGAGCTATGGGGTATTGTTTTGAATATGAAGGCCATACGTTGACCATCGCCACGGATATTGGGATGCTTGACAATGTGGTGAAGGAAAAGATCCGCCAGGCCGACAATATTGTCATCGAGGCCAACTATGACGTGGAGATGCTCGAGAAAGGCTCTTACCCCTATGTCTTAAAGCAAAGGATAGCTGGACCTTTTGGCCATTTGAGCAACATCGAGTCGGCTCGCTTCCTGGCTGAAATGTATCATCCGGAGATCAAGAACATCATGCTTTGCCACCTGAGCGAGAACAACAATACGCCCGAACGTGCTTTGCAGTGCCTCTATCAACAGTTCCACAAGAAGCACGTCCGTATTTCTTCTGCCACTTCCGTTTTTGCCTTGCCACGCCACAAGTGTACAGGTTTTGTCTACCTTTGAATCCACACAATTCCGCATTAAGTATGGGGTAATTATCGCGGAATTCCACAGTTTTCCACAATATATTCTTCTTGATGTTTTGTTGTAATATTTTGATATTCAATGTTGTAATCAAAATAATATAATTAGGTATGAAATATGCTATAATAAAGGAAAACTTTTATGCGATGAGAACCAAAATATCAATCGTATGCGCATTTGGCGCTTTGTTGTTTGTCACCTCTTGTAATGTCGAGCGTTCGGATAAATACCAGACCTTGCTTGCAGAGCGTGATTCGTTGTACACCGAGGCTGTAGCTGCAAAAGGCGGCTTCGACCAAGCCTTGAATACGATCAATGAGATTGAGAGTGCTTTGGAATCGGTCCGTGCCCAGGAAAACATCATCATGATGGAAAACCAAGAGGGCAACACCAACAAGGCCGTCTCGGAGATCAATGCCATCCAGCAGACCTTGCAGGAGAACCGCCAGAAGATTGAGAACTTGGAGAAGCAATTGGCAGAACAGGGTGCCACTTCGAAGGCCCTCAACCAAACTGTGAGTCGTTTGAAGAAGCAACTGGAGGAGAAAGACACCTATATTTCCAGCCTGAAAGATGAGTTACAACAAAGCAAGGAACAAATTGCCACGTTGAACGAACAGGTCACGGATTTGAATAACAATATTGAAGAACTGAACAGTAACCTTGATGTGATGACGGTTCAGAATGCCGCACAACAGGCTACCATCGAAAACCAAGATGCCATGCTCAACACGGTGTGGGTGTGCATCGCTCCCCAACAGACGTTGGTGGAAAAGGGAATCCTTAGCAAGGGCGGTCTCTTCAAGTCAAGCGAACTCACGAAGCAGGGATATGACAAGAGCCAATTCGCAGAGATTGACAAGCGCGAGGTCGAATCCATCCCGCTCAATACCAAGAAACCCAACATTATGACCAACCATCCGGAAAGCAGCTATCAGATTGTTGAAACCGAAGGAGGCAACAAGGTGCTCGAAATCATCGACAAGGAGTCTTTCTGGAGTATGTCGAATTATTTGGTAGTATCCATCAAATAAAAATCCGTTTTAACGGAACTGCTCGTTTTCAATTTTTTTAAAAACACCTCACATTTCCCCAATGTGGGGTTTTTTTTTGTGTGTAATTTTGTGGAATCAACAAAATATTGTTATCTTTGCGCCATGAAATGTAGAATTTTGGTTGTGGAAGACGATGCCTCTTTCGGCCTGATGATTCAGTCGTGGCTGAAGAAGAACGGCTATGAGGCGGTGCTGGCCTCTCGTTACGAACAGGCCAAGATTGAAATCTCCAACGGGGCTTTCAATCTGATCCTTACCGATTTGCGTCTTCCCGACGGCGATGGCATCTTGCTGATGACCTGGGTGCGTGAGAAGCTGAAGAGCAAGGTGCCTATCATCGTGATGACGGGCTATGCCGAGGTGCAGACCGCTGTGTCGGCCATGAAACTCGGCGCTTTCGACTACCTCAAGAAACCCATCAACCCCAGTGTGCTTGAGGAGAAAATCTCTGCTGCGCTGTCTTCTACAGAGGAAGAGGCGGTGGAGCCTTTCTTGCCTTCCAGCAAGCAATGGGTGAGGGGAGAGAGCCCCGCCATGCAACGGCTCTACAAACATGTGGAGCTGGTGGCCCCTACCAAGTTCTCGGTGCTCATCCTTGGCGAGAGTGGCACGGGCAAGGAATATATTGCCCGTATGATCCACGACCACAGCCAATGCAAGGATGGTCCCTTTATCCCCGTCGATTGCGGCAGTCTCTCCAAGGAGTTGGCTCCCAGCGAGTTGTTTGGTCACTTGAAAGGCTCGTTCACGTCTGCTATTGCCGACAAGAAGGGTGTCTTCGAGCAGGCCAAGGGCGGTACCGTGTTCCTTGATGAGGTCGGCAACCTGCCTTATGAGGTGCAGATGCAACTGCTTAGAGCTTTACAAGAACAGAAGGTGCGGCCTGTTGGGTCGGCCACCGACATCCATGTCGATGTGCGCATCCTTGCTGCCACAAACGAGAACCTCGAACAAGCCATCGAAGAGGGACGTTTCCGTCAAGACCTGTTCCACCGTATCAATGAGTTTGCCATCGAGGTGCCGCCCTTGCGTGATCGCCTCGAAGACTTCGATGAACTGACGGCGTTCTTTATCCGTCAGGCCAATGAGGAATTGGGCAAGAACGTGAAAGGCATTTCCGATGATGCCCTTCGGCGTATGAAAGAACAACGCTGGAACGGCAACCTGCGCGAACTACGCAATGTATTGCGCCGCTGTGTGCTTTTTGCCGAAAGCGAAAACATCGAGATGGATGACCTGCCAGTGTTTAGCCCGCCTAACAAGAAGACGCTGATTACTACTGTTGAGGATGACTGGGCCTTGCGTCCCGAACACGAGAAGGAACAAATCGAAGCCGCCTTGCAGAAGTCAAGGGGCAACAAGACTGTGGCTGCCAAGCTACTTCAGATCGACCGCAAGACCTTGTACAATAAGATGCACCTCTACGGAATCGAACTCTAAACTACAATCTAATAGGCAACGTCCATGAGAAAAACGGTGTTGTTGATTTGTGGCATGATTGCCATGTCTTTTGGCGTGGAAACCCATGCACAACCATACATCACGGAAAGGGAGTTTGTTTGGGATGGCTACCGTTTCCATCTTGCAAAGTAATCATTTATCCAATTCCGTATTTTTCGGCCAACAGGTCCATCAATTCGTCGGTTTGCGCCATGAATTGACGGGCATCGTCTTTCCATTTGCGGTAGTGTTTCTCTTTCTTTTCCGTGCCACGCATGGCATTCATCTTGGCAAGGAAAGTGGTGTCGCGCTCCAGCTGGGTAAACATGGGTAACATCTTGTGGCAAAGACTCTGCATTCCAACGAAATCAGACTCTTCAATTAAAGTGTTCATTGCAACCAAATCGTCTGCGGTTGACTGAGCGAAGACGTTGAGAATCGCAGTCATGGCTTCTTTGTCGTTGCCCATCATTTCACTGAAGGCAGGGAAGTCGGGATAGGCCGTTTCGGTTTCGTCCTCACTTAAAGCAACACTTCCAAACAAGTTCTCTAACTGCTTTAGGTTAAATGGCTTCTGCAAGAAACCGTCAAAGCCTTCCTCTTTGGCTTTCTCGGTGGTGTATTCGATTCGGCCTGTCATCAAAATGATGGATTTTTGCGGGTCGACTTCCTTTACCAAGAAGAGGACGTCGTTGCCCGTGACAGCTCCCATCTCACGGTCGGTGAGGATGTAGTCATAGTCCTGGATTTGCTGCAGGGCGTTGTCCAAGTCGTTCATCGAACGGCATGGAATGGCTTGGTGACCGAGGCGGTGTAGCATGTTGTCGATGACGGAGAGTAGAGTGTTGTCATCATCAAAAACTAAAATATTGAGACTCTTTTTCTTGTTTTTTTCTACTTCATTTTTTTCTTCAAGAGTTTGCTCCACTTCCTCAACAGGGATTCTGATTTCGAAGTGCGAGCCTTTGCCCACTTCCGACTCGGTGTGGATCTCGCCACCAAGTAGGTCGACAAGACCTTTGACGACCGACATGCCGTAGCCGCTGCCTTCCGCGAATTGGTTATAGGTCTCGATGCGTACGAAGGGTTTAAACACTTCTTCCAACTTGTCTTGTGGAATGCCTACGCCAGTGTCGATGATGTCGAAGACGACAAGACTTCGGCCAAGTCTGGCTTTGAATGTAACGCAGCCTTCTAAAGTGTATTTGATGCCGTTGGAGATAATGTTGGTCAGTATCTGCCTGATTTTCAGTTTGTCTGTTTTGAGAAGGGTCTTGGGCTCGATGTCGTTTTCAAAGTGGAACTCTATGTTTTTGTGTTTGGCAATGGGAGCAAACAT
>Ga0310697_10004514_pt1 | contig 13742 bp, 7 predicted proteins | sample 172DNAGHGlowgp2_FD_203883 | JGI IMG/M metagenome (GOLD analysis project Ga0310697, IMG submission 203883) | Sheep rumen microbial communities from Palmerston North, Manawatu-Wanganui, New Zealand - 1728 DNA GHGlow gp2 (v2) (version 2) | ecosystem: Host-associated > Mammals > Digestive system >...
AGCTCTGCAAAATTAGCAAAAATAACACAACGTCCTTTTAGGTTGAGCAAAGAATTAATCATTTTTAACCCATAGACGAAACTACAATCGGAATTATTTCGTAAATTTGCAGACAAAAAGCTAAAATTGTACAATAGAAAAGCCTAAAATAGAGAGATGACCGACATCATATTATCGAGTTTCCTTAGTCTCTTTGCCCTGTTTGGCAAGGAGGAACATGTGGATGCGGAACGAGCACGCGACATGCTTATCAGCTATCTACGCCACCACTTTGGTATTAGAAATATCAGCGTCTACCTCGATTTGTACGACGACATGCGGGGTGTCTATGAGATGACCGACGACTTGGATTCTCAACAGACTGTGGCCACCATCTGTGCCAACCTGCACGGCAAGATCAAGTCTACGGAGGAGTCGATGCTGCTGCTGCGTGTCATGGAGTTCTGCGGTATCAAGGGCGACCAGCCCCATCCCATGTTCAAGACGATGGCCGAAAACCTGAAGATTTCGGAAAAGCGATTTAACAATTTCATCGACTTTGTCAACAGCCGCCCGACAGACCGCGTCATGATTCACCATCCCGAAGGGTTTGAAGGCCAGTTGAAGACACTCTGGACGCCCGAGGACGGTATCATGGTCTTCACCTATAATGGCAATGACCTAGTGACGCTCAACGACGTACCCGTACTCCCTGGCGCCTATCAGGTATGGTTGCAGAGTAGTGTGCTGAAGAACAAGACGGGCTATCCCGTCTACTATTCGTCGGTGCTGGCAGCCTACGACAAGGCAGGCAGTCAGGACGACCGCGACAGACACCAGGTGGAGTTCTGCGGACGCGATATCAACTTCCGCTTCCCCAATAGCGACAACGGCATGCACGACCTCAGCTTCACCCTGCGCAGTGGTGAGTTGCTGGCCATCATGGGCGGTTCAGGAACAGGCAAGACCACGCTGCTCTCCCTGCTCAACGGAACCCTGAAGCCTCAGCAGGGCACCATCACGATCAACGGACACTCCATTGAAGAGCCGGAAGCCAAGTCGCTCATAGGCTTTGTGCCCCAAGACGACCTGCTCATCGAGGAATTGACCGTGTATCAGAACCTTTACTACACGGCCAAGCTCTGTTTCGAGGGCATGACAGAAGAGGAGATAAGCCGCCGCGTGGTAAAGACGCTGAAGGACCTGGGACTCGATGCTGCCAGCCACCTGAAGGTGGGGTCGCCCATCAATAAGTATATCTCCGGCGGTCAGCGCAAGCGCCTGAACATCGCGCTCGAGCTGATACGCGAACCTGCCGTCCTGTTCCTTGACGAACCAACGTCTGGCCTCTCGTCTGCCGACACGGAGAAGGTCATTAATCTGCTCAAGGAGCAGACATATAAGGGAAAACTCATCATCGTCAACATCCACCAGCCGTCGAGCGATGTTTACAAGCTGTTCGACCGCCTGTGGCTGCTCGACCGTGGCGGCTATCCCGTGTTCGACGGCAATCCCATCGACGCCATCACCTACTTCAAGCAGGCTGCCTGCTATGCTGATGCTGAGACCAGCGCCTGCCCCACCTGTGGCAACGTGAATCCCGAGGTGGTGCTGAACATCATCGACGAGAAGGCCCTCAGCAATAGTGGTGAAATCTCCGACGAGCGCAAGATGACACCGCAGGAGTGGCACGAGCTCTACCTGAAGAACCGCCCCGAATTGCCTGCACCTGCCGTGGGCAACGTCCCCCCGTCGGACCAGAAGAAGCCCGGCGTGCTGAAGCAGTTTGCCATCTTCCTACAGCGCAACTTCAAGACCAAGATTACCAATGTGCAGTATCTGCTGATAGCCCTGCTCGAGGCTCCGCTGCTGGCTGTGGTCTGCAGTCTGCTGACCCGCTACGCCCCGCCATCGGGCTATACCGTGATGGACAATAAGAACCTTGTCAGCTACTTCTTCATGTCGGTCATCGTGGCCACGTTCATCGGCATGAGCGGCAGCGCCGAGGAAATCATCAAGGATCGCGCCCTGTTGAAGCGTGAGAAGTTCCTACAGCTGTCCTATGGCAGCTATATCTGGTCGAAGGTGGTGTTCATGGCCGCCGTGTCGCTCATCCAGACGTTCCTGTTCATCCTGGTGGGCAATACCATTATGGGGCTGCACGGATTGTTTGGCGAGTGGTGGCTCATCCTGTTTATGACAGCCCTGCTGTCGAACCTCACCGGCCTGATACTGTCGCAATGTCTCAGCTCGGTGGTGGCCATCTACATCAGCATCCCCATCCTGCTCATCCCTCAGATCCTGCTCTGCGGACTGGTTGTGAGTTTCAGCGACCTGGCACCCAAGAGTACGACGGGCAATGTGCCGCTGATTGGAGAAATCATTCCGTCGCGTTGGAGTTATGAGGCGCTGGCGGTGACGTCGTTTACTGACAACGACTATGAGAAGCCGTTCTTCGAACTCGACAAGGCGAAGCAGGAGAACCAGTTCTACAATATGGCCTTCCTCTATGAACTGCAGTCGCAGCTCGAGACGATGAACGACGAGAAGCGTCGCGGCAAGGAGGTAGACCCCAACCACCTCCGCGTCATCCATACCAATCTGCCGGTGCTGACAGCCTACTGCGGCATGCAGCCCTACGAGGGCGATGACTCCTATCAGTCGCTCTACGAATACATGCAACAGGCTGAGCGCATCCTGAAGGAGCGCGGCAATCGGGCAACGATGAACAAGGAGAATAGGATATCTGCCTTCATTCGCAAAAACGGCAAGGAGGCGCTGCTCGACCTGAAGCGCGACAACTACAACATCAAGCTTGAGGACATCGTCATCGGCGCCGACCAGCAGCACATGGTGCAAGTCGTCGACGAGTATCTGGTGCCTCGCATGGCTACCGTCTACTTGACTCCGCAAAGCCATACGGGCCGTGCCCCCTTCTACAGCAGCGAGAAGATCCTGGGCTCGTGGCATATTAAGACGCTCTGGTTCAATATGGGCGTCATCGGCCTGATGTGCCTGCTGGCCGTCATCCTGCTGTTGAACGACTGTCCCGGGCGCTATATGAGAAAGGAACAATAAGTAAAGACAAACATATATTATATCAACTTCATTTAAAACAAAAAAGCAATGAGAAAATTAGCAATGTTCGCTGTGGCTTTCGCAGCAATGGCCTTCGTAGCTTGCGGAGGCAAACAGAGTGCACAGGCCGTCGAAGAGACGGATTCTGTGAAGAGTTTCGAACAGGAGCAGGTTGAGGCCAAGATCAAGGTCGAACTCGACAGCCTCGCTTCCGCTCTTGGCCAGCTCAAGCAACTGCCTTTCGTACAGAAGAGCGACGACGGTGTGAAACTTACCGACCAGGAGAAGCAGGTGAAGCCCGACTATCTGCTCAATCCCGCTGTTGCTGAGGAGGCTGCCACACTGGCAGAGAAGTACCGCATGGTAAGTGCCCTGAGCGTTGACAAGCAGGTGGCAGCACTCTACGACATGCCTACCGATGAGTTCGACAAGGCTATCTCGAAGCTCGTTGCCGACATCAACGACCCATCGTTCAAGGAAATTGATGATGCAGGCACCATCTTTGAGACCACTGAGAAGCTGTATGAGTCGATGGAGGCTAACGGCCGTATCAACTACTTCTGGCAGCTGGCTGCTACCTCACTGGTTGAGGAGCTGTACGTCATGACTCAGAACACCGAGAAGTTCATCACCGTCTTCGACGATGAGTCGGCTTCTAACGTCACCTATCGTATCGCCCTGCTGATTGACGCCATCGACCGCCTGTCAGAGTACGATCCCGACATCGAGCCTATTGCCGCTGCCATCTCTCCGCTGAACGTGCTGAACGCCATCAGCGTCGACCAGCTGAAGTCTCAGATTGCCGAGGCCAAGACTCAGATCATCGAAGCTCGCAAGGCTCTGGTCAAGTAATCAGACTTTCAGGCTTTATTTGTTAAGAGGCTGTAGGGAATCGTCCCTGCAGCCTCTCTTCTTGTCATAGTTTCTTCGTGAGTGTCAGGATGTTACGACCGTCCTGCCGTCGGTAGTTCACGTTATCCATAATCTGACGGACCAGGAAAATGCCCAGTCCGCCGATAGGACGCTCCTCGGCCGTGAGAGTGATGTCGGCCTCAGCCTTCTGCGTGGGATCAAAGGCGACGCCGCTGTCGCTGATGATGATTTTCAGTTCTCCGTCGCCTGCCTCAGCGTCCAGGTCAACGGTTCCCACCGTTCCTGGCTCATAGGCGTAGTTCATAACATTGACAGCCGCCTCTTCGACAGCCAACGTTAGTTGCATCGTCAGGATTTCTTCAATGCCTAACGACTGGCAGACGTCATTGATGAAGTCCGTCAGGCGCGGCACTTCCATCACGTCGTTTGTCAGGTGTAGATGACGTTGTAAGGTTAGCTCGCTCATACGATTCGCATAATTTGCCGACAAAGATACAAATAAAATGATAATTAAGAATTAAGAACTAAGATTTTTTTTGTACCTTTGCAGGCAAAAATACAAAAAAAAGAAGTTTTAACATGTCACAAGCTATTCAAAAGACCCTTCGAGACTCTGCCGCCATGCGGTGGACGGCGTTGCTACTGCTGGCATTGGCCATGTTCTGTAGCTACATCTTCATGGACATCCTTTCACCCATCAAAGACCTCATGCAGGAGACCCGCGGATGGGACTCTACGGCCTTCGGCACGATGCAGGGCTCAGAGGTGTTCCTCAATGTGTTTGCCTTCTTCCTCATTTTTGCCGGCATCATCCTCGACAAGATGGGCGTCCGCTTCACGGCCGTGCTTTCTGCCGCTGTTATGTTAGTAGGTGCCTGCATCAAATGGTTTGCTGTCAGCGAATCGTTTATCGGCACAGGTCTCGAGACGTGGTTCACCGAGAACCTGAACTACATTCCTCTTTTCGACGAGCTGGGTGTCTCGCCCTTCTACGAGGGCATGCCTGCCTCGGCCAAGTTTGCCGCCTGCGGCTTTATGATCTTCGGCTGTGGCTGCGAGATGGCAGGCATCACGGTCTCACGCGGTATCGTGAAGTGGTTCAAGGGCCGCGAGATGGCATTGGCCATGGGCTCGGAGATGGCTCTGGCCCGTCTGGGCGTCGCCACCTGCATGATCTTCTCACCGTTCTTTGCCCGCTTGGGCGGTCAGGTCAGCGTGTCGCGCTCGGTGGCCTTCGGCGTGGTGCTGATGTGCATCGCCCTCATCATGACCATCGTCTATTTCGTCATGGACCAGAAGCTCGACGCTCAGACAGGCGAGGCCGAGGAGAAGGACGACCCGTTCAAGGTCAGCGACATCGGCAAGATTCTCAGCGATGCCGGCTTCTGGATTGTCGCCCTGCTCTGCGTGCTCTACTACTCGGCCATCTTCCCCTTCCAGAAGTATGCCGTCAATATGCTACAGTGTAACCTGACGTTGACGCCTCCTGCTGCCGACTCGTTCTGGGCCCAGCCCGACGTCACCATCGTCCAATACGTCATCATGCTCATTGTGGCGGCTGCCGGCTTCGCCAGCAACTTCCAGAAGAAGGCCAACATGAAATACGGTCTGTTGGGCCTGTCTATCGTCGCCCTTGTCACCTATTGCTATATGGGTTACATGCGCCAGTCGGCAGAGTCCATCTTCGCTGTGTTCCCCCTGTTGGCTGTGCTCATCACGCCTATCCTCGGCAGCTATGTCGATCATAAAGGTAAGGCTGCCTCGATGCTCATCCTGGGTTCGCTGCTGCTCATCGCCTGCCACCTGACGTTTGCCTTCGTCCTGCCGATGTTCAAGGGCTCTACCGTCGGCGGCATCATCATCGCCTACATCACCATCCTGGTGCTCGGCTCATCGTTCTCGTTGGTGCCCGCCTCGCTGTGGCCGTCAGTACCCAAGCTTGTCGATGCCAAGGTCATCGGCTCGGCCTATGCCCTGATTTTCTGGATTCAGAACATCGGTCTCTGGCTATTCCCCCTGCTGATCGGCAAGGTGCTCGATGCCACGAACCCCGATGTCACCGACCCCACACAGTTCGACTACACCGCTCCGCTGGTCATGCTGGCCTGCCTCGGCGTTGCTGCCCTTATCCTCGGCTTCGTCCTGAAAGTCGTTGACCGCAAGAAGGGGCTCGGCCTCGAACTGCCGAATATACAGAGTAACAACTAAAGACAGAGTAATGATTTAAAGACAGAGTAACATAAGAACATATAATTCCCGATAGATTTTCAGAAATAATAATTGTTAATATGTTAATATGTCTTTCAAAAAGGTTATTATGTTATTATGTCTTTAAATAGTTAGTATGTCTCTAAAAGATAATATGTATGAAAATAGGATTCGACAACGAGAAATACCTCAAGATACAATCAGAACACATCCGTGAGCGTATCGCTCAGTTCGATGGCAAGCTATACATGGAGCTGGGCGGCAAACTCTTCGACGACCACCATGCCTCGCGCGTGCTGCCAGGTTTCAAACCCGACTCCAAGCTGCGCATGCTGGCCCAACTGCGCGACAGCATCGAGATACTCATCGTCATTAGTGCCGACGACATCGAGAAGAACAAGGTGCGCGCCGACCTTGGCATCACATACGACGAAGATGTGCTGCGCCTGCGCGACGAGTTCCAGAGCCGCGATTTCATGGTGGGGTCTGTCGTCATTACCCATTACAACGGACAGCGGGCGGCCGACCAGTTCCGCCACCGCCTCGAACGCATGGGCATACGCTCGTACGTACATTATCTCATAGACGGTTATCCCCACAACGTCGAGCTGATAGCCAGCGACGAGGGCTTCGGCAAGAACGACTATGTGGATACCTCGCGCGAGCTGGTCATCGTCACGGCGCCAGGCCCTGGCAGCGGCAAGATGGCTGTCTGCCTGAGCCAGCTTTACAACGAGCACAAGCGTGGCATACGCGCCGGCTATGCCAAGTTCGAGACTTTCCCAGTCTGGAACCTGCCGCTGAAGCACCCCGTGAACATTGCCTACGAGGCTGCCACGGCCGACCTGAACGACGTCAACATGATTGACCCGTTCCACCTCGAAGCCTACGGCAAGACCGCCATCAACTACAACCGCGACATCGAGATCTTCCCCGTGTTGAACACCCTCTTCGAAGGTATCTACGGCGGCAGTCCCTACAAGTCGCCCACCGATATGGGCGTCAACATGGTGGGCTTCTGCATCTGCGACGACGAGGTGTGCTGCAATGCCAGCCGCGACGAAATCATCCGCCGCTACTACGACGCCACCAACAAGCTGGCCGACGGTGCCGATAACGAGAAGGAGGTTCAGAAGATACAGTTGCTCTTCAACCAGGCACATATCACCACCGCCTACCGTCGTGTCACCGTGGCAGCTGCTGCCAAGCGCGAACTGACGGGACACACCGCTTCGGCTATGGAACTCACCGACGGCACCATCATCACCGCCAAGTCGTCGCCATTGCTCGGATGCAGCGCTGCGCTGCTGCTCAACGCCACGAAGTATCTGGCGGGCATCGACCACGAGGCAAAGCTCATACCGCAGAGTCTTATCGAACCGGTTCAGAAGACGAAGACAGCCTATCTCGGCGCCAAAAACCCCCGACTGCATACCGACGAGGTGCTCGTTGCACTCAGCGTGCTCTCGAACAGCGATGACCAATGCCGTCGCGCCCTCGAGCAACTGCCCCAACTGCGTAGCTGTCAGGTACACTCCACGGTCATGCTCTCTGAGGTCGACCGCAAGATTTTCAAGAAGTTAGGCTGCGGACTGACCTGCGACCCCGTTAGGAAGAAATAAAAGGACAGAACCGTGGCCGAGACACTCCGAAAACGCCTGAACGACGTCCCCGTCGCCCGCTGGACGGTACTCTTCATCGTGGCAACAGCTATGATGATGGGCTACTTCGTCAACGATGTCATGTCGCCACTGGAGACCCTGCTCGAAGCACCGCTCTCCGAGGGCGGGCTGGGGTGGACACCCTCCGACTACGGTTTCTTCTCGGGCGCCGGCAGTTTTATCAACGTCTTCCTGCTCATGCTCTTCTTCTCGGGCATCATCCTCGACAAGATGGGCATACGATTCACCGGCACGCTGGCCTGCTCGCTGATGGTGCTGGGCACATTCGTCAAGTTCTATGCCGTCAGTAGCGCTCCCGGCGGCGAACTCTTCGGTATGCCCGCAACGGTGGTCATTGCCGCCCTCGGCTTCTCCATCTTCGGCGTCGGCTACGAGATGACGGGCATCACCGTCTCCAAGGCGATGGTCCGCTGGTTTACGGGTCACGAACTGGCCCTCGCCATGGGGCTGCAGTTGGCGATGGCCCGTCTGGGCACAGCTGCGGCTCTCAGCATCTCTGCCCCCATAGCCCGTCACTTCACGCTCTCTGCCCCCCTGCTGTTAGCATTGTCGTTGCTCATTGTCGGCCTCCTGGCGTTCCTTGTCTTCTGCGTTATGGACCGGCGGCTGGATGGGGTTAATGGGACTCATGAGACCAATGAGGCCAATGAGGCCTCCGACGATGAATTCCGCTGGAGCGACATCGGACAGACCCTGCGCTCGCCGGGCTTCTGGCTCATTACGCTGTTCTGCGTACTCTTCTACTCCGCCGTCTCGCCATTCCTGAAGTTCTCCACCAGGCTCCTGGTCATGAAATATGGCGTCGATGCCGACGTCGCAGGGCTCTTCTCCAGCATAGCCCCCTTCGGCACTATCCTGCTCACACCGCTCTTTGGCTATGTCTACGACCGCTATGGACGCGGCATCACACTCGTCATCACCGGCGCATTGCTGCTGGCGGCTGTACATTTTGCCTTCTCAATGCCTATTGATGGTGAAAGCATCTTATTCGTTCTTCCTCCCTCGCTCTTCACACCATCGGCGATAGCCATAGCGCTGATGGTCATCCTCAGCATCGGCTACTCGCTGGCTCCAGCCGCCCTCTGGCCCTGTGTTCCGAAGATTATCCCCCTGAAGTGCTTAGGCACCGCCTACTCCATGATATTCTTTATCCAGAACTTTGGCCGTGCTATCATCCCCATGCTCGTAGGCCATGCCAACGAGACCGATCCGTCGTACACCACCTCGATGCTCATCTTCGGCTGCACCGCCCTTGGGGCCGCTCTTGTCGCCGTTGCCATGTGGTATGTCGACCGTCATCAAGGCTACGGTCTACAGCTTCCAAATATCAAGAAGTAGATACGCTATCATTTCTTTTATTTTGCTCCTCTTTCCATACCTTTATTGGAGATTTTCCATAGGCTTTAGGACGCATTGCCTCATAATTCGCTGGTTTGCAACAGTTTTCTGTTTTCTCTTATTTACATCTTTTCCATAGGCAATCGATACGACTTTTGAAATAATAGTGTAACTTTGCACCCGAGAAAAGAAGTGAAAGCGATGTTTACCAGGTCATTGTACATATTATTAATAGGTGTGCTGATGGTTGCTTGCCGTCAGCAACAGTCACAGACGGCCGCTGATTGCTTGGATGAGGCCGAGGCTGCTTTGGCCAACGACAGCATCCGTCAGGGGGTGACCTTGCTGCGAAAGGCCATTCAATTGTCGGAAGCTTCTGAGGATTGGCACACCAATTATATTGCGTACCAGCGGTTGGCAGAAGCATCGTCGCAGGGCAACCCTGAGGAGGCGTTGCGACTGATGAAGAAAGCCCTGACCGTCTACGAGCAGCATCCCGACGATGAAAGCCGTTCGGCCGAAGGACGCTTGCAAGGCAAGAATTATGTCATCCTGCTTGACTATGCAGGCACCTACGCCGCGCAAGTGGCTTTCATCAATGAGGGGGCAACGGATTACGACGAAGCGCTCGATTTCATCCGCCGTGCATACGATATTGCTGAGAATCAACAGATGACGGACTTGATGTGTCAGACGCTCACCAGTCTTGCGAATATTGCCTGGGCCAAGGAAGACTATCGCTTAGCGCTCGACTATGCCCTTCGGGCAGACTCAATAGCGACAACCGAGCTGAGGCCTGGCACATTACAGGTGCTGGCTCGCAGTTACCTCAGTCTCGACCTGCTCGATTCAGCAGAGACTGTCTATCGGCAGATTGAGCCGGGCAACGATGTTCATCTGGCCTATATCGTGCAGAGCAACCTCGCCAAGATTGCGCTCCGACGGATGGGAGCAACAGAAGTGGAGGACAGCGTTGACGAAGCCTTCGACCAAATAGAGGACATCTATTACAAGGCCTTGGAGCAGAAAGACCAGTACTATCAGGAGACGTTGAGGCAGGAAATGGAGAACCAGCAACTGGAATACCGTTCACAGCTATATGGCAGGACACTCCTTATGGTTGTCGTTGCCTCAATTATCATCCTTCTTGCGGTTGTGCTGGCCCTTCGTTATCGCATCCGTATGCAGGAACAGGAGAAACGCCGACTCCAAGAGGAGGCGGAGCACCAGAAGACCCTGCTGCATCAGGCCAACGAAGTGGTGACATTCCTGCAAGGCTTCATCCTCGAACGGACGGAGGTGCTGAAGAAGCTGCGCCAGGGCGGCGATTCACTCATCTACCTCAGTCCGCACGAGTGGAGCGAGATAGAACGCACGCTCAACGCCATCGACGGCAACCGCTTTGTCAAGATACGTGAGCAATACCCCAACATGCAGGAAGACGACATTCGCCTGTGTGTCCTCACCCGCTTGGGCCTCAGCAACCGTACCATCGGCAACATCTACTGCATCACCATCTCTGCCGTCCAGCATCGCAAACTCAAGCTGAAGAAAGATGTCTTCGGAGTGAGTAATCCGGACATCACGCTGGAGCAGATACTCAATAGTAAATAAGTAATAACAAATACAATAACGACAATGAAAAAACTATTATTCCTATTCATTTCGATACTCCTGCCAATGTTGGCAAGTGCAGAAACCAAAGATGGCAACCTTGTCTCTAACAATGTCAATCAAATGGAAGCGCTATATGGCGAATGGTGGCTTGTTGGATGGAACGATGGAGGGAACTGGTTTGAGGTTGACACCAACTATGTCAGTCATCAGCATCTGAGTATCAAAATTCCGAAAGAAGGCTATGTGACGGCCTATTCTATGGTGAACGAGATTTTCGTCGGCCTGTTAACTCTTAACGGAAACGAGATGGCTTTCAGTGGTGAAATGCGTGGCTCGACACAGATTTATGGTGATATGAAGGAAAACCTGTTCTTCGAAGACCATATCTTTAACATCAAGTCCTACCAGATAGAGGGAAACCTATTGAAACTGTACTATACAGAAAGCGACTATTTCGTGTTTACTTCGGACTTTGACAGCAGCGAGGAGCATTTCTACGAATGGAAAGACGGACTGGCTGACCCATATATTGGCGAGGTGACTGCGATGAGCGAAGTGGAGGTTGAAGTGAAAACAATCAATAGCCCTACGTACGCATCCCTTTATTCCCGTACCGTGCCGCCCACGAGTAATGAGATATGCCGTTTCGCGAAGTCTGACCTTGCAGACCAGTCGTTCGAGGTGGGAGATAAGATTGCTTTTAGGATTGTCCAGTTCAAGAGATTGAAGGTTGAGACAGGAAGAGAATACCAACTGAAGGTAGAGTCTTGTAAAGGTTCTGGGAAAGTTGCTGATAAGACGGGTACAATGCATAACGATAGGCGCATGGGATGGATTATCATCGGGGATGAAACGAACAAAGGGAAATCTGGAACATATTATTATCCGCTGAAGAACCACGCCGAGAGTTATCTGACAGAAGGCCAGCGCGTTAGATTCTCTGGGGAGGTTTATTCGACCCTAAAGATGCCCTGGGACAGCACTGGCCCTTGCGATTGCTATTATCTGAGTACTGATGCTTTAGCAATTTACGGGGGTGAGGACGACTACATTCCCTTTGTGGAGTCTGGTGTGAAGATTAACGAAGCGACATTCCCTGATTCAGATTTCCGTAACTGGGTGCTCAGCCAGGAGTATGGTAAAGACGGAATATTGACGGAAGATGAAATAGCCGGGGTCACTTTTGTTAATCTGTTCCCACAAAATATTAAAGCGGAGGGGCACATTAAGAGCCTGAAGGGAATTGAGCACTTTACCGCAATGACAAAGCTGGTTTGCTCAAGGAACGAACTGACGGAACTTGACTTGTCGAAGAACACCGCAATGACATGGCTGGAGTGCTACGGGAACCATCTGACGAGACTTGACCTGTCGAAGAATACAGAACTGACTTATCTTGATTGCCAGTCCAACGAGTTAACTGCGCTCAATTTGTCAGGCTGTATCAAACTGACAGAGTTAAATTGTTCCAATAACCAACTGACCACGCTCAATGTGTCTGGATGCAGCGGACTGAAAATGCTGAAGGGCTCCTATAATCTGCTTACGGAACTTTACGTCTCAGGTTGTACATCGCTGACGACGATATGGGTATTCAATAACCAACTGCCTGTGCTCGACGTGTCGGACAGCAACTTGCTATCAATGCTGAGCTGCGAAGACAACCAACTAACACAACTCGATGTGTCTAAAAATACGATACTGACAGAACTACGGTGTAGTAACAATCAACTGACTTCACTTGATTTGTCGAAGAACAAAATGCTGGAAACGCTGCGAACCTACCATAACCCACTCAATGGAGAGGCGATGAACGCACTTATAGAGAGTTTGCCGATAGTGAGTAGCGGCGGTTGGTGCTGTGTTTTGAGTGAAGACGAGGAAGACGTGGTGACCATCGCTCAAGTAGTGGCAGCCAAGGCAAAGGGATGGACTTCATATTATTGGGACGACCTCACCAAGAATTGGATGGAATATGCTGGTAGCGAGGCGGCTCAAGACGCCTACCGCCCATTCGTCGAAGAAGGTAAGGTATGGAAGGTTGGAAACACTCAGGCCATTTTGGATCATTCTGTACAGGTGGTTGACTATTACTATTTCGATGGCGATACGATCATCGACGGGAAGACCTGCAAGCAGATGATGTGCCAGCGATTTGTTAGTCCAGGTTTCTCAGATGAGTATGGGTATTGGACACCCCAACCTTCGCTGAGTAGGGTGGGAGCATGGTACGAAGAGAATCAGAAAGTGTACTTCTACGATGAGATGACACGGTCTATGAAGTTGAAGTACGATTTCTCCCTTGGTGACTATGAAACTGTGGATTTCCTGAATGTGGATGGTTATCCTCCTTATATCATAGGATCGAAGCAGACTGGAGGAATAAAAGGCTTTAAGGGTGTTTATCGGAATATTATGATGGGCGAGAACATCAATACCAAGACCCCTTGGCTGGAAGGTGTAGGAGGGCTTGATGGTCCGTTTGCAAGTGTATACCATCCGTTAGCAGATAGTAGGCCGGACTTCTTGATGTCGTGTGCCGTTGGCGATGAGGTCATCTACCTGTACGATGAATACGAAGATGGCGCTACCCCTGCGGGTGCCCGTAAAAACCGTTTGGACTTCACCCATATCATCAAGACGAAGCCCAAAGCACGGGACTTGCAAATCCCCTTAAGCACCATCCCCTCCAGCGGTGAGGATGACGCGGAAGCGTCGGGAATGGTGTCGCTATATGGTGAATACAACGACCTACGGTTAGGCATCAATCTTAACTCGCTTGCTGGTGCCTATCAGGTAAGCATTACTAACGAATCAGGCAAGGCCGTTTACGAGAAAACTATCAACGCCGGCACTATCGTCGCCCTCAATATCGACATCTCTGCCTACACAAAAGGCCGCTACGCCGTAACCATTGAGAATAGCGATGAGACTTTCGTTGGCCAATTCGAGACTCAAACGACAGGA
>Ga0310697_10004515_pt1 | contig 13740 bp, 11 predicted proteins | sample 172DNAGHGlowgp2_FD_203883 | JGI IMG/M metagenome (GOLD analysis project Ga0310697, IMG submission 203883) | Sheep rumen microbial communities from Palmerston North, Manawatu-Wanganui, New Zealand - 1728 DNA GHGlow gp2 (v2) (version 2) | ecosystem: Host-associated > Mammals > Digestive system >...
GCTGAATTATAAGATAAATTAATTAATAATTATAAAATAACAATATGATTAGCAACAATTTCGCCCCGAGACACAACGGTGTCTCCAATCCTGCTGACGAACAGAAGATGCTGAATGAAATCGGTGTCGGTTCGATGGAAGAACTTATCGACAAGGCTGTGCCTGCCGCTATCCGCCTGAAAGAACCGATGCCCATAGCCGACGGCATCAACGAATACGAGTTTCTGAACCGCTGCCGTTCCTTGGCCCAGAAGAACAAGGTTTACAAGACCTATATCGGTATGGGATACTACGGCACTATCACTCCTTCCGTGATTCAGCGCAACGTGTTTGAGAATGCAGGCTGGTATACCGCCTACACTCCCTATCAGACTGAGATTAGCCAGGGCCGTCTGGAGGCACTGATGACCTATCAGACCATGGTGGCAGACATGACCCACATGCCGATGGCCAACGCCAGCCTTCTGGACGAAGCAACAGCCGGTGGCGAGTGCATGCTGATGTTCTTTGCCAGCCGCAGCCGTCAGGCTCAGAAGGACGGAGTGAACAAGATTTTTGTTGACAACGGTGTGCTGCCTCAGACGCTCGACGTGATGCGCACCAACGCCGCTCCACGCAATATCGAGATTGTGACGGGTGAGGTGAAGGACTTCAACTTCGACGCTTCCCAGTATTTTGGTGTCATCGTGCAGAACCCCAACCAGTTTGGTGAGGTGCGCGATTATACCGAGTTTATCGCCAAGTGCCACGAGAAGGGCATTTTCGTGGGTATGGCTACCGACTTGATGGCCCTGGCCATGGTGAAGACTCCCGGCGAGATGGGTGCCGACTGCGCTTTCGGTAGCAACCAGCGCTTTGGTCTGCCTATGGGCTTCGGCGGTCCCCACGCTGGTTTCTTTGCCATCACCGAGACCTTCAAGCGTGCATTCCCTGGCCGCATTATTGGTTGGAGTGTGGACGTGAAGGGTAATCCCGCCCTGCGTATGGCTCTGGGTATGCGCGAGCAGCATATCAAACGCGACAAGGCTACATCGAATATCTGCACTGCTTCGGCCCTGCAGGCCATCATGAGCGGTTTCTATGCCGCATGGCATGGTCCCGAAGGCATCCGCAATATTGCCGGCAATATCCACAGCATTGCCACCGTTCTGGCCAAGGAGCTGGAGAAATACGGATACAAACAGCACAACCGCGCTTTCTTCGACACTCTGGCACTGCAGTGCCCGGTGCCTACCGAGAAGGTTAAAGTGGTTGCCCTGGAGCACCATATCAATTTCCGCTATATCTGCCCCGAGTGCATCGGCATAAGCATTGACGAGACCACCAGCCGCGACGATGTGAACGAGATTATCACAGTTTTGGCCACCGCCGCCGGCAAGACTCCCGAACTGCTGCAGTGCTCCGGCAGTTGCTGCACCAGCATCGTTTCTCTGCCTGAGAACCTGATGCGCACCACCCAATATCTGACCCACAGCGTATTCAACAAGTATCACAGCGAGACCGAGATGATGCGCTACATGAAGAAACTGGAGGTGAAGGACCTGAGCCTGAACCGTGCCATGATTCCGCTGGGCAGCTGCACCATGAAGCTGAATGCCGCCGCCGAGATGCTGCCGCTGAGCTGGAGCAAGTTCGGAGCCATCCATCCCTTTGCGCCTTCGGACCAGACAGAGGGTTGGAACGAGCTGATTAACGAAATGGAAGATTTGTTGGCCATTGTTACAGGTTTTGCCGGAGTGTCGCTGCAGCCCAATTCGGGTGCTGCTGGCGAGTACAGCGGTCTGACCGTGATACGCAACTACCATATCGACCAGGGACAGGCTCAACGCAACGTGTGCCTTATTCCCGCCAGTGCCCACGGAACCAACCCCGCCAGCGCTGCCAAGGCCGGTATGACTGTTGTGGTGGTGAAATGTAACGACCGCGGCGATGTGGACATCGACGACCTCAAGGCAAAGGTGGAGCAGTACAAGGACAACCTGGCCTGCATCATGATTACTTATCCTTCCACTCACGGTGCTTTCGAAGAGGGTATTCTGGAGATTATTGATATCATCCACGGTGCTGGTGGACTCGTCTATATGGACGGTGCCAACATGAACGCACAGATTGGCCTCACCAGCCCCGGACACATGGGAGCCGACGTGTGCCATCTGAACCTGCACAAGTCGTTTGCAGGTCCTCACGGTGGCGGCGGTGCCGGTGTGGGTCCCATTGCCGTGAGTGCCAAATTGCTTGACTTCCTGCCCAAACATAGCCAGCTGGAAGTGGGTGGCAAGAAGGGTAACGCTATGGCCGGTGCTCCTTACGGCAACGCTCTGCTGTTCCCCATCAGCTATGGCTATCTGCTGATGCTGGGCGGCAAGGGCTTGACCGAGGCCACCAAGCACGCCATCCTCAATGCCAACTACTTGCGTGCCCGTTTGCAGAAATACTACAAGATTCTCTACACCAACAAGAACGGTATGTGTGGCCACGAGATGATTGTTGACTTCAGCGAGTTCAGCCTGAAGGTGAGCGTTGGCGACATCGCCCGCCGTTTGGACGACTACGGTTTCCATGCTCCCACTGTGGCATTCCCCGTGCACAACACCCTCATGGTGGAACCCACCGAGAGCGAACCTCTCAGCGAACTCGACCGCTTCTGCGACGCCCTCATCGCTATCCGTCAGGAGATTGACGACGTGATGACCGGCAAGTACGACGAGAAGAACAACCCCATCGCCAACGCTCCGCACACCATGCAGGTGGTCTGCGCCGACGAGTGGAACTATCCCTACAGCCGCCAGAAAGCAGCCTTCCCGCTGCCCCACGGCGACAAGTATTGGCCGACCATCAGCAAGATTGACGACGCTTACGGCGACCGCAACCTCCAGCCCGTCTGGCCCGCCGAGGAATAGAATGCGCTTTTCTAACTATGCAAGCCCGCCATACGACGGGCTTGCATTATATCATCTAAACCATTATGTATGGCAAAAAAGGAAATACAGGAAGAGCCGTTGGAGAAACGGCTGTGGAAAGCAGCCGACAAGCTGCGTAAGAACATCGATGCTGCGGAATACAAGCATGTGGTGCTGGGTTTGATATTCCTGCGCTATATCTCTGTGGAATTTGAACGGCTCTATGACCAGTTGGTGAAACAGAAGGCCGAGGGAGCCGACCCCGAAGACCATGAGGAGTATGCTGCCGAGAATGTGTTCTATGTGCCGGAGGGTGCCCGTTGGAGTCACTTGGTGGCACAGGCAAAGAACCCACTGATTGGCAAACTGATTGATGATGCGATGGATGCCATCGAGCGCGAGAACCGTTCCCTCAAAGGTGTTCTGCCCAAGGTCTTTGCACGTCCCAACCTTGACCCAACGTCACTTGGGGAGTTGATAGACCTTATCGGCAACTCCACGTTGCAGAACACCAGCACCCGCAGTGCCGACTTGCTGGGGCATGTGTTCGAGTATTTCCTTGGCGAGTTCGCCTTGGCCGAGGGCAAGAAGGGCGGACAGTTCTACACACCGCGTAGCGTTGTGGAGCTGCTGGTGACCATGCTGGAGCCTTACCATGGGCGTGTGCTCGACCCCTGCTGTGGCTCGGGCGGTATGTTTGTGCAGAGCGAGAAGTTTGTGCGCGAGCATCAGGGGCGCATCGAGAATATCTCCATCTATGGACAGGAGAGCAACCAGACCACCTGGCGGCTGTGCAAGATGAACCTTGCCATCCGTGGTATCGACGCATCTCAGGTGAAGTGGAACACCGAAGGCTCCTTCCTCAACGATGCCCTCAAAGATGTGAAGGCCGACTTTGTCATTGCCAACCCGCCCTTCAACGACAGCGATTGGAGCGGCGACCAGCTGCGCGGCGATGCCCGCTGGCAGTATGGTGTGCCTCCTGCTGGCAATGCCAACTTTGCTTGGATACAACACTTCATCTATCACCTTGCCCCGTCAGGGCAGGCGGGTTTTGTGCTGGCCAAAGGGTCGCTGACGTCAAAAACTGGTGGCGAAGGTGAGATACGAAAGGCACTTATCGACAAAGGGCTTATTGCCTGTATCGTCAATCTGCCTGCCAAGCTGTTCCTCAACACCCAAATACCCGCATGCCTGTGGTTTGTTAGTCGCAATAGAAAAAGTAGGGCAGGGGAGATACTCTTCATCGACGCCCGCAATATGGGTCGCCTTATCAACCGCCGTACCCGTGAGCTGACCGAAGAGGACATCCGCACCATTGCCGACACCTACCACCGTTGGCGCGATGAGAGTGCCGACTATGCCGATGTGCCGGGCTTCTGTGCCTCGGTGCCCGTCAGCCGTGTGGCCGAGCTGGATTATGTGCTCACCCCAGGACGTTACGTTGGTCTGCCCGAAGAGGAAGACGACTTCAACTTCGCCGAGCGTTTCACCGCCCTACGTGCCGAGTTCGAAGAACAGTTGAAAGAAGAGGAACGCCTGAACAAGGTGATACTGGAGAACCTAAATAAGATAGAACTTAAATAAGAAAAAATATGGAAGATAAAGATGTACGTTGGATACAACGATTCAGCAATTATCGGAAGGCATTGATTCAGCTGGGAAAGGCAGTCAACATTGTGTCAGCGCTGTCAAATAGTTCCTCCGACCAGAATGATTTGTTGGCGGAAGGACTGATTCAGCGATATGAATATACTCATGAGTTGGCCTGGAAGGTAATGAAAGACTATGAGGAATATCAAGGCATAACAGATATTATGGGTTCACGGGATGCTATTCGGGTCGCCTTGCGGGCAGGAATCCTTGATGACGACAGATGGATGGATACTATTTCTGACCGTAACCTTACCTCACATAATTATGATGACGAAACAGCAAAACACATTGTCAATAATATTATCAATGTATATTATCCCCTCTTTGTGAAGTTTGAAACAACAATGACGGGCAAAATGGTTTAATGCAATGAAGTACGGACTAACTGATGAACAATGGAATAAAATCAAGAGCGTTATGGCGGCCAATCCTCGGATAAGCCGAGTATTGCTCTATGGCTCTCGGGCCAAAGGCAACTACAAGCCTTTTTCCGATGTGGACATCACATTGGTTGGGGATGAGTTGACCCATGAAGATCTTAATCGGATTATCCTTGCTATTGACGACCTTCTGTTGCCATACCTGTTTGATATTTCAATCTTTCATCAGCTAAAAAACGACACTCTGATTGACCATATCAATCGCAGAGGAATCGTGATATATGAGAAGTCTGATAGATAGTAACGTTCAAAGACTAACTCCCTGCCCACCATCGAAGATATTAAGAGAGTTGAGATAAAAACAACAATATAATGAGTACAGAAACAATAGCTTTGATAATTGCCATTATTGCATTGGTTGTTGCAATGGCTACATTGGTTGTGACATACCGGATGTATATTTATACACAGAAAAGTGACAGGCAGAAGAGCAAACAAGTGGAAGATGCAAGAAGAAAAGAGATTTTGAAACAGATAAAAGTCAAGGAATCTCAATTAAAGTCGTTGAATGATTATACGAGATTTCCAGTTAATCATACAGCCATTGATAATATTCATACACAAAAACTAATGCTCGAATCTGAAATAAATGAATTATATAATCAGTTGTAGCCATGAGCGAATGGAAAGAATATAAGTTGGGCGATTTAATAAAGGTAAAGCATGGATATGCTTTTACTGGAGAGCATATTACGCCTACAGAAACAGATAAAATACTTGTAACACCTGGCAATTTTCATATTGGAGGAGGTTTTAAGTCGGATAAGTTTAAATATTACAATAGCAATGATTTCCCACAAGAGTATATTTTCCATAGTGATGACATTATTGTCACGATGACTGACCTTAGCAAAGACACTGATACATTAGGGTATTCTGCCAAAGTCCCAAATAATAAAAAAAAATTATATCTGCACAATCAGCGAATAGGCTTGCTTCGGTTTAGGTCAGATAAAGTATGTCCCGACTTTGTCTATTGGTTGATGCGTACAAAGGAATATCATAGTTATATTGTTGGTTCTGCGAGTGGAACCTCTATTATGCACACATCGCCTTCTAGGATTGAAGCCTACAGGTGTTTATTCCCAGAAGTTGAAGAGCAAAAGAGGATTGCGGGGGTGTTGAGTTCGTTAGATGACAAGATAGATTTGTTGAATCGGGAGAACACAACCCTTGAAGCCCTCGTCGAAACCCTCTTCCGCCACTACTTCATTGAAAACCCCAACCCCACTTGGAAAGAAGGTAAATTGGGAGACGAGTTTGATTTCACGATGGGACAGTCTCCAAGTGGAGATAGCTTTAATGAAGACGGAATTGGCATCTCCATGTATCAAGGCAATGCTGATTTCGGCTTCCGCTTCCCTACAAGACGAGTTTACACTACAGCACCAACACGATTTGCAGAAGAGAACGACACTTTAATTAGTGTTCGTGCTCCAGTTGGAGCTCAGAATATGGCATCCGAAAAATGTTGTATAGGGCGCGGAGTTGCTGCATTCCGACATAAAGACAAGTCTTTGTATTCATACACATACTATAAACTCAAATCATTGTTGGAAGATATTCGTCAGTTTAATGATAATGGCACAGTTTTCGGCTCAATAAGCAAGTCCGATTTTGAAAACATTGATATTGTAATACCTAACAGGGATAGTATTGTTGCATTTCAAGAACAAGCAACGCCGATTGACAAGAAAATAAGAACCAACTACAAACAATTATTAGTCCTATCTGCCCAACGAGACTCACTCCTTCCACGCTTGATGTCTGGAGAAACGAAAGTGACAGGACAATAAATTGTGAATAAATACGTTAATTATAAAAACTAAATATTATGGAGGAATATAGACTTTTCGAAGAAGGTGAATTGGAATCTTTACGCAAAAGAGAGGATGAAGAAAATAAAGATAGTACGGATTCTGTAATACCACCACCTGATATTGTTGCATTTAATGAACAACGATCCTGCGCTGATATATATAGAATGTATCAGAAAGATCAGATTGATATTAATCCTGATTTTCAACGAGGTGAGGTTTGGACACCAAAATCACAGACGCTTTTTATTGATAGTTTGATGAAACAACTGCCAATACCAAGTATGTGTATTAGTTATGATATAAACACACATAAAAGATTGGTGATTGATGGATTGCAAAGGATTACATCTATTATAAAATTTTTAGATGTTGACAAAGACTGGAAATTATCGAAGAGCGATGATGTTGATAGCAGAATCTCCGGAAAACCTGTGTCTGAAATAAGGAAAAATTATTCTGGGTTAATTGATATATTAGAAAATGTCACAATTCCGATAACAGTAATACGATGTGATTATAAAAACCAAAAACATATGAAATATTTGTTTCAAATATTTCATAGACTAAATTCTGGTGGTAATAAATTGTATAACCAAGAAATACGTAATTGTATTTTTCAGGGGCCATTTAATAATCTGTTAAAAGAGATTGCAAGAACAGAATTTTGGATGACATTTGCGAATACTGATCAGAAGAGAGTAGAAAAAGCAAGGTTTAGTAATGAGGAACGAATTTTAAGATTTTTTGCATTTAATGAACAACGTGATGAATATTCAGGTAAATTGGCTGAGTTTCTAAATAAATATATGGACGATAAGAAAGATGCATCTGATGATATTATTGAGTCATATAGAAATTTGATAGAAAACACGTTGTCAGTAGCAAATAAAATTGGGGAAAAAATCAATTCTAGAAATGTTGCAGATGCCATTTTAGTCGGTATAGCTCAAAACATTGATGCGCTATCAATGGAGACTCCAGAAGAATTACGACATAGATATTCTAAAGTTATGGAGTCGGATGACTTTTCAGAAGAATCGTTGTCGGAAGGTCTTGGCTCATCAGATAAGGTTAAAAATAGAATAAAAAAAGCAATAGAATGTTTTGGGAATGGTTGATTATGTCAGTATTGAAAATACCTTAAACAAACTTGATGGACTATATAATTCAAGTTTGGATACGCAAATGGTAATATTGTATTCTAAACTCGCTGTATTAGAGCTTTGTGGATGGATAGAAACAAGTGTGGATATAGTACTATTTGAATATGTTGACACACACATTGTCAATATAGAGAATAAAAATAAAATAAATGGGATAATTAAAAAGAATCACGGGTTTGATTATAAATCCAATATTTTTCCTCTCTTTTGTAGTGTGATAGGAATAAATAACCTCGAAAATATCTTAGATAAAATAACTGACACAGATCTCCAAAATTTAATTAGTCTTTCAGATACTTATACGCAAGAAAGGAATAAAGCTGCACATACAGATACACCAAATGGAACAACCCGAACATACTCTGCTCCATCTAATGTTATAATCGATTTTCGTAAAATAAAAAATTCTATAGTTGTAATCGAATCTGAGATACAAAGAATATAATAAAAATCAAAAGATCGTCGAACCATCGCCGAAGGATCAACGAACCCACATAGAAGGATCGAAGAAGGGAGACTTACAAAAACAAATGAATTATGTCTGAAAAGTTGACAAAGACATATAATGGATACAGACCGCCTTTCACGCTGTCGGCGAAAGCAGTGGGGCTGGTGGCGGATATCGCTGCCCCAATGGAGCGGTTTGCCATCCGTATGGAGCAGAGCGATGCCCTGCGACTGGGCAAGGTAAATCGTATCAAGACTATCCACAGTTCTTTGGCCATTGAGGGTAACAAACTTTTAGAGAGTGAGGTTGCTGACATCCTTGACGGGAAAACGGTGGTGGCACCTATCCGTGAGATTCAGGAGGTGAAGAACGCCATTAAGGTATATGAGGAGTTTGAGAAACTCAATCCCTTCTCGATAGACGACCTACTGCATGCACATGAACTGATGATGTCGGCATTGACTGATGATGCAGGCCATTTTCGTAAGGGTGGCGTGGGTGTGTTTTCCGAGACAGGAATGGTACACCTTGCTCCGCCAGCAGAGCGTGTCCGCGACTTGATGGGCGATTTGTTTACTTGGCTTAAGAACGACGACAACCACATGCTGGTGCGCAGTTGTGTGTTCCACTATGAATTTGAGTTCATCCATCCATTCAACGATGGCAATGGCAGGATGGGACGCCTGTGGCAGTCGCTGATACTGTCGCGCTGGAATCCGTCCTTTGCCCATCTGCCTGTAGAGAATATGGTGTATGCCAACCAACAGGCGTATTACGATGCCATCGCCCAAAGCACTAAGCAAGGAGACTGCGGACCATTTATCGACTTTATGCTTGGTGAGATACAGCGTGCCGTTATTAGTCATAAGGGTGCGTCCGTGAAAGCAACTGCAAATGTCGGTGTAAGTGTCGGTGCAAATGTCGGTGTAAACGAACAGAAAATTCTCAATATAATTGCGGAAAATGACCATGTGACAGCAAAACAAATGTCGGAGATAATCGGAATTTCGCAAAGGCAGGTGGAAAGACTTTTGTCATCGCTTACAAAGAAACAGATTATTGAACGTGTGGGTGCAGACAAGAACGGATATTGGAGAATCATAGAAAGATAAGGAATTATGACCAAACTGACAGAATCGGACATTGAGCAGATGACCCTTGAGTTGCTGGAGGGCAAGGGGTACGAGTACCTGTATGGACCCGACATCGCGCCGGAAGGGGAGAACCCTATGCGGTCGTCGCTGGAGGAAGTGGTGCTGCGGGGTAAATTGGAGGACGCTGTGCGGAGGCTCAACCCCCAGTTGCCAATGGCAGTGTTGGAGGATGCTGTAAGGACGGTGATGCGTATCGGCTCAACCGACCTGCTGGCCGACAACGAGCAGTTCCACGAGCTACTGACGCAGGGCGTGACGGTATCGGTATATGAAGAGGGTGAAGAGCGTGGTAAACCAGTATGGTTGGTGGACTTTGACGACCCGTGGAACAACGAATTCACGGTGGTCAACCAGTTCACAGTGATAGAAGACGGTCATAACCTGCGCCCCGACGTGGTATTGTTTGTCAACGGACTGCCGCTGGTGGTGATGGAACTGAAGAATGCCGCCGACGAGGAAGCCACTGTCACTAAGGCATACGACCAAATATGCACTTACAAAGAGCAGATTCCCTCACTGTTCAGATACAACGAAGTCATTGTCATCAGCGATGGATTGGAAGCCAAAGCGGGTACACTATCATCAGGGATGAGCCGTTTCTCCGCATGGAAGAGTGAAGACGGTGAGACGGTGGCATCGCATCTGGTAGGAGAGCTGGAGGTGTTGGTGCGCGGTATGCTCAACCCCGAGACGCTGCTTGACTTGGTACGCTCGTTTACTGTATTCGAGAAAGACAAACACGAGGACAAGGAAACGGGCCAAATCGCCATCACGACGGTGAAGAAGCTGGCGGCCTACCACCAATACTATGCCGTCAACAAGGCGGTGGAGTCCACACTTAGAGCCACAGGAATCAACAGCAAGATACCTATCACCGCAGAGTCACCTATTAACTTCGGCTTTAAGAGCGTCAAAGAACAGGCTGCGGGAGACCACCGCGCTGGGGTGGTGTGGCACACGCAGGGCAGCGGCAAGTCGCTGTCGATGGTGTTTTACACGGGCAAGATAGTCGGGCGGCTGAACAATCCCACGGTCGTTGTTATAACTGACCGGAATGACTTGGACGACCAATTGTTTGAAACCTTTGTATCTTCGAAACAACTATTAAGACAGACACCCATACAGGCTGAGAGCCGTGAGCATCTGAAAAGTCTGTTAGCAGTGCAATCGGGCGGTGTGGTCTTCACCACCATACAGAAGTTCCAGCCCGAGGAGGGTAATGTATATGACTTGCTGACCGACCGCACCAATGTAGTCGTGATAGCCGACGAGGCACACCGCACACAATACGGCTTCAAAGCCAAGGCTGTGGAGGTGAGGAACGAGGCGGATGAGGTGATAGGCTCCGAAATCAAATACGGCTTTGCCAAATACCTGCGTGACGCACTGCCCAATGCCACATATATCGGATTCACCGGCACACCCATAGAGCTGACCGACAAGAACACGCCTGCTGTATTCGGCAACTATATTGACGTGTACGACATCGCCCAGGCAGTGGAAGACGGTGCAACGGTGCGCATTTTCTATGAGAGCCGCCTGGCCAAGATAGAATTGAGTGCCGAGGGGCGCAAACTAGTTGAGGAACTAGACAAAGAACTGCAGGTGGAAAATATGAACGATGTTCAGAAAGCCAAGGCCAAATGGACACAGTTGGAAGCACTCATCGGTAGTCCCAGCAGGATAAAGAACATTGCACGCGACATAGTGGATCACTTTGAAGCACGCCAACAGGTGTTTGAGGGCAAGGCGATGATTGTAGCCATGAGCCGCAGAATTGCAGTAAAACTCTATAATGAAATCATCAAACTGAGACCTGAATGGCATAGTGACGACCTGCAAAAGGGCGTGATAAAGGTGGTGATGACCACCTCTGCCTCCGACGGACCAGCTATCGCCAAGCACCATACTACCAAGGCTGACCGTCACAAGTTAGCCGACCGCATGAAAGACCCAGATGACGAGCTGAAGATGGTGATAGTGCGTGACATGTGGCTGACTGGCTTTGATGTACCATGCCTGCACACCCTCTATATCGACAAACCCATGCAGGGGCACAACCTGATGCAGGCCATCGCCCGTGTGAACCGCGTCTATAAAGACAAGCCCGGCGGACTAGTGGTGGACTACCTCGGCATTGCCGCCGACCTGAAGAAAGCCTTGTCGTTCTACTCCGATGCGGGAGGTAAAGGCGACCCCACACAGCAGCAGTCTCAAGCAGTGGATCTCATGAAGGAAAAACTGGAGGTGGTGGAGCAGATGCTGCACGGGTTGGACTGGCAGCAGTACTTCACCGCCGACACCTCTGGCAAACTGTCGTGGATTCTCAAAACCGAAGATTTTATCCTTGGATTAGAAGATGGGAAGAAACGATTCGTCAATGAAGTGACTGCTTTGGGCAAAGCCTTTGCTTTAGCCATTCCGCACGAGGAAGCCATGGCAGTGAAGGACGAAGTGGCTTTTTTCCAAGCAGTGAAAGCCCGCCTATGCAAGTTCGACACCAAACCAAATGGTCATACCAACGAAGAGATTGAGACCACTATAAGGCAAGTAATAGACCACGCGTTGGTGTCTGAAAAGGTGATAGACCTTTTTGATGCCGCAGGCATCAAGAAACCTGACATCTCTATCCTCTCAGAAGAGTTCTTGATGGAGTTGAAAGGCATGGAACACAAGAATATTGCCTTGGAGGTGCTACGCAAACTGTTGGCTGACGAAATCAAGACACGCTCGAAATACAACCTTGTTGAAGGCCGCTCACTGATGGAGATGCTCGACAGCTCCATCACACGTTACCACAACAAGATTGTTTCTGCTGCCGAGGTTATAGATGAACTAATAAAACTAAGCAAACAGATTGTGGTAAGCGACAATGCGGCTCAAGACATGGGCTTGGAGCCATACGAGTACGCATTTTATTCAGCCGTTGCCAACAACAAGAGTGCTCTCGAACTAATGGGGAAGGACAAACTGCGAGAATTGGCTGTGGTGCTTACTGAGACTATTCGCAAGAATAGCACCATCGATTGGACCATCAAGGAGAATGTGCGTGCCAAGATGAAAGTGGCCGTCAAAAGGCTGCTGCGCCGGTATGGCTACCCGCCTGATATGGAGCAGTTGGCTACAGAGACGGTTTTGAAACAGGCGGAGCTAATAGCTCATGAATTAACAAGTGATAATAAATGACAATATAACAAACGAATATAATAACCATCCTGTATTGGTAGGGACTATTGCGGGGGACCCGATTGGCTCAACCTATGAGTTCAACAACACCAAGCGTACTGACTTCGAACTGCTGCAGCTTGGTATGAACTATATCGGCAATTCTCTGATGACGCTGGTTGTGGCAGACTGGTTGCTGAATAGGGATCCACAGGACGACGATGTAGAGATTCTTACCAACACCATGCTCCAATGGGCAAAGAAATATCCCTGCCCGACGGGTGGCTATGGCGGACGGTTCTTAAGCATACTCATGTCATCCCCTCCCATGCCATACGACATCTGGGACAACGCTTCAGCCTTGCGCTTGAGTGGGGTGGGGTATGCCGCCGACACGCTGGATGATGCTCTACGGCGACCGCAATCTCCAGCCCGTCTGGCCCGCCGAGTAATAGAATGTACATATAACCCAAATCGGTCATTAGACCGACTTTTATATCCTTTCTCGCTTTTTAAGGTCTGTTTATGACATATCAGCATTTCTTTCGGCATCTTGTCTACATCCCTGTCTCGCCGTAGCCCGCTACGTCTTCGCCAGCGATGCGGCCAATCTGCTCGAAACAAATACTAATCTGCCATATACCCTAATGACCGATTTGGGTTTAATGCACAAAAGGGTATCCGTTTGGGTACCCTTTTTTGATTTCATTCAAAAAAGATAAAAAAAGACACATCCCATGTTGTGATTTGATTTTTCATTGCGTCTAATGGGGCGTAATAATACAAAGTTACTATATGGAAGTCGACGAAAGGACATTCAAGGAACTCATACATCGCCACCGCGATATGATTTGGAGCATCTGTAAGAGCTATCGACTAAGCGTGGCATGGACCACAGAAGATGCTTTCCATGAGGTTCTATGTGACATATGGCGTGGATTGGGGAGTTTCGACAAACGCAGTTCGGAACGCACATGGGTTTACCGAGTCGCCA
>Ga0310697_10004517_pt1 | contig 13738 bp, 4 predicted proteins | sample 172DNAGHGlowgp2_FD_203883 | JGI IMG/M metagenome (GOLD analysis project Ga0310697, IMG submission 203883) | Sheep rumen microbial communities from Palmerston North, Manawatu-Wanganui, New Zealand - 1728 DNA GHGlow gp2 (v2) (version 2) | ecosystem: Host-associated > Mammals > Digestive system >...
GAAACGATATTGAGAAGGAAGATTCCTTTTGGATAGAGTCATCGCACTGGATAACAGAAAGTTCCGCATTTTTACCCAATATGATGAGATGGCGGTTGTTCACCAATAGCGGGTCTTCCGTATTCATCAGCGAGACAATTTGCATTGGCTTCTCAACTTTCACATTATCAGGGATATAGATGAAAGCACCATCGTTGAAAAGGGCTTCGTTGAGGGCTACCAAACCGTTTTCTTTCTCCAAGTTGGAATGTGCCAACAGCGGCAGCACCAAGTCGGGGTACTGACGGATGGCCGCGAACAGACTACCCGTTATCACGCCTTGTTCGTCAATGTTAACTTCTTGCTTTTCAGAAATATACCAACCATTGCTGATCGGAAGCACCGTGGGGTGCAAATCCTGCACACGGCATTGGAAATATTCCGCCAACGGACGGTATGGATCCGGCTGCAGTTTCTGGATGTAGTCGGTTTTCGCTCTTTTGTTCAGCACCGACTGCTGCCAGCCCTGTAAACGCTTGTCGGGCAATTCTTTTTGCAGGAAAAGGTCCATCGCTTTTTGACGGAGGTCGCGGATAGCCGCCTGCCCGCCGTCAGGATATTGCGCATGGTTTTCGTTGAAAAGCCCCTGGATGAATTGTGTGAACGCTCTCATAACTTGCCCTGTTCGTATTCTTCCTTAATCCAGTCGTAACCGCGCTCTTCCAGTTCGAGAGCCAACTCCTTCGGGCCCGATTTCACGATTTTGCCATCGAAAAGCACATGCACCACATCAGGGACGATGTAGTCCAACAGTCTCTGGTAGTGGGTGATGACGATGATGGACTTGTCGGCGCCGCGCAGGTGGTTGATGCCGTTGGCCACGATGCGGAGAGCGTCGATGTCGAGGCCGGAGTCCGTCTCGTCAAGGACCGCCAGGTAGGGGTCGAGAAGCGCCATCTGGAAAATCTCGTTGCGCTTTTTCTCACCGCCGGAGAAACCTTCGTTCACGGAACGGTTGCTAAGTTTGTCGGTCAGCTCCACCACTTTCTGTTTTTCGGCCATCAGCTTGAGGAACTGTGCGCCGTTGAGCGGGTCGAGGCCGCGGTATTTGCGCACTTCGTTGAGGGCGGTGCGCATGAAGTTGGCGATGCTCACGCCCGGGATCTCCACAGGGTATTGGAAACCGATGAAGACGCCTTCGCGGGCACGATCCTCAATGGACAAGTCGAGCAGGTTTTTGCCTTTGAACCAGATGTTTCCCTGCGTCACCTCATAGCCGCTTTTGCCGGCGATAGCGGAAGCCAACGTGCTTTTCCCGGTGCCATTCGGGCCCATGATGGCGTGCACTTCCCCCGCTTTCACCTCCAAATTGACGCCCTTCAATATTTCTCTGTCCTTGATGGACACGTGTAAATCTTCAATCTTTAACATATTCAAAAATTAGGGCGCAAAAGTACGCTTTTTTTTGATGCAGTCGGCATTAATGCGCGTCTTTGACAAACAATTGAAAGTCATTACGCATAGCAACGAAAAAAAATAGTACTTTTGCGCCCCAAATCAGAAAGATTATGACATCAAACGAAATACGCTCCGCTTTTTTGGATTTTTTCAAATCCAAGGGACACCATATTGTGCCTTCTGCGCCGATGGTGGTCAAAAACGATCCGACATTGATGTTCACCAATGCCGGCATGAACCAATTCAAGGATATTTTCCTGGGCAACACCCCACGCGAATTCCCGCGCGTGGCCGACTCGCAGAAGTGCTTGCGCGTTTCGGGCAAGCACAACGATTTGGAAGAGGTTGGCCGCGACACCTACCACCACACCATGTTTGAGATGCTCGGCAACTGGTCGTTCGGCGACTATTTCAAAAAAGAGGCCATTGCATACGCCTGGGAATTCCTCACCGAGGTGATGAACCTCGACAAGAACCGTCTCTATGCCACTGTTTTCGCCGGCGACGAGAAGGACGGCACCGCCTTTGACCAGGAAGCTTACGATTTTTGGAAAGAGCATTTGCCGGAAGACCGCATTCTGAAAGGCAACAAAAAGGACAACTTCTGGGAGATGGGCGACACCGGTCCGTGCGGCCCCTGCTCAGAAATCCACATCGACCTGCGCGACGACGACGAGCGTGCCCGGGTGCCCGGCGCCGAACTGGTCAACAAGGACAATCCGCTGGTCATTGAGATCTGGAACCTCGTGTTCATGCAGTTCAACCGCGTGGTTTCCGGCGAGTTGCATCCGTTGGCCGCCAAGCATGTCGATACGGGCATGGGGTTCGAGCGACTTTGCATGGCTGTGCAGAACAAAAAGTCGAACTACGACACCGATGTCTTCCAACCGATTATCCAAAAGATAGCACAGAACGCCGGTGTGAAGTACGGAGAGAAACACGATACGGATGTGGCCTTGCGTGTAGTGGCCGACCATTTGCGTGCGGTCACCTTCGCCATCGGCGATGGGCAGCTGCCTTCCAATACGGGAGCCGGCTATGTCATCCGACGCATCCTGCGCCGCGCCATCCGCTACGGATTCACCTTCCTCAACTTCAAGGAACCCTTTATGCATACGCTGGTCGCCGACTTAGTGGCGCAGATGGGGCACCAGTTCCCGGAAATCAAAGCACAGCAGCAACTCATCGAAAACGTCATCCGCGAGGAGGAGACCTCCTTCCTCAAGACCCTCGACTCCGGTATCCTGAAATTCGAGAGCTACGTCAAGAAGATGGCCGACAAGACGGTCATCGACGGTGATTTCGCCTTCGAACTGTTCGACACTTATGGTTTCCCCATCGACCTCACTTGCCTGATGGCCTCCGAAAAGAACCTGACGGTCGATATGGACGGTTTCACAGAGGGATTGCGCCAACAGAAAGCGCGTTCCCGCGCCGCCACTTCCATCTCTGCCGGTGACTGGACGGAACTGCTCCCACAGGAAAATCCCACCGTTTTTGTCGGCTACACGAAGACGGAATGCGCCTGCAAAGTGGTAAAATACCGCCAGGTGACCGCGAAGGGCAAGACCTATTACCAGATTGTGCTCGACAGAACTCCATTCTATGCCGAAGCGGGCGGCCAGGTGGGCGACACTGGTGTGCTGACCGACGGCATCGACACGGTGGAAATCTACAACACCACGAAGGAGAACAATCTGACCATCCATCATACCAGCAAATTGCCGGGAAATATGACAGCAGACTTTACGGCGAAGATTGATGTGGCAAAGCGCCAGAGAACAGCTAACAACCATTCGGCCACGCACCTCTTGGACCACGCGCTGCGCAAGGTTCTCGGCACGCATGTGGAGCAGAAAGGCTCCATGGTGGCCTCAGACCGCCTGCGCTTCGACTTCTCCCATTTCGCCAAGGTTACCGATGATGAGCTCCGTCAAGTGGAAAGAATGGTAAACAGCTTGATTCGCAAGAACTTACCGCTTCAAGAGCATCTTGACGTACCGATAGAAGAGGCTCGTGAGCGCGGTGCCATCGCCCTGTTCGGGGAGAAGTACGGCAAGACCGTGCGCGTGATCCAGTTCGGCGACGCTGTGGAGCTCTGCGGCGGCACGCACACTTCTGCAACGGGCAACATCGGCCTGTTCAAGATCGTGTCTGAAGGCGCGGTGGCCGCTGGCGTGCGCCGCATCGAGGCAGTGACAGGCGAAGCCGCCGAACAGCTGGTCTATGCCGATCAGGACACCCTGGCGCAGCTGAAGTCCATGCTCAATGCCACCAACTTGACACAATCGGTGCAGAAGTTGCAGGACGACTGCCAGATGCTGCGCAAGAAAATGGAGGACATTGACCGGCAGATGGCCTTGGAGTTCGGCAAGTCTTTGATGGAAAATGCCGAGGAGGTCAATGGCGTGCTGTTCATGTCGAAGGTCACGGACTATTCCGCGGACATGCTGCGGCAAGTCGCTTTGCAATTGCGCGAGGGCGACAACCACGTAGTGGTGTTGGGCAGCGTACACGACGGCAAGCCGAACTTGGCGGTTGCCATCAGCACTAACCTGACCGACAGAGCAGATGCTCCAACGCTTGTACGGGCTGCCGGCAAGCTGATTCAAGGCGGCGGCGGCGGTCATCCGACGTTGGCCATGGCGGGCGGCAAGAACCCCGACGGAGTGGCAGCGGCTGTCAACGAGGCCCTGAAGATAGCGAAGGAAAAGTTACAATAGCATGAATAAAGGAAGACGGCGGCCGGACGGTCGCCGTCTCCTTTTGAGGAGGATCAGAAGGGAAGATCGTCGGAGAAACTCTCTTCTGGCATCTTGGATTCCGGCGGCACAGGCTGCGGTTGAGGCGGTGCCACCACGACTGTTTTGTTCGGCACCTGCGTCACCGTAGGGCCTCCACCTTCCTTCGGGGAGAGGAACAGGAACGTGTTGGCCTCCACTTCCGTGATGTAGTGTTTCACGCCGTTCGCATCGTCCCAGCTCCGGGTGCGCAAGCGACCTTCCACATAAATTTGCCGGCCTTTTCGGAGATACTTCTCCGCCAATTCCGCCAAGTTGCGCCACATCACGATGTTGTGCCACTCGGTCAACTCAATACGGTTGCCGTCCTTGTCCTTGCGGTACTCGGTCGTCGCAAGCGAAAAATTCGCCACCTTGCTGCCGTTCTCAAATGTTCTGATTTCCGGGTCTTTTCCTAAATGACCCACGAGGATTACTTTGTTAATACCTGACATAATATTAAGTTTTTAAGTTCACGGCAAAGATACATCCGTTTAATGCATTTTCAACATTGCTTCTTAAAAACTTATCAAGTGTTAATTGTTGATAAAGTTTTATTTTCCTAAAAATCAAACGCTTAATTCGGCTTATAACCCGATTCTTTCAGGAATTTCTGGCTATCTGTCATGGCCATGAGGTCCTTCAATGTAGTTCCAGGATGGTTTTTCATATAGCTTTGAACAATCTGATAGCCGATGAAAACACCCAAACGTCCTGGAGAATCGTTGCCGAAGTCGCGGGTGAAGGGGGTCTCATCCATCATCCGGCGGATTACATCCTCTGAGTTGTCGTACACTTTGTTCTTTTCGATGAGGGCGTGCCAGACAGCGGACTCGTGCGATGTCGCCCATTTGTACTGTTCTTTACTGTAGCCTAAGATGTCCTGCGCGGGAGTTGTCGGAAACATTGTCTGGGTGAACAGCATTTTTTTGCCGGCATCCACCATGTTGTCCAAAAGCGTAACCAACGTCTTATCAGGCAGATGCCTGTAAACCAGTGCCTTTGAAAAACAATCGGTGGCCATATACTTTTTGTCGCAGCGGGCGGCAATGTATTTGGGCATCCCGGCTTGGGCATATTGCTTATAATCCTTGCCCAAATACATGTCCAAGCAAATGAAGATGGTGTTTTCGTAGCCGAAAACCTGCGGCATCTGAAAATCAATACCCGAAACAAGCGTGCAGAAATCAGGGATTCGCTCATTCGGAAAATGCGTGAGGTAGAGGGTCATCGCTGGTGTGATAGCGTTCTTAAATTCAGACAGATCCGAAAATTGCTTCTGCGTGTCCTTGTATATCTCCGTGATGACAGGATCGCTGATAAACCCTCTGATTGACTGCAGCATTTCGGTGTTGTTCCAAGAACCTTTGGCAATGATATTCTCCGGATATTTGCCATACATGGAAGCAAAAGCAGCCGACATATTGCTTTGGTCAATGTTGAACAAGTCTTGTTCGTATCGCAGAATATTGATTTCCACGTTTTTCGAGGTCTCGACCTGTTCCGCCGTCAGTTTCGGCTTCGTTACTTCCACAGGAGTGTTTTTCTTCCTGCATCCAATCAGCATCGTGCAGATTATCAATATGATGCAGATAATGCATAAATTGTTTCTTCTCATTTTCCTTGTCGTTTTTGAAAGGGGCAAAAATACGATTTTTTGGCACTTATTCCTTCACAAACGGCTTGGTGACCATTCCAGCTGCCGAACTCAGACGCACAAAATACATGCCACTCGCTAAATGGGACACATCAATGCGGACTTCCGACGGCAAACGGTCTGTTTCCACGTTTGTTACGTCAAGAAGTTTGCCATAAACATCATACAGCTCAATCTTTGCCGCCTTTATAGAGAAAATGTCGGTCATAAATTCCACATGCAGTATTTCCTTTGCCGGATTTGGATATAACTCCATTCCGAAAGCATCTGCACTGTGGTCCGCTATTCCGGTATTCACAGTGACCGTGACGCTGGCAGTAGTACTACAGTTCCCGTTATACGCTGTCACAGTGTATGTTGTGGTGACATCGGGCCACACAATTATCATGTAGCTGTTCTGGCCGGTATTCCAAAAATATTCGTACGCACTATTGTAAGTAGCTGTCAACATGGCACTTTCTCCGACATTGATGGTCGTATCACCGCTGATGGTGACCACTGGCGGTTGCTCGATGGTCAAGAACAGGGTATCAACTTGTGTACAGCCGTTGGCATCATCGTGCGCATACAAGTAAACACCACTCTGCGTGTAAGTTTCGCCGCTCCCACTGGACCATGTGTAGCTTTCGCAGGCGGTTTCAAAATAGCGGTCAGGATGCGGGTGATGGATGGTCAGATGCAAAGTCACCACACTGTCGTAACCCAATGTGGAGGCGAATGTCTGGGTATAGTCGCCGTCATTGGTCAGAATCTCGCCATTCCAGTCGTAACTTTCGCATGCGCTGACATTCACCTCGGAAGTGACCGCCACGCCGTTATAGACAATGTTGGATCGGGCGCCCGTCAGCGTGATGTCTCTCGTCTGCTGCACGCATCCTTCCGCCATCACCACTTCGATTTGGTAGAAAAGGGCATCGCCGGCTGGATTATTGTCAGTGAAGGACGTCAGTGTTGAGGGCATTGTCTGGATGAGCTGCAGATTGTTGTTCGCCGTGCCGCGGTAAAGCTTGTAACTGGCAAATTCAAATCCCTCGTAAGGAGTCCAAATAAGATTCCAGCTATTTCCAAGTCCTTGGTTGATTGTAAGATGTACGGTTTTGTGGTAAGTACTCATCGGACTTTCACCACCACAGGAATCCAAAGCAGCAACTTTGTAACGATAAGCTCTCACTGACGGATCTGCGGTTAAATCCTCGTATGCGTTGGCACCGGCAGCCGGTATCGTAGCCAATGGTTCAAAGAGATTGGCAACGACGTTCTCACGATAAATGCGATAGTGCTTCACGTCCGGGTCGATGAGCTCTTCCCAAACAACGAGGTTGTGGTTACCTTCCACCCCTACCATGCAGATGGACGGAGTCTCCTCAATCAGTTCACTAAGGCCCAATTGGACAGGTTCGGAAATCCCTTGGCAACCATTGGTATCGGTGACCGTGACCCAATAGAGTCCAGGCTCAGAGACCGTGACGAATGTCGATGTGGAGTTGTTAGACCAAAGATAACTACTGTAACTACCATCTACAGAAATAGTTGCCGAACTTGTTTCACACGGCGAAAGGGTTCCGGCGACACTGATTTCAGGAGTAAAAGCAGGAACGACCGTCAAATGCAGCGTGACCGTGCTATCGCAGCCATGCACTGTTGAAAGGTGGAAGACGGCCGTGGAGAGAGACGGGGTCCCAAGTTGGAAAATGGTGTCGCCGTAGGAATAGGGAAGCTCGTTTTCGCAAATGGTGAGAAATTCATCAGTCGTCACGGAGGAGTGGATAGTCAGATGCAGGGTCACCACACTGTCACAGCCCGTCGCACTGACAAATGTTTGGGTGAAAGTCCCGGTTTCGGTATAGGTCACACCACGCCACGTGAAATCGTCACAACTGGTAGCGGCGAATGCTGATGCAGCCGACGAGTTGATGGTCAGATGAAGGGTCACAATACTGTCACAGCCCGTCGAGCTGGTAAAAGTTTGCGTGTAGTCACCCGACTCATTGTAGGTCACATCGTTCCAAACGTATTCGTCGCAAGCAGTGGCAGAAAATGATGAAGTTACCGTGGGGTGAAGGGTCAGATGAAGCGTCACAATGCTGTCGCATCCAGAAGCGGCCGTGAAAGTCTGCACTTTGTCGCCGCTATTCGTATAGGTCATACCATTCCAAATATAGCTGTCACAAGCAGTATCGGAAAATTCGGAGGTGATTGCCTCCACAATGGTCAAATGCAGGGTGACGATGCTATCGCAGCCTTGCCAATTGATCAATGTCTGTTGATAACTTCCTGATTGCGAATAAGTAATGCCATTCCAAACATACTCTTCACAAGCGGTGGCGGAAAACTCAGCAGCGTTGGAATGGTGTATCGTCAGGTGCAGCGTGACGACACTGTCGCACCCTGTGGATGCGGTCAGCGTCTGTATGTAATCACCTGTTGCATAATAGGTTGCCTGATTCCAGATAAATGAGTCACAAGCAGTTTGACTGATACTGTTATAAACAATAGGGGTAACGGTCAGGTTGAGGACCACGGTGCTGTCACAGCCGGAAGAGGATTGGAGATATGCCGGGTATGTGCCTGTTGCGCTCAGTGTCTGTCCGTTGAAAGAATAGGTCTCGCCCTCGCAAATATTGGCAGATACATTAATATTATATATGTTGTTCACCATAATGTTGATATAGGCGATGTAATCTGCACCTGCTTGGTTGTAAATGAACGTATCGCGGAACATGCCGGGCGTCTCCGGATAGACAAAGTAGTCATTGTAGAAGAAGCTCTCTCCGAGACAGATGGTGTCGTAGATATTCTGGCTATTGACAGGGCCGTGCTCGTATGCACCGATGTCTATGCGGTTTTGCTTGATGCGCAGGGAGCCGCCGAGGTCGTAAAGCGGCAAGTTGAGTGAGGTAGTGTTGGGATTGCCCGCGTTGACGCAGGCTGAACCTGGCGCCAGATTCCAGTCAACATCGGCCTGCGAACTGACCCCCGCCACAGATGTCGGGTTCACGAATCGCACGTATGAGGCTGCGGCGTTGCTGCCGTTGTTGAGCGTGTCAAGCGCGATGTTGGCGATGCCCGATTGTCCACCCTCGATGGCACAATAGGAAAAAGTCCCGTTGCCGTAAAGATTGCCGGTTTCCTCATACGATTTGTTTCCCCAAATGATGCAGTTGGTGTATTCGTTGTCGCTGGTGTAGTTATAGACGCCACCCCTGACATTGCTGCTCCCGCTGTAGCTACTGGTCGCTTTGTTGTTGACAATGTTGCAGTTAACGAAACGGGCATTGTTTCGCGCCAACACACCGGCAGCGCTGGCTGAGGAATTCCTTGCCGAGCTGTTGTTGGCGATGTTCATGTTCACATACAGACCGCCGTTCGCATAAAGTCCCGAGCAATGGTTGTTTGTAACAGTGCAGTTCACAATCTGCGCCGAATTGGAACTGTAAACGCCGAAGCTTTCGGAGGTAGAACCGGCGACCCCGTTGTGGTGCACAAAACACCCATTAGATTTCCCTCCCGACAAATACAATCCAGAGCCATTATGGCGGATCTCGCATTCGGAAACGGTGCTGTTGTCGGTGACATACATGCCATAGTTTCCATTTTCCTCAGCCACACAATTGCTGATATTCAAAGATTTACCATACAATCCATATCCATCGTTGCTCGCGAAAACGCAGCCGGAAAAGACACAGTTCTCGGCATGAACGGCCTGACTGGAACTACCTGTATTGCCATGGTTGTCGGCGAACACACAGTTCTGCATTTTCGTGTTGTCCAACAGGTAGGCGCAGGTGCCGTAGCCATCAGCGCTATACGATGCATAGCCGTTCCGGAAGGTGAGTCCGTCGAAAAGGCTGATGCCGATGGGGAACGGGGATGCTGCCTGCTCAGCGATTTCCGAAATGTCGGGGGTGCAATCGGAACAGGTGAAGTGAATCTCGAAGCCGGAATTGTTCGCACTGGCATCGGAGGTGAAATTCAGTACCAAGATGCCGTTGGTATCGGAGGTCAGGTTCAGGTTTCCAGTCCCGCGAAACGTGCCCAACAGATTGCCTCCGACACCGTCGTAAACATAAAGTTTGTCACAGCAGGTTTCCGTGTGGTAAGAACCGCTTAGCGTGATGGTGGACCCTGGATTGTAAGAACGGAGGATGATGGTCCCGTTGCAATTATTAGCGTAGCTGCCCGATGCGCCGCCGTTGTCGTAGATGACACCTGAACAGGCGGTCACGTCCAGCGTGCCCGAGACAGGCATCAAGAGGGCCGCCGGTTCCGTGAAGTATTCGGTCTCAGTTGTTCCGACATTTCCGGTAAAAGGACAGCTCATTTGCAGCACACGGTGTGCGGAATCACCGTCGATTATGGTGGCGTGTGCTGTGAAGTTGCGCTGGGAAAGGTCGTAGGTATAATGCTCGTTGCCGACGAATCCGCCATAGACGGCCACATCAGGTTGCACGATGAGCGGTTTGCCCGGCAAGTAAGTACCGCCTGCCACCCATACCGCAGCCACCGGATTGCTGTTCATGGCCACATCCATGGCGTATTGGAGGTTAGAAGTGGCGTTTGCCCACGAGGATCCGTCTTGCGCCCCCGCGCCTGTAGTGGTCACGTAGATGATATTGCTTCCCGCCTCCGGAACAATCGGGAAGGCCATGCTATACGCGGACTCGTATGCACCGATATCGGCACGCGCCTGCTGGATGCGGGTGTTGCCCGCCAAGTCCATGGTACCGCCCGCCATCGCATTCCGCCCCATGTCGGCGCAGACGGAACCCGCTTGGAGCGTCCAGTCGCCGATGGAATTGTACACATCCACACCCGCCTCAGCCGTCGGATTGGTGAATCTTGGGTAACCGATACCGATGCCGCTGTTTTCCGCTTCCAACGTGATGGCTCCGCTGTAGCCCCCCTGCACGGCGGAAGACACACAGGTAAAATATCGACCACTATAGTTGGTGGAAATCTGGTTGTCGCTGGTCCCCACCTTGTTTCCCCAGACAATCGTGTTCTGTAGCGTGCTTCCATTGAGGGAGTGGATGCCGCCGCCGCTGGTCACGGCCGAATTGCGCACAATATCACACGAGATAAAGGTCGAACGGTTGTCATACACACCACCACCTGAAGCTCCTGCTGCATTGTTGCCGATCAGGCAGTGGTTAAACCGGCTTCCATAGTTGTCGGCAAAAATCCCTCCGCCGTTGCTCCGGGAGGTGTTGTTGCTGATGACGCAACGAGTGATGGTGGAGCCGCTTTGCAGGTACAGTCCCCCGCCCAAGGCCGCACTGTTGTGCGTGACACTGTTGTCCGAGATAGAACTTCCGTCTTGGGCATCGTAGATGCCGCCTCCCCTGACTTGCCAATTATTGCCGTTGCCCTCATAGACGGCCACATTGTCATGGATATTGCAGTCCGTGACAAGGCCGTTGTTGTTATACACACCTACGCCATACACGTTGTGGCCGACTCCAGTGCCCGACAGATTGACAGTATTGTGGTGAATTTCGCAATTGCGGAGAGTGCCGCCGTTATTATAGACCGCCACGCCACTGAAGGTGACATTGTTGGCCGATCCTGAGATAGCCGCATTGTTGGCAGTGACGACGCAGTTCTGAAGCGTGCAGTTTTTGCGGATGTAGGCGCCGCCACCCTCGCCGACCATGTTCACAGTGCCACCCCGAATGGTGAAGCCATCGATGAGGGTGGGCTGACTGTCAGGGAAGTTTTCGATCTGGTAAAGCACACGGCGGGCGTTGGAACCGAACAGAATGGTCTGGCTGATGTTGGCTTGCGTGCGGCCACTCACGTCGTAGTCGGCGGGCTCGTTGCCGTTGAATCCGCCATAGGCCGTCACATTGGGCTTGAGTACGAAGCTGTTGTCGGATGAAGTACTGCCAGTGTAGGTACCTTTCTTCACAAAGAGAACCGGTGTGCGGTCGGTGATGAGAGATGCCGCATCCATGGCCTCTTGCAACTCCATAGCATTGCTCCATGAGCTACCGTTGTGGGAACCGGAACCCGTGGTGGTCACGAACAGAATCTTGCGCACGGAAAGATGCAACGTCACCAAACTGTCGCATTCATCGCTCACGAACCAACGATGGGTGTAAGTTCCTGGTTCACTGACCGCAGTGCCGTAGAAATCGTAGCTGCTCCCTTGTATAATAGAGACCGATGCCTCACGCGTGAGCGTACACATCCCGCCGCCACAAAAACGCATGTTGCAACGTTGTTGATAACGCGAAATATCGCCCGGATTGTCTATGTTAATGGAGGATGAGTAGGTGCGCTCCAGAGCCATAATCTGGTTTGTGCTGTGCATGTAGGATACGGATGTTCCGTTCTCGACACCGCTGTTGTTCAAGATGGCCACCACTAAATTGGAAGTGCCGTCCCAAATGAACGGCGTGTCAAAAGAGATGGTCGTCCATCCGTTTTCTAAGGTCACGCTGCCGCTATAGACAAGCTGCATGGCGGAGGAAGGAATCCATGTATATTCGTAGCCCATGTCGGGCTGAGTGGTGTTTCCGAGATAGACGCTAACGGGCGACTTGGTCTGCGCTGTGCCACCATACTGGAACGAAATCGAAGTGATGCTGCCCTGCACGCCTTGTGCCGCCAACTCCGCAGCCGTGAACAGCTGCTGGGTATAGGTGTACTTCCAGTTGTTGCTGGAATACCAGCCCATCGGGAAAATTTGGTTTTCGACAGTGCCTTCGCCAATCTGGGCACAGTCGAAGCCGCCTACTGGAACGGAGACACTCACCCAGTCACTGGTGTCACTCCCGCAGTTCGACCGCACGTAGAAGTCGTAGGTGCCGGCTGCCAACTGCGAGACGGTTAGTTCCGGAGTACCATGCACGACTGCGGAAGTACCGTCGCCCCGCGCAAAGCCATGAGGGCCGTACTCCACATCCCAAGACGTTTCCTGGTACCCGGGGAGCCATTCGACCTTCACCGTGTGACGATTCACTTCCGTGTAATTCAAATGGGATGGACGCAGACAGTTTTTCTGCAAACAAAATCGCATGATTGGAGTATAATTCTCTTTATTCCAGGAGCTTGGATAATCCATAGGATTGAAGCCGCTATCAAGATTACCATAGATGGAGTAACATAAGGTTCGATTGCTGTACGATTCGTAAAAGCAGTTGAAGCTGACGGAAAACGTTTGGCCGCTGTCCACGAACGCCACCACCACGTTGCTTGTGCCGTTCCAGACGAAGGACGTGTCAAAATCGAATTTTTCCCAACTATCGGCTTGAATATCATGAAAAACAACAGGCTTGAAAGGGAACACATTGGTCATGGAAGAGAGGGGAATCCAGGAGACTCCGCCATAGAAGTTCTCCAAAACAGTGTGCCCGATGAATATGGCAATCTTCCTTGTTTTGGAATTTTGTGACAGGCTGTTGTGGTATTGGACGGCAAGGGAGGCAAGGGCGTCGCCAGCTTCCAGCCCCATGGCGGAAAGCTCCGCAGCTGTGTAGATATGCTGCGCCCAGCTTGCGACGGCATCCGGGTTAAAGGCCACGTCGTAGTTGTAACTGTCACTCTGGTTGCTTGGGACGGCATCGTCGAGACATTCCATCACCATGCTTGTCTTGAATGTCACAGGACCGAGCGTGTTCGTCTGCCCGGAAGCGCACGTATAGGTCAGGTAGGCATCGTATTCCGTTTCGGCCTGCAATCCCCCGATGGAAGCAGTGGTGCCGGACGCGTTCACGGTGATGCCGTCGCCTGGCGTGAAACCATGCAGCCCGTATTCTATCTGCCAGTTGAAATTATGGGTCGCGTAATTTGCCGGCTGGAACACCTCCCAGGCGAAGTCGGCGGTGCTGTGACCTGTCCCGGTGCAGGTCAGCTCATATAC
>Ga0310697_10004520_pt1 | contig 13730 bp, 12 predicted proteins | sample 172DNAGHGlowgp2_FD_203883 | JGI IMG/M metagenome (GOLD analysis project Ga0310697, IMG submission 203883) | Sheep rumen microbial communities from Palmerston North, Manawatu-Wanganui, New Zealand - 1728 DNA GHGlow gp2 (v2) (version 2) | ecosystem: Host-associated > Mammals > Digestive system >...
CAGTGCCTGATAGACTACTTCGCCCAGTTGCGCCCGAAGCGCTGGCAGCAGTGGGAGCACACATACCATCCGCTCACACCGGCACAGTACGTCTTCCTAATCCTTCAGGACGACCTCCGCTACGATGACGACACTATCGCCCAGATCCTCGACGTGAAACCCGCCTCCCTCCGCACCACCCGCTCAAGGATTAAAGGGAGGGAAAGATAAAACGCAAGAGGTACCAGGTACCTGTTTCACTAAATGCTCAATATCGTCGTTCAGATAGATCATCGTCAGCAAATGGTTTATCTCACTTTAACATTCTCGCGACGGAACACCAGCGTATCGGCATGCGTCACACTGCCTGCCGCAAAATATCCCTGACAACCACCCGTCAGGTTGGTCCGCGGATTAGCGCCCTGTCCCTGTCCGGCTCTGAGCGACGAGAGATATTCATAGGTGCCGCGGTCAATGGTCATCAACTGGAAGGTGACGGTGTCTCCCTCATAGAGTATGCGCTTCCAGTTGTCCTCCTCGTCCTCCTCAGCAGCACGCTCACTCATACACATCACGTCACGGTATATCTTGCCCGGCGGACAGCCTCGGTCGTCGAACGCACTCCACCGGTAGGCCTCCGTATGTGGCTTCCCTGCAAAATGTGCATGGTGCCACGTACGGTCCATGCGGTACCAGTAGTAGTTGCGCTCCTCCGGCTGCGGGTCTACCGCCCACACCTCGTATGCCAGCAGTTTCTCATCCAGCACGGGCTGCCACAGAAATTCGGCAGACAGCACAGGTGCTGCGGCAGGCATCGTCGACCGCCCCTCATAGTGGTGTTCCTCAAAATCTATCGACAGCAGGTAAGTCGTACCTGGCGTACCCGTCAGCGACGATGCGTAGCACTTCTTCCGACTGTCGTAGGGTATCACCGTCTCCACGCCGTCGGCACTCACCGTTACAAGGGCTCCCGTCAAGCAACGTCCCTTCACACTGTCGTTCATCGAACGACTCTTGGTAATAACGATGCTCGTTCCCTCGTTGGTCACCCGTCCTTCTACCACCACGATGGGTTCTATCTCGTTGTAGTCAAAGTATATTTCTTTCTTGCAGCCCGTAAGCAGCACTGCCACCACAAACAGCAGCATCCTCACCTCAGCAATATGTCTTATCCGTAGCCTCATCATTATTAATATTTAATGGTAAACGACACCGATGGCACCAGTCCGAAGAGCGAGGTCTGCTCGGCCTTGCTGCCCGATGCCTTCTTGTCGTCATTCTTAAAGCGTATCAGGAAGGGGTTGTAGCGCCAATAGGCATTATACACGCCAAACGACCATATCACCTCGCCCTGCTTACGGCCAAAGAGGTTCATCTTTATCTTCTTCCTGTGTGTAGCACTGATGTCCAGTCTGTGAAAGTCGGGGGCCCTGTAGCCGTTGCGCTCGGCATAGTAGTAATAGGTATTGCCGTCTATGTCATATTTGGCAGACGGTGCCGTCAGTGCCTGACCGGTATTGTAGCGCCAGGTGGCAGCCAGTTCCCAGGCAGACGACAACTGGTACATGCCCACCACCGCCAGGTCATGGCGACGGTCGTTCGAGGCTGTATACCACTTACTCCCATTGATACCCTCTATCTTGTTCTCCGACCACGACAGTGTATAGCTCACCCATCCTGTCAGTCGCCCAGTGTTCTTGTGGGCACAGAGTTCCAAGCCATAGGCCCGTCCCTTACCGCCCAGCAGCAGGCGTTCTATCTCTATCTCCGAATAGAATCCCTTGCCGTCACGATAGTCATAGACATTTCGGATATTCTTATAGTAGGTCTCTGCCGAGAAGTCGTAGTCGCCGCTCTCTGTAATGCCTACCCACCCCAGTGCCACCTGATCAGCCTGTTCGGGTTTCACCAGATTACTGGTCATCGTGTAACGGTCGAAGGGCAGCGACAGCGACGAACCGCTGATGGCGTGGATATCCTGCGACGTACGACTATAGCCCAGTTTCAGGCTGTGGTGCTTACTGATGTTCCACTTCATACTGATGCGCGGTTCCACGTCGGCATAGGTCTTCACGAAATGTCCGCTAGCAGGGTTCATGGTCTCCAGAATGTTTCCTTCGCCATCCAACTGATAGTAGGGTGCTCCGCCTAATACCGTGAACAGGTGCAGTCGCAAACCTGCCGACAATTCCAACCGCTCGCTGAGTCGCCACTCGTCGTTCACCCATAGGGCGTTGGTCCACGCGTTGCGCTTCTCGCGCTGGTGCAACAGGTTGATATCCCATTCAGCCGACTTCAACTGCAGATAAGTGCTTTCCAGTCCGAGGTTGATGCGGTGCCTCCCAGGACTCCACACCTGCTGGTGGCGCATGGTGGCATGACGTATATAGCCTTTCATCGTGTAGTAGATGTTCAACATGTCGATGCCCATATCACTCATAAAGTCACTGTAGACGAGTTGCGTATTAGCATAGTGGCGATCTGCAAAGGTGTGCAGCCAGTTGACTGAGGCCACGGTATTCCCCCACTCCATGTTCATCAGTTCCTCCAGTCCCATGTTATCGCGTCCGCGGAAGAACGATAGCGACAGCATGTCCTTAGGTGACAGGCGGAACTGCAGTCGCAGGTTGGCATCGTAGAAGTGCAGCGTGTTGTTCTTATACTTGTCTATGGGCTTCAGAAACAAGTCCAGATACGAACGTCGAAGGGCAAAGAGAAATGACGAGCGGTCTTCCTGAACAGGTCCCTCAGCATAGACTTTGGCAGAAAGCAGTCCGATGGTACCGCCAAAATGGTAGTCGGTCATGCTACCCGAACGGGTAGAAATGTCAAACACCGACGAGGTACCGCCACCCAACTGCGCAGGTACAAGACCCTTATAAAGCGATGCGCCCATCAGGGCATCGTCGTTGAAGGTAGAGAACAGACCCATCAGGTGTCCGGCATTATAGACTGTTGCACCATCCAGCAGTATAAGGTTCTGCGCTGCCGTACCGCCACGCACTTGGTAGCCTCCGGAACCTTCGCTCTCACTTTTCACGCCAGGCAACAGTTGGATGCTCTTGATGATATCCTTCTCGCCAAATAGTGCCGGCACCTTGGCCAGCGTGGCAACCTCAACTCTCTCTACGCCTATCTGAATCTCCTGCACACGTTTCTGTACGGAACGTGACGTCACAGTCACCTCCCGCAGGGTGTCGCTCATCTCCACGTGCTCATTCTGGCTGGAAACCGTCAGCACATAGAGCATCAAAAGCAGTGAAACAAACCATTTTTCCATTTTCGGCGACAAAATTACGAATAATAATTCTATTTTTTCGTCTCATTGTCAATAAAAACTATTAATTTTGCAGGCGAAATGACAAGTATTCACAAAACAAATATCCTGTTGGCACTCGTAGCACTGGCCCTGGCCGTGCTGTGCGTGCTGAGCATACTGCAATGATGGAGAACAGACTGAAACGACTTGTAATACGCATCAGCAGAGGACGCCTCTCGTTCTCTGTGGCCGACGGTAGCGATGTAGAATTCGAAGACTATGCGTTGAACAGCAGTATCTCAATGGCTGCCAACCTGCGTGAGGCACTGCGCACACTGCCCTTGCTGGAGGACAGTTTTGAACGTGTCCTCGTAATGGTCGACACCCCCACCCTGATGGTGCCTGCCAATGAGTTTGATGAGGCAGACGCAGAGACACTCTATCGACATGCCTTCACTGGTCAGGAACAGCAACAAGTGATGCACACCGTATTGCCCGACCTGAATGCCGTCGTGCTGTTCTCCGTGCAGAAAGACCTGCGTACCGTTATCGAAGACAACTTCAGCGACGTGCGCTATACGGCTGCCGTTGCTCCTGTCTGGCGCCATCTGCATCAGCGTAGCTATACGGGGCAGCACCATAAGCTCTTCGGCTACTTCCACGATAGACAAATGGAGGTGTTCAGCTTTGCACAGAATCGTTTTAAGTTCTGTAACAGCTTTACCGTCAACAATCCCAACGATGCGTTGTACTACCTGTTGGCCGTATGGAAACAGTTGTCGATGGAGGCAGAGCACGACGAGCTACACCTCGTTGGTGACATCCCCGAGCGTGACCAGTTGTTGGAAGAGGCCCAGCGTTTTGTGAAACGTGTCTTCTATATCAATCCGTCAGGCGAGTTCAACCGTGCTCCCGTCTGTCAGATTAAGGGCATGCCGTATGACTTGATGACCTTATATATCAAAGGACGATGAGAATCATTACAGGGAAATATAAGGGTCGCCATTTCGACATACCACGTACCTTCAAGGCACGTCCTACGACGGACTTTGCCAAGGAGAACATCTTCAACGTGCTGGTGCAGTATGTGGACTTTGAAGGTGCTCAGGCCCTCGACCTCTTCTCGGGTACGGGTAGCATCTCGCTGGAACTGTTGTCGCGTGGCTGTAGCCAGGTGGTCAGCGTAGAACTAGACCGCGACCACCACCGCTTCATTAGAGAATGCATCAACAGCCTCTCCCCCAACCCCTCTCCAAATAGAGAGGGGAGTACGGATCACGAGGGGACAACCCCAAAAATACTTCCCATTCGCGGTGATGTCTTCCGCTTCATCAAGTCATGCAAGCAACAGTACGACCTTATCTTTGCTGACCCACCCTATGCACTGAAGGAGTTGCCCCAGATTCCAGACCTCATCTTCGAGAAACAATTGTTGAAGCCTGACGGCATTTTCGTCTTTGAACATGGCAAAGACTACGACTTCTCTCAGCATCCACACTTCGTGGAACACCGCTCGTATGGCAGCGTGAACTTCTCGTTGTTCAGATAAACCACGATTTATAATAGTGGCGACACCAGTCGGGTGAGCGACTCCAATAGTCGTGCCCCAAAGCGGGGATGGGTGCGGCGAGGCAGTTCACTCATTTCCACACTCTGTTTCAGGTCATCTAGGAATATTTTCTTCATTCTCAGCGCCGTACCCTCATCATAGACAAAGGCGTTGACCTCGAAGTTGTTCTCAAAGGAACGGATGTCGAGGTTCGTGGAGCCACACGTCGACAAAGCATCGTCCGTAACCAACGTCTTAGCATGCAAGAACCCTGCCCGATAGAGATAAATCTTGGCACCCGCCTCGTGCAACTCGCGCAGATAAGAGCGTGAGGCCCAATCGGTGAAGAATGCCTCGGGGTGCAACGGACAGATGATACGTACATCCACACCACCCACGGCAGCCGTTTTCAGGGCAAAGAGCACGGGTTCGTTGGGCAGGAAGTAAGGCGTCTCGATATAGACGTAGCGACGCGCAGCCAGGATGGTGCGCACATAGCCCTGCATAATCTCTGGATAGTGTTCCGTAGGACCACTGGTTACCACCTGTACCACACAGTTGTTGACGACAGGCTGTTCATCATGATTGATAGCCGGATAGTATTTGCGGTCCGTAATGAGCGTGCGGTCCACGAAGTACCAGTCGACGAGGAACGCCCGTTGCAAGGCATAGACCACACCACCCTTCAGTCGCCACATGGTGTCGCGCCAAGGTTGCGTACCCGTTCCCTTCACATAGCGCAGGGCGACGTTCATACCACCCACATACCCTACCCTGCCGTCGATGACGATGAGCTTTCGGTGGTCACGGTAGTTGGCCTTCGACGTGAACGACGGGAAACGGACAGGCAGGAACGGTGCCACCTCCACACCTGCGTCGCGCAGACGCTCAAAGAAGCGATGGCTGACCTTCCAACAGCCCACATCATCGTATATCAGACGCACCTCCACACCCTGACGGGCCTTGTCCATCAAAGCATCTGCCACCATACGTCCCAAGGCATCGTCCTCGATGATATAAAGCTCCAGGTGGATATGGTGCTGTGCCGCAGCAATATCCTTCAGCAATTCAGGGAAGAAGGCATAGCCGTCGGTGATGATATCTATCTTGTTGTCCTTGAACGGCAAAGCCATGCTCTGGTTGACAAACAGGTCTACCAACTGGCGCTGGCGCTCAGGTACCCGGAAGTCCTCCTGTTCCACGAAGTTCAGCATGGAACGCTTGGTGAGCTGGTCCAACGAACGCTGGCTGACCAGTCGTTCCCTGCGATGATTGATGCCGAAGAAGAGGTAGAAGATGATGCCTACAACAGGTATGAAGAAGATAACCAGCGCCCACGCCATCGTCTTGGCGGGTTGCCGGTTGTCCATGATGACATGGATGATGGCTACTGCTATCACGATCCATGCCAGCGCAACACCTATGATATATAACAGTCCTTCCACCTCTGTTGCAGTAGCAAACTATTCACTATTCATTATTCACTATTCACTTATACGATGACGTCCGACCCACGTTCCTTCGCCAGGGCGTTGCGCAACTCCTGCGTTTCCTTATAGTCTTCCATCAGCATCTTCAACTCCGTCATATTGGTACCCATCGCCTTCAGCTTCTGCTGCAGTTCCTTCAGGTGTCCGTTGACGATGTCCAGACGAAAGTCGAGAATCAGGTGTTGTACACGCTGGCGCAACGATGCCTCGCTATTCTTCATCTCGAAACTCTTGCTCAACTGGTGATTGTCGATACCCAGCGTGGTGGCCAACTGACTGATGGCAGGGTCTGGGTGTTGCATGAAGTAGTTGAGGGCCTTGAAACCAGGCTCTGCGGAGTGTGCCACAGCTTCCTGCAGGATGGTGTTATACAACGCATTGCCAAACGTCAGTCCATCGCTCGACAGGTCATAGTCCACATACTGTGCCACATTCAGGTTCACCGTACCGCCATCGTCCGTCTCCAGACCCTCGAAGATAACCTCCTCACCATGACGAATCACATTCTGGATGATCAGACGTTCCACCTCAGAGACCTGTTCCTGCTGAGTGTGCAGACCGAAGTTGTCGATGGCAGCAGCAGACTGAGGCTGACGCTGTTGCTCGCGCTCCTCAATCTTGCGCTGTTCCTCCCTGTCGCCTGCAATGAACTTGTTGGTCTGGGTAATCAGCGTACGCTCGTTGACCTCCAAGCGGCGAGAGCACTCAGTGATATAGGTAGCACGCACGATGGGGTCAGGGATGACACTCACCGAACGGACGATGTTGTTGATAGCCTCCGCGCGCTTGATGGGGTCGGTGACATTCTTCAACAGCAAGTCGGTCTTAAACTGGATGAAGTCCGTCTGGTGCTGTTGGATATACTCCTTGAACTCCTGGGCGGTATGCTTGCGAGCAAACGAGTCAGGGTCGTCACCATCGGGCAACAGCAACACCTTCACATTCATGCCTTCCTGCAACAGCATATCGGTACCACGCATGGCGGCATGGATGCCAGCCTCATCACCGTCGTAGAGCAGTACGATATTGGGTGTAAAGCGGTGCAACAGGCGTATCTGATAGTTGCTCAGTGCCGTACCACTGTTCGCTACGACATTCTCCAAACCACACTGGTGCATGGCGATGACGTCGGTATAGCCCTCCACCATGTACACGCAGTCTTCCTTGACGATAGCCTTCTTCGCTTGATAGATGCCATAGAGCTCACGTTCCTTATGGTAGATTTCGGAGTCGGGCGAGTTGACGTATTTCTGTTGCACACCCTTCGTGGCAGCATCGAGCTTTCTTCCACCAAAGGCCACCACCTTACCGCTGACGTTCAGCCACGGGAAGATGGCACGACCCGCAAAGCGGTCGATTAAGGTATTCTTTTTGTCTAAGGAATCTGGGAATTTAGGACTATTATCATCTGTGTCATTTCCTTGATTCCTTGATTCCTTAGAATAGCACAAACCTGTTTTTATCAGGAACTCTTCCTTAAATCCTTTGCGTTTAGCCTCATTGGCCAGGGCGTCACGTTTGTTGAGGGCAAAGCCCAGCTGGAAACGTTCGATGATATCATCACGGATGCCACGACTGCGGAAGTACTGTTTACCGATGGCCATACCATCGACATCGTTCTTCAGGATGTTATGGAAATACTGGCACGCCCACTCGTTGACCACAAACATCGACTCACGCTCACTCTGCTCACGCTTCTCGTCGTCGCTAAGCTCACGTTCCTGAATCTCGATATTGTATTTCTTCGCCAACCAGCGCAGGGCCTCCGGATAGGTTATCTGCTCGTGCTTCATCAGGAAGTTCACAGCATTGCCACCTTCGCCACACGAGAAGCACTTGCATATCTGGCGGGCTGGCGACACCATGAACGATGGGGTCTTGTCGTCGTGAAACGGGCACAGACCCTTGTAGTTAACGCCCGACTTGCGGAGGTTAACAAACTCGCCTACGACATCCACGATGTTCACGGCATCCATAATCTTGTCTACAGTCGCTCTATCAATCATTGCGATTGCAAAGTTACAAAAAAACGAGAGAAAAGCCAAATATATTTGAACTTTTCCGAGTGCACAGTAATTTCGGCGAAGCCAAAGACACAAAAAAAGTAAGAGTTAAGAGTTAAGAGTTAAGAAAAAATGAAGGGAAATTGTAATTTTCTTAACTCTTAACTCTTCATTCTTAATTAAATAATGTACCTTTGCACCTTGTATGATAGTTTGTATTGCAGAGAAACCCAGTGTGGCCAAGGATATTGCCCGTATTATCGGGGCAACAGCCAGCCGCGACGGATATATGGAAGGTAACGGCTACCAGGTGACGTGGACGTTCGGTCACCTGTGCGAGTTGAAGATGCCAGAGGACTATACGCCCATGTGGAAGGCGTGGAGTCTGACGGCCTTACCGATGATTCCCCCACGCTTCGGCATCCGTCTGAAGGACGACGAAGGCATCAAGAAACAGTTTGCCGTCATCGAACGACTGATGCAGGCCGCTGACGGCATCATCAACTGTGGTGACGCTGGTCAGGAGGGTGAACTCATCCAGCGCTGGGTGATGCAGAAGGCAGGTGCCACGTGTCCCGTTCAGCGTCTGTGGATTTCCAGTATGACTGACGAGGCTATCCGCGAAGGCTTTGCCACGCTGAAGGACCAGTCGAACTATCAGTCGCTCTATATGGCTGGCCTCAGCCGTGCTGTGGGTGACTGGCTGCTAGGCATCAACTGCACGCGCCTTTATACCATCAAGTACGGTCAGAACCGTCAGGTGCTGAGCATCGGTCGTGTACAGACCCCTACCCTCGCCCTGATTGTCAATCGCCAGAAAGAGATTGACAACTTCAAGCCAGAGCCTTACTGGGTACTCGCTACCGTCTATCGCGATACCACGTTTACTGCTACGAAGGGCAGATTCACCTCCAAGGAAGAAGGTGAGCAGGCTTTCAAGACCATCGAGGGCAAGCCGCTCACCATCACGCAGGTCGAGAAGAAGAACGGCAAGGAGACGCCACCATCGCTCTATGACCTTACCTCCCTGCAGGTGGACTGTAACAAGAAGTTCGGTTTCTCCGCAGAAACCACGCTGAACATCATCCAGCAGCTCTACGAGCAGAAGCTGACCACCTATCCGCGTGTCGACACTACCTTCCTGCCCGACGACGTCTATGCCAAGTGTCCGCAGACCATGAACGGCCTGTTCCAGGTGAAGCATGCTGGCACGGCACCCTATGCCGACCTCGTGCGCCCCTTGGGTGGCAAGCCCCTGCCGAAGTCGAAGAAGGTCTTCGACTCGTCGAAGGTCACCGATCACCATGCCATCATTCCTACGGGTATGATTCCCTCGGCACTTACCGACATGCAGCGCAAGGTCTTCGACCTCGTGGCCCGTCGCTTCATCGCCGCCTTCTACCCCGACTGCAAATACGCCCAGACCACGGTGCTGGGCGTTGTGGGCGTCGGTTCTCCCGACGCCATCGAGTTCAAAGTCACTGGCCGCACCATCCTCGACCCAGGTTGGCGCACTGTCTATGCCAAAGACCCAAAAACGGAAGATGACGCCGAATCTCCCCTCTCTTTGGAGGGGTCGGGGGAGGCTGAGGAGCGCACCCTTCCCGCTTTCGAGAAAGGCGAGAGCGGTCCTCACCAGCCCACGCTGACGGAGAAGATGACCACGCCCCCACCTTATTATACTGAGGCCACCCTGCTACGTGCTATGGAAACGGCCGGTAAACTGGTGGAGGACGAGGAACTGCGCCGTGCCATGAAGGAGAACGGCATTGGTCGTCCCTCTACGCGTGCCGCCATCATCGAGACCCTCTTCAAGCGCCGTTACATCCGCAAGGAGCGCAAGCGTCTGGTGGCAACGCCTACAGGTATCGAACTCATCGACCTCATCCGCGAAGACCTCTTGAAGAGTTGCGAACTCACGGGTATCTGGGAGAAGAAACTACGCGACATCGAGGCACAAAAGTACGATGCCCAGCAGTTCATTTCCGAGCTAAAGACGCAGGTCACCACCATCGTCCACGACGTCATCAGCGACCCCACCAATCGTCGCGTCACTGTTCTTCCTGAAGAGGCAGAGAAGAAGAAAAAGGCGAAATAATCAGTTATTTATATCGTATTGATGATCCTTTGCAGTTCTTCCAAGAATCGGGCGGCGTGCTTGCCATCCATCTGGGCGTGATGGAACTGGAAGGAGATGGGCAGTGTGGTCTTCAGCCAACCCTTACGATAGCGGCCCCACGCCAAAAAGGGATTGTTGAAGATGCCGTTATACTGGTTAGTGATGCTGTCAAGCTCTGTGCCCGTAACTGCCGATGTGCCGACGATGATGGCTTCGTCGTCCAGGATGTCCTGGCAGGTCTGGCTGATGGTCTCTGTCAGATGCATGTAATTGGCATTAAACGCCTCCAGATCGTCGGTGACGGCCACGTCACAGAAGCTCAGTCCGCCCTTGACGTTATCCACTATCATGTTGATGGCCATGCGATCGTATCTGTACAGTTTCCCGTCCTTTGGCAGCATATAGAACTCCTCAATCTTTGAGGCTGCCTTGCCGATACACTAGCACAGCAGCATATTGAACTTCATGCCCCGTTTCCGGCTCACCTTACAGAGCCTCGTCACGTCGAACGTCTTCGTGAGCGTCACCATCGGCATGGGCGACTTTGTCCACAGCTCGAAGGCGGTGGCTCTGTTGGTATCCTTGGGATTTATTTCCTGTTTCATCATTTATTTGTTTTTGTAATCATAGAAATAGAAGTCCGTCCAGCCGGTGTCATATTATTTTCTTTTCATCGTCATCTGTTTCTCCTTTGCCATCTTCTCCGCAAAGGCATCCTCTCCGTTTTCGCGGATATAGCGGATGCAGGCGACTCTGTCGCTATTAAACAAAAAGGCGAAAATCTTGCCGACAAAGTTGTTGTGAATCTTGCAGTCCTTCACATCTTTGTCGCAGTCGGCACAAGTATGAAAACCTTTCTCTTGACAGCACCTGCGGATTTTACACCACGATGCTTTTTCGTTTTCCTTGCACCCTGGGCATTTGCCATTGAGGAACTTCTTGCATGCTCCACAATACAGGCCGCATACAGCTATCTGTTGGGGATTAATTGTTATATCTTTCATTGTGTAACTCATTTTATCCTGACCGTCCCAAGCTATATGGGACGATCAGGACTGCTGTTTTTACTCTATTGGAATCTGAATCACTGACAGCCATTTTTCTGGGTCTTCTTGGTTCCAGGCTCCGTCGATGTAGCATGTGCGGTGCTGACCTGCGACCTTGAAGCCGTGTTCCTCGATGTAGCGGAAAGCCTCGGTGAACGACTCGTAGAAACGTTCGTAGGGGCCCATGTGCTTCATGCAGAGTGCACGGGGTATGGCGGGCAGGCGCTTGAACTGGATGATGGCGCTGTCGTGGCCCATCTCCTCCACCTGTTCGCAATACTCGATGTCGATGTCCGTCGGCGTGTACTCCTTGTTGCGCTCGATAGTAAAACAGTAGCCCGGCGGCAGACATTTGCAGCCGAGGCGCTGCATTTCGGGGCCGATCTTCTCGACACACAGCGGGCCGAGTGCGGCGTAGTTGGGGATGACTTCACGATGACTTGCCACGATGATTTCGGGCAGCGATTGAATGCTGAATTTTTCCATTGTCTTCATTTCTTTGCGAGCGTTCCTCCAGTCGAGCAGCTGGTTGCGACGGGCTATCAGTGCCTTCAGTTGTGCTTCCGTTTCCCTGATCTTCTCGGTCATCTGGCGGATGGTTGGCGTGTGCGAACCATCGTCGAACATATCCTTGATCTCGTCCAGCGAGAAGCCGAGCCGTTGCAGGTCGCGAATGTCCTTCAACTGTTGCATCTGGTCGATGCTGTAGTAGCGGTAGCCCGTCCACTCGTCCACCTCGTCAGGCGCGAGTAGTCCCTTCTGTTCGTAGTGACGCAGGGTCTTTACCGTCACCTGCATCAACTGGGAGAACTCTCCGATTTTTAACCTTGTTTTCTTACTCATATCGCGCGATGTTTTTGCTAAGCAGCCGCAAAGTTAAGGCATGACCTTAGGGACGAGTCAAGAGAAATGAAGATTTTAACATGGATTTAACACATCGTTGTTCTTTCTTTTACTCCCGGCCAGTAGCACCATGCGATAATGGCAGGAACGAGAGATGAGATAAATTGCAGCCATTATTCGGCAGATGTTTCATTGGTACTCTACATGTGTCTTGACCTCACAACCTTTGCTTTCGTAATATGAGAGCATCTCTGGGAGTTTCTTCAGATCATAGCTGGTGATGCAGTCAGAGAGAACATGCACTATGAAGCCTGCCTTGGTCATGTTGAAACATGTCGATTTCACGCAGGCCGTAGCGTCTGCACCAGCTACGTAGAACTCATTGATGCCGTTTGCCGCGATGAAAGCAGAAAACGCCTCGCTGGTTAGGGCGTTGCTCTTCGTCTTCACGAAGATATTGTCCGAAACGACCTTCATCTCAGGCACCAGTTCCTCGCCCTTGCTGCCAGGCTTGAATGTTCGCGTGCCAGCCGAAATGTTGTTGTGCTTAATATACACAACCTGCATACCCTCTTCCACAGCCCATTCGATGGCGGCATTGATATTGTCGATGATGTCCCGATAGTGCTTGGTGATGTCGTTCTGAATGTCGATAACGACAAGTGCTTTATTGTTCATTATTTACTCAATCACAAAACTACGTGGATAATAATCGCTATAGAATCGGCCATCGGTGGCGGTGAACTTCAGCACGCAGTAGTTCGGGTCGGTGACACCGCCGGGATAGTACTGCTCGTCGCCATCACGCCAAATCATTTCTTTCGAAGCGGCATCCGTCAGTACCTCCATCGTACCACGCAGCATCATACCCTTGAAACCTTTGGCATCGCAGAAATAGATACTGGCCTTGGGGTTAGCCTTGTATTGAGCCACACGTATTGAGAATGTGTTGGTTGTAAAGTAGAAGGTTTTGATACCCTCGCGTTTACGTGGCTTCAGCATGGCCTTGGTCCAAGGAAAACCTTCTTGGTCTACAGACGAGATATAAGCGATGGGCAGTTTGTCGGCCATCTGTGCAATGAGTTCTTTAATGCCAGCTAAAGCGGGATTGACCTTCATCGCTTCATCGGTATTCACATCCAGCGTTTGGCGCCAACGCTTAAGCTGGGGAAAATACGTTTTCATCATGCCGATGTATTCCTCTTTGGTAATAGGTTTTTCTAACCCTTCATTTACAGCATTCACAAATTGAGCGCAATGTTCAATCATCTCGTCCATCGTGCACTCCTGCAGGAACTGGCCGTCCTTATAGCAATACATGCAGTAATCTTCATTCTTCGTGCCGTCGGCATTCGTGCCTAGCACTTCCTCTGTGAGCGGCATGCCGCAGCTCTGACAAAATTTCTGTTTCATACTATCTTTATTTGTTACCATAATTCTCA
>Ga0310697_10004525_pt1 | contig 13724 bp, 14 predicted proteins | sample 172DNAGHGlowgp2_FD_203883 | JGI IMG/M metagenome (GOLD analysis project Ga0310697, IMG submission 203883) | Sheep rumen microbial communities from Palmerston North, Manawatu-Wanganui, New Zealand - 1728 DNA GHGlow gp2 (v2) (version 2) | ecosystem: Host-associated > Mammals > Digestive system >...
CGCATCACGCAAGGATTCCTTCGCTTTCGCCAATGCCCCGGCATAAAGGTTGTCATCGGCATCGGAAAAGACGATATAATCTCCCTGGGCAACACCCATTCCTGTATTCCTGGCTACCGCGACACCCTGATTCTCCTGGCGGACCAGGATGACCGAGGGGTACTCACTTTCCACCAAAGAGGCCGTTCCGTCAGACGAACCGTCATCCACGACAATGGTCTGATCGGCCTGTCCGACGATGGAATCAAGGCATCCCCGTATAGTGTCTTCCGCCTGGTATGCCGGTATGATGACACTTATTCGCATACTTTTCTGTTTCCACCGACGTAAGATGTCGGATCATCCTTCCGGATATACATTCGAACACGACCGTCATAGATATTTCCGGATATCCGGTTCCCTGTATTTGGATCCGGCACCTTTGTGTCACGGAGATGACTGACCCGAAGACACTTCCGAAGATCGATACAGTAACCGTTATAGATCCGAAGAACGGTGTTCCCTTCGATCGTGACATTCTTCGGCCCGTCATCAGCGAAGATGCCCCGATTGTAATGGGGACCGTCTATGTCGTGGATATAATTATTGCGCACGACAGTCCGTGTGTTGTTCGTTCCGATATAAATAGCACCAGCATCAACCAGAGACCGGAAAACACCCGACCGGAACTGCTCCGACTGACAAATCTCATTGCGCTCGACAATTCCGGAGGTACCGTAGATATCTTCTTCAGTGAAGTGGATTCCCAATCCTATTGCCGAATAGGAAAAATCCTCAAAATAATTGTCTTGAATCCTGTAATCTACACCACGACAGAAGACAAGGGGCACATTGGTCATCATCCTGCCGTTTCCGATAAACCGGTTCTTTTGGATGTTGGCATTGCGACTTCCTTCCATGACCCGGATACAACTTTGGTAATTGCCGGAAAACAGACAGTCCTTGATACAGACGTGATCCGTATATGAAACCTGGATCGCATGGGAACGGATATGCGAAAAAGAGCACTCCGAGACCAAAACCGAATCAGCCTGGAACCGGTCAAAGCAAATCAGGCTCTTCCCTTCCCCATTTCCCAAAAAACGCAGATTCTCCATGGAAAGTCCCTTCAGGCGGGTATCGGAAACCGTCAGGAAACGGGAGACCGTGCAGGCATGAAGGTCATTACGCTCCGGTTTATCACAAAGGATGTATCGGGGCAGGCATCTTCCATAGCGAAGTTCGGCCCATATACCTGTTTCATACTCCCGGTCTTTTCTGAAATACAACCATCCGTTCCGGATTTCGACGACAGGGTAAAAAGGAGCGATGAACCACTGTGTCAAATGTACCCACAGGTCTTTCGCCTGTTCCGGGGGAATGTCCGGTTCCTGACACCGGATCTTATACTCATTGGGGCGGAAAAGAACGGGCACCGGCCAACTTCCCGCCTTACGGACAGGAGACCATGCATCCACCGGTTCACACAATTTCAAATCAACATAATTATTGTCTAAATGATGTCCCCGTCCGTTGTCTTCGGCAATCAAGGTGCAGTTCTCTCCGGAGAAAGCGATCTCCGTGCCGGGACTATGTACATCATACAGCGTGATATGTCCTTCTCGATAGAAATAGACTCCAGGATGAAACCGGATCTCGATCCGCTCCGGTTGACCAGCTCGGAGAACACTGTCCAGGCGCACCTGGAGAGAATCGAAATCCGACTGGGACCGGATATTGATCAGGACGGACAGGAGCGGGACAAGGAGACAACTGATCATAAGTTGGAGATAGAGCGGTAACGCCATCCGGCCCAACGCTGACGAATAACGATTCTTTCCTGGAACCTCTCCAGATCGGCCGAATAGTACAGATACATATAGATTGAAAGCCAGAGCAGGGTCTCACTCAAGGCAAAATAAGATAATGTCACGGCTCCAATGATAATATAGATGGCGGAAGCTTTGACCAGAAAAGACTTTTTATGGGTCAGACCCTTGATAGTAAGTACAATGATAGTAATCGTAGGAATAACCCCATATTGATGCCAGAAACCGAGAAAACCCACATCCGAATGATAGATTCCACTATCCTGCAAGACGTGAAGGATAGGGTTCACATTGGCGGAAATAAAACCGTCACCGAGCAGATAACGAATCCAGTCACGGGAAGCGACCATATACATCACTGATTTGTTACGATTATACTCCGGATTAGTAAGCTGACTGATCGTTTCCAGATACAGACTATTCCACTGACCGGCCGTATAAAGGGCCATCAGAAGGACAGAAATAACCAAAAATGCAATAATAATCAGCTTATTGGAATTCATCCGCATGGTATAAAGGACATATACGGCAACAATGACGGCAGCTGCGAGGGTAGTCCGGTTCTGTGCGATAAACATGACGATAAACTGGAACATTACCATTGCGATGTTGTTCAAGTTTGTCTGACGCATCGCCCGGTTGAAGGCAAAGACATAAGCCAGAAAGACAATCCGGATTCCCGAGAGTGTATGGATATAGTCTCCTGATTCAATAAAACTCCGGGATTCATCGTGCGGAACCCATTCGGGAGCAAAGAAGGAGATGAAGATGCAGGATACCAGATAGACGACCGAAAAAGCATACAAAGGGGAGCGCAGTTCCTGCTCGTTGGGCCGCATGGCAATCAGAATGGGGAAGGCGGCCAGTTCGAACATTCTTCGGTTCGTAAAGAACGATTGCGTAAAGCTTTGCCCATAATACAGCAAAGCGGGTATAAACGACAGGACAATTCCCAGGACCAGCCACCATAGAGGGACCAGCCAAGAGGCAGAATCACTGATCCATGCCCGCCTGTTAAAGGTGAACATGAAGAACAGTGACAGAAGGTAGAAAGTAAACGGTCCATTCGGACCGATCAGGTTTGTTATGGGGAGAATCTCGAAGAAATTGACGGAGAACAACATCAGCAGGAAAATCCATACCTCGATGTAAAACCGTTTCTTCTTGCTGACTCCCCAGGTCCCTTTACTCATCTAACGTATGTGATAAGCCGGAAAAAAAATGACAGCAGTGCCGTTGATAAGGCACTGTAGCCCTTGTACTTCCGATAATAATACGACATGCTTTCCCACTGCAGCCAGGATTGCCGACGAGCATTGAAACTCCTTCCGATTGTCTGTCCTTGTGCATGAATCACCCTGACATCGGGACAGAACCAACAACACTTTCCAATGGCTGAGAGCCGTGCGGACAGGATATTCTCCTCTGCGTATAGAAATGTTCCCTCGTCAAACAAACCGGCCTCGACCAGTGCATCCGTATCAGCCAGCATGAACGCTCCGACCAGTTTTTCATGCCTGCCGGCCGACGCCCTTTCCGAATAATCCAGATCGAAGATACGCCGTTTGGTCTTCGGCCTCAGAAAGGGTGTGGACACATACATCCAAAAATAATGCTTCCACATACTCCGGTAAGGCTCCGGTCCCTGTCGGGATCCGTCCGGGCCGATAATCTCGGGGCCGCAAATCCCTGCTTCCGGATGGGCGTCCAGCACGTCGGACAGCGTCTCAACAACCCGTTCGGACACCAACGTGATATCATTGTTTGTCAACAGAATCCGGGAAGGCCTGCCATTCTTCAGGAGATAGCGGATCCCGATATTGTTCCCGGCAGCAAAACCCCGGTTTTCCGCCGGAATCACAACGGCCTCCGGAATTCGCGCCTGAAGGGCAGCCGCCTCGTCCGGGGTGGCGCCATTATCGACCACCACGACCTGGCAGGGTAAGGATATCCGGGGAAGTTGCCCACGGACAAACTGAACGGTCAGATCATCAGAGTGATAACTGACAATTACGACTCCGAGCATCGTCCCAATCTTTTAATCAGACTCAGAACACGCCTTCCCATCATCGTTCCAATCGCACGTCGGTTGGCCCAGCCTCCCAGCATCAAACGCTTGTTGACGTATAGTTTTCCCTGATTGTTTCGATTCCGCCTCCAGGCAGATTCCAACGGCTGTTCAAAAATGGAGAGGAGCCACGCTTCCAAGCGGGCATACTCAGCCTCAAATGAAGGGGTATCCGCCTGGAAAGCCGGTTCCCGGAGTACGCGAAGGTACTTTTCATCATCCTGGTCCAGTTCCTGTACCCGAGGCAAGATCTCATCAAATGACCCACAACCGGTTGCATCTATGAAACTGTCGGGGTTAAAGGAACGTGCCACTTCGGGATCGCCCCAGTAGATGGGGACGGTCCGCGCAGCAAATGCTTCGACTATTTTCTCTGTCGTGTAACCGGGATGAGAACCATTTTCAAAACACAGGGAGAACTTGTGAGTCGAATCAAAAGCGAGTTTATCACTTACAGGTCCGCCCACCGTATTCATATACCGCCCCCCGGAATCCACAGGACGGTAGCGGGAAAGAATCTTGAATGCTTCATTCCGCGCGGGATTGTCCGGATTGCTTACCACGAAACTGCAGAATCCCGGTTTTTGCTCCGCCAAGTTCCAGCCTTCCGGGAGCTCATGCTTCGTTCTGGCAGCTTCCAGCAGGGAACGCTTGTAGAAAAGATACAACGGGAAGCGCAGGTAGCGGTCACCGAAATCCATCCACTCGAAACCGATGGCATAATCGCAAGCGTTGAAATCCGGTACCAGGTTCTCTCCTGTATGGAAGATTTTGACACAACGATCGGGAACGCTCCAATGAGTTTCCCCGAATGCCGAGAAAAACACATAATCCGGATTATCACAAATCCTGACATCATAATGCTTTCGGAGAATTCGAAGAATCAGGTACGATTCCCTTGTCTGCGGGAAATCGGACCAATAATCCATGAATTGAATCCGGATGGTCTTGTTCATGCAGTCTTTCGTTTCAAGGAGGAACGGATAACGCCGAGTATTACAGGATCCTTGACAATGAAGCAGGAGACAACCAGGAAATATACTCCCGACATCAGACCACAAAGAACCAGCCTGATAAAGGAAGACGGGACAGGCAACCTCTGCAGAAGGGACAGGATGATCATCAGGGGCCCGTATAGCAGGACATCCTCTATGAGCCGGCGTAACGGAAACTGATGCCCTCCCCTTCTGCCAAAGACCGCACAAGCTGCAGAAAGAAAAACAGCCGACTCCGAGCAGAGCCATACGATAGCAGACCCTTCCGCTTTCATGGTCCGGACCAGCAAAAGGTTCAAAGAAAGCCCGACAACTGCCCCACAGACCGAATTGATCAGAATCCGCCTGTCCATCTTCCGCGGCATCATCACCTGGATGATCAAGATTTCTTCCAAGCCTATAATCAGGACCAAAGGCGCAACGATCATCAATGGGATGACGGCTCCTTCATAACCAGCCCCGGACAAGACACGGACGATATCGCCCGCTGTCATTTCGATCAGGAAGACCAGCGGAATCCCCACCAAAAAAAGGATGCTGAACGTTTTATCAACAAACGACTTGAATTCCTCTTCCCTGCCTTCTGACAGGACAGCGCTCATTCGGGGAAGCAATACGGTTGTACAGGCCGTAAAGAGTGCTGTAATGATGGAAAGTACCTTGGTAGCAGAAGAATAATAGCCGACCTGAACAGAATCCTGAATAAAACCCAGATAGATGACGTTGAACGAGGTATACATCGATGTCAGGATATAGTTCACTCCCAGCAGGAAATAAGGACGGACAAACATTCCCGGCCGGATGTTCCGAAGGGAGATACGGACAAAGTGCCTGGAATAGATGAAGTTCACCAGTGCATTCGCTACTGCGCTCAGGGAAAGCAAAAGGAAATAGATCCAGTAGTCCTCCGCTTTCCTGACAAATAAGAAAACAGAAACGACATACAGGATTTTGATCAGGATAGAACGGTTCGTAATAAACTTGAACTCCTCGACCCCACGGAACAGCCACTCAAGGAACAGGCTGTTAGCAATAAGCTTTGCCACACCAATCCAAAGGAGCCTGCGATAAGGAGCGAGGGTTGGCACCACATAAATGACCAGAATCAGGACAATGGCGGCAATGAACGTGGTTGCCGCATTCAAGGCCAACAGACTGGAAAAAACCCGGCTGCGGTCTTCCCTGTCATTCCGGGCAGCAGCAATTTCCCGGACTCCAAGCACAGAAATCCCCATGGTGGAGAAAACAAGGAAATAGTTGATGATATTGTCCACGAAATTGCAGGCTCCGATTCCGGACACACCCAGTACCCTCGACACATACGGATACGTAATCAAGGGGAAAAGGTAGTTCGCTACGGTAAGCAGTGCGCTATAGAAAAAATTCCTCTTCAGGCTGGCCATCTACCGCCCCTTATACATCTCCTCGTAATACTTCTGATAGTCCCCGCTCGTCACGTTGTCCAGCCACTCCTGGTTGTCCAGGTACCAGCGGACGGTCTTTTCGATGCCTTCCTCGAACTGGAGGGAGGGTTCCCAGCCCAGTTCGCGCTGGAGCTTGGTACTGTCGATGGCGTAGCGGAGGTCGTGGCCGGCACGGTCGGTCACGTAGGTGATCAGGTCCATGTCCTCCCCTTCGGCGCGGCCCAGGAGGCGGTCCACCGTGTTGATCAGGACCTTGATGATGTCGATGTTCTTCCACTCATTGAACCCGCCGATGTTGTAGGTCTCCGCCACCTTCCCTTCGTGGAAGATGAGGTCGATGGCGCGGGCGTGGTCCTCCACATACAGCCAGTCACGGACATTCTCGCCCTTTCCATAGACAGGGAGCGGCTTCCGGTGACGGATATTGTTGACGAACAACGGGATAAGCTTCTCCGGGAACTGGTAGGGGCCGTAGTTGTTGGAGCAGTTCGTGACGATGGTGGGCATCCCGTACGTGTCGTGGAAGGCCCGGACGAAGTGGTCGCTGGAAGCCTTGGCCGCACTGTAGGGGCTGTGCGGCTGGTACTTCAGGTCCTCGGTGAAGAACTTCTCGCCATAGGCCAGGTGGTGCTTCCCGCTGGAAGCCTTGGTCGTGAAAGGAGGCTCGATGCCCTCCGGGTGCGTCATCTCCAGGGCGCCGTACACTTCGTCGGTGGAAATGTGGTAGAAGCGGCAGGGAACAGATTCTTCGCTGCGCTCAGAATGACAGACGCGCCACCCCTGCGGCTGCCAGAAGGCCTTGGCGGCCTGGAGCAGGGACAGAGTGCCCATGACATTGGTCCTCGCGAAGGTGAAGGGATCCTTGATGGAACGGTCCACATGGGACTCGGCGGCGAGATGGATGATGCCGTCCACCTTTTCCTCCTGCATGAGTTTCAGGACGCCCTCGAAGTCGCAGATGTCCATCCGGACAAAGCGGTAGTTGGGCCTGTCCTCGATATCCCTGAGGTTCGCGAGGTTTCCCGCGTAGGTGAGTTTGTCCAGGTTGATGATCCGGTACTGAGGATACTTGTTGACAAGCAGCCGGACCACATGGCTGCCGATGAAACCGGCTCCGCCGGTGACAAGGATGGTTCTACGCATGGAGGAAAGGATGATGTTTGTCTTTTTCGGAAAGGAGGATGTCCGCCTCGGGCAGGCGCCAGTCGATGCCCAGGCCGGGATCGTTCCAGGCGATGCCGCCTTCGGCAGCAGGGCAATAGAAGTTGTCGCACTTGTACTGGAAGACGACCTCTTCGGAGAGGACGGCGAACCCGTGGGCAAAACCCCGCGGGATGAAGATCATCCGGTGATTCTCCCCGGTGAGCTCTTCCGCATGCCATTTCCCGTAGGTGGAAGAGCCTTCCCGAAGGTCCACGGCGACGTCCAGCACGGAGCCGCTCACCACACGCACCAGCTTCGCCTGCGCATGTTCCCCTTTCTGGAAATGGAGCCCGCGCAGGACCCCGTACCGGGACTTGCTCTCGTTGTCCTGGACAAAGCGGACCGGTCCCACCTTCTCGTCGAACTCCCGCTGGTTGAACGCTTCGAAGAAATACCCCCGCGCGTCTCCGAACACTTTCGGCTCGATGACGACGAGCCCTTCGATGCCTGTCTGGATGATATTCATAGTCTGTCAATGCATTTTTTCAAGGATTCATACCAGTGCGGGACCTCCACGCCGAAGGTTTCCTTGACCTTGGTCTTGTCCAGGACCGAAAAATGCGGCCGGCGGACCTTGGAAGGAAACTCGTCCGAATGGCAGGGACGGATGTCACAGGTGTTCCCGCTGAGGTCCCGGATGGCGCAGGCGAAATCGTACCAGGAGCACACGCCTTCGTCGGAGAAGTGATAGATGCCCTGCCGGTCCGTGAGCCTTTCCGTGATGACCCGGTGGATGAGCGCGGCCAGGTCCGCTGCATAAGTGGGTGTCCCGACCTGGTCGAAGACCACCTTGAGGACGGGCCTGTCGGCCGTAAGCTGCCGCATCGTCTTCACGAAATTCTTCCCGTAGGGAGAATACAGCCAGGCTGTCCGGAAAATCTGATGGCTGCAACCGGCATCCTGGACCGCCCGCTCGCCCTGGAGTTTCGTAGCCCCGTACACCCCGTTCGGATGCACCGGCCAGTCTTCCCGGCAAGGGAGGGCGATATCGCCCTGGAAAACATAGTCCGTGGAAATATGGATGATGTGCGCACCTCTTTCCGCGGCCACCGAGGCGAGGATGCCCGGCGCCACATGGTTCAGCAGGTCCGCCATGGGCAGATCCTCCTCCGCCTTGTCCACATTCGTATAGGCGGCACAGTTGACGATGACATCCACCTGCTCCGACTCGCAGATGAGCCGGACCGCATCCCGGTTGGTAATGTCCAGATACACGGTGTCCACTCCGGGAAGGGAAGCGACGTCCGTGAAAATATACCGGTCGGAAGACCCGGCGGAGACGTTCCGCATCTCCGTCCCGAGCTGTCCGTTGGCACCGCAAACCAGTATGTTCATAATAGGGTATGTTTATATTCCCCCGCCTGTTCAGCACAGACGGGCCAAGATGACGGAAGGAGCCTTCCTGTCCAGGAAGACCGGACTTCCGCCTATATCCCGACCGATTCGGCCATCAAACCCGACAGCCGTTCAACGGTATCTATCTTCAGCTCCCGCGCCGCATACTGGGACCGGATGGCCCGGTAGCGGTGGCAGTCAGAGCCCACCATGGCATACATTCCCCTGCCCAGCAGATATTGCGCCCGCTCCCGCACGGCATCTCCATAAAACCCGATGATGGAAGGCAGGTTCAACTGGAAGTAGCACCCCATGTCAGAGAGCCGCTGATAATCGTCCCTGTCCATGTAATGGTAGCGTTCCGGATGGGCGATCAGGGGACGGTATCCGCTCTTGAACATCGTCTCCAGGATCTCCCACAGGTTCAGGGGCGGGGCGATGGCGGATGTCTCCACCAGCACCGTCTCCGGCCCATGTTCCAGGAGGTCCTTCGCGGACAACCGCTGTTCGAAGAGCGTATCGATCATGTATTCGGCCGCGAGATGCAGTTTGAGCCCGCCCTGATACACGGCCTTCAGCTCTTCGAAACGGGCCCGGATCCCTTCCGTCGTATTCGGAACATCCTCCATCACATGCGGGGTGAACCATACGTCGGTGACACCCTCCTCCTCCAGGAACCGGAGGATCGCAAGGGAATCCTCACAGGTCTTCACCCCATCGTCCAGCCCGTACAGGATATGGCTGTGGTTATCCACGGCCCCCTTCAGGAGGCCTGATTCCACCAGGGATTGTCGGCGTTGGAACAGCTTAAACATCAATCGTCAGCTCTTTTTTCTCCTGTGGTGCTCCCGCTTCTCCTCGTCATTTCCATAGCCGTAACCATAACCGTAGCCATAGCCATAGCCGTAACCATAGCCGTAACCGTGACGGCGGCTGTAGGATTCGACACCGTTCAGGATGATGGCCATGCGGTTGTATTTCCCTTCATTGTACATCTGCTCGACGGAAGGCAGGGCGCGCTTGTCGAACAGGCCTGCACGGACGATGAAGATGGTGATATCGGCATGCGGGGCGATGATGCTGGTATCGGCGACGAGGTCGATGGGCGGGCAGTCCAGGAACACATAGTCATACCGGCCCTTGAGGGCGGCGATCAGCGTACCCAGGCGTTCGGAAACCAGGAGTTCGGCCGGATTCGGGGGGATGGAGCCCACCGGAAGCAGGTCCAGATTCTCCTGCAGGTTCACGATATGCTCGAAAGGATCCTCATACTTGGCGTTCAGGTAGGACGCAACGCCGGTCGCATTCTTCCCCAGGGACTTGGACATCGTGGCCTTGCGGAGGTCCAGGTCCACGATGATGACCTTCTTGCCGCCCTTGAGGGCCATGGAGGCCGCCAGGTTCATCAGGGTGAAGGTCTTGCCGGCGTTCGGGTTGAACGAGGTGACCATGATGGCCTGCGTCTCGGTCTCGCGGTGGATCATCAGGTCCAGGTTCGTACGGAGGACGCGGAACGCCTCGTTGATGGCATCACGCTTGCCGTGCTGGACCATGATCTTCGTATTGCTGTGATCGAAGCGGTTCACCCGGAGCCGCTGCCAGTAGTTGCTCGTCAGGCCCATCTGCGGCAGTTCCGCCAGGAACGGCACGGAAAGCTTGCCCAGGTCATTGCGTCCCTTGACGGAGGTATCCAGCACCTTCATCACATAGAAGACGGCGAACGGAAGGCCGAATCCCAGGATGAGGGCGATCAGGATGATCATCATCCGGTTCGGGGCGATCGGGGCGCCGCTGCCGGTAGGGCTCTGGATCAGACGGGTATTCCCCACCGTGAGGAGGCCCTGGAGCTCGTTCTCCTCCCGTTTCTGGAGGAGGAAGATATACAGCTGCTCCTTGACCTTCTGCTGACGCTCGATGGAGAGGAGTTCCAGTTCCTGTCCCGACGTGGAGGCCAGGCGGCTCAGGATTTCGTTCTCCTGCGCCTCGATCTTGTTCACCTGCAGCTGCAGGGTGGAGATGAGGTTGTCAATGGAACGGTTGACGGCGAGCTTGTACATCGCCAGGCTCTTGTTGAGGTCCTGGACATAAGGGTTGTTCTCGCTGGAGAGGTTCAGGGAGCGGTCCCGTTCCAGCAGGGCCGTGTTGTATTCACGGATCTGCGACTCGATGTTCGCGCTGGAAATGCCGGAATTCGCAGGCATCAGGTCGCTCTCGTGGGACGGATCGTTGATGAACTGCTTGATCATCTTGGCGATGGCCAGCTGGTTGGAGGCTTCGAAGCCCTGGGCCGAATAGGCCGTGGACTGCTGCATGTAGGCGGTTCCCGCCTGCTGGACGTCGGTGATGTTGTGACTCTGCTTGTAATCCTTCAGGTCCGCCTCGATGCCGCCCAGTTCGCGCTCGATGACATTCAGGCGGTCGTTGATGAACAGGGACGTATTGCGGACCGACTGGTTCTTGTTCTCCACCCACTCCTCGTTGTAGATGTCCAGGAGGGTGCCCAGGACCGCCTCGGCGCGGGTCGGGAACACGTCCTTCAGGGACAGGACTACGACGGAGGACTGCTTGGAGGACAGGCTGGCGGACAGGCGGCTGCAGTAGGCCTTCGCACGGAGGGAAGCCTTCACCCAGGAGACGGTGATGTCGTTGCGCCACTTGTCGAAACCGAAGGCCGGATACACGACGACCGGGCCCACGGGCGTCTGGACGGTGTCTGACACGTGGCCGGTGATCTTCACCCCGCCGAACTCCTCGTTACCCACGAAGAAATTGCGGATGATGAACGTACTGTCCTTTCCGGGACTGATCGTGAAGGAAAAGCCGGAAGCGGCGACATCCGACGGCACCTGCACCTCCACCGGGGAATTCTTGTACATTTCCCGGACGCGCATGAACTGGTTGTCGATGTAGGAGGTCTCCAGCCCCAGGCGGGTGACCACCCGCTGCATCAGGTCCGGGGCGGAGAATGCCTCGATCTCATTGTCCACGTTCGTTCCGGAGGTATAGCGGCGGGCCGTACCGGCAAAGGCGGTGAGGTCGCGCATCATCGAGGCCTGGTTGTCTTCGTCCACGATCACCTTTTCCGTCCGGCTGTAGGTCTTCGGTGTCTTGTACAGGTAGAAACTGGCGATGAACAGGGCGACGAGGATACAGAAGATATACCACCACTTGTTGTCCCAGATGAGGTTCCACAGGTCCGTCAGCTGCAGGGACTGGTCTTCTTCGTTTTCATGGCCGGCTTGCACCAGCGAGTTGTTCTGGTTGAGTTCTGACATGGCGGATTACTTTCGGACGATGTTGATGATGAGGGTCGCCATGGTGGCGCTGATGGAAGCGAGCGAGATCCAGAAGCTTCCGGACTTGAAGTAGTTCTCGTTGATCTCACCCTGGCCGGCACGGACCGTGGAAGGGGTCACGTACACGACGTCGTTCTGCTGGAGATAGTAGGCCGGGGAATTGAAGATACCGGAGTCGCGCAGGTCCATCGTGAAGATCTGGCGCTTTCCGTTCTGCTCCCGGATGACCTGCACGTTCTCGCGCTGGCCGTAGATGGTCAGGTCGCGGGCCAGGGCCAGGGCCTGGAGGATGGTGATCTTGTCGCCGGCGACGGTGTACGTACCGGGGGCGGTGACCTCTCCGAGGACGGAGACCTTGAAATTCAGGAACTCCACGGTGACGACGGCGTCCTTCAGGAGGCCCTTGTCGGCAAGCCGTTCCTTGACCAGTTCCTGGAGTTCCCACCGGTTGAGGCCGGCGACATGGATGGCACCGAGGGAGGGAAAGTCGATATTTCCCTCATTGTCAACGACATAGCCCGTGATTCGCTGGCTTCCGCCGGTGGCGGCCATTTCGGTGCCCGCATAGAAGGAGGACACGGACAGGTTGAACGGAACGGCCATCTTGGGGTCCCGGCTGGTCACGATGATGGATATCTGGTCCTGGGGCTGGATGATGATACCCTTGTTTACCTTCATGGCCATCGTAGTATCCTGCCTGACATCCTGCAGGTAATTGATCTTCCTGTAAGTCTGCGGATTACAGGAGACAAGGAACGCTACGGACGCCGCCAGCACCAAAACTTCGAGAATTTTCTTCATTTCTGTTCGATTATCACTATAAACATGCAAATTTACGGTTTTTCCGTAAGCAAAGCAAATAATTGGCCGGAAAGTGCTATCTTTGCGATACCATGGAACAGAACCGACCGCCCATCTTCCTGTACACCGACGGGGCCGCCAGCGGCAACCCCGGTCCGGGAGGGTATGGCGTCGTCCTTTGCTGCGGGAACCTGCGGAAAGAGTTCTCCGGGGGCTTCCGCCTCACGACGAACAACCGGATGGAACTCCTGGCCGTCGTGAAAGGGCTTGAAGCCATCCGCTGGGAGAACGCCGAGGTGCATGTCTGGAGCGACTCCTCCTACGTGGTGAAGGCCATCAACGAGGGCTGGCTCGACAAGTGGAAGCGCACCGGCTTCGCCAAGAAGAAGAACGTGGACCTCTGGCTGAGGTTCGATGCGGTCTTCCGCCGTCACCGGGTGTCCTTCCATTGGCTCAAGGGCCATGCGGGACATCCCGAAAACGAACGCTGCGACGCCCTCGCCGTAGCCGCCTACCATGGGGAAAACCTGTCGGAAGACACCGGTTATATTGCTGAAACACAAGGATTGAACATCATATGAGCAAACCCAGACTCGTCGTCGGCATCACCCAGGGTGATTCCAACGGCATCGGATACGAAGTCATCATCAAGTCCCTCGCGGACTCCCGCATCCTGGACTCCTTCACCCCGGTGGTGTACGGGTCCTCCAAGATTTTCGGATTCTACCGGAAAGGCCTCCACGACATCGACCAGATGGACACGTACGTGATCCACAGCGCCAGGGACGTCCAGC
>Ga0310697_10004526_pt1 | contig 13722 bp, 9 predicted proteins | sample 172DNAGHGlowgp2_FD_203883 | JGI IMG/M metagenome (GOLD analysis project Ga0310697, IMG submission 203883) | Sheep rumen microbial communities from Palmerston North, Manawatu-Wanganui, New Zealand - 1728 DNA GHGlow gp2 (v2) (version 2) | ecosystem: Host-associated > Mammals > Digestive system >...
GAAGCTCACGCCGACCACCTCCGGCACAACCTCAAACTGCTCGGAATAGTGGGCGCTCTCGGCCTCGGTGCAGATCGCCTGATAGATCTGCTCAAAGTTCGGCGCCGGCGGCTCTGCCTTGAGCTTATCGAAGCTGAGGCTCTTTTCCCCGGCCCGCAGCGCCTTTTCAATGGCGTCATAGAGGGCGTCGGTATCCAGCTCCACGCCGGTCGCGCCCTTGAAGAGCACAAGCTTGGCGCTCTCCGTGTCGGCCCGGTACGGCGTCTTGCTGCGCAGGGCGTTATCGAGGTTCAGCACACCCTGGTCGATGCAGGAGCGGATATAGCTCTTATCCAGCGTCCGCTCGTCCGAGATCACATCCACGGGGCTGATGTGGTTGACAAGCCAGCGCCAGAGGTTTGTGAACACGTTCCCGTCATGGCCGTAGGCCGCGGCGGCGGCGACGGCCTGCTCACGGCTCAGCGCCGCGCCGGAGCGCAGGTAGTCCACCTCAAAGCCGGCCCCCGCCGGGAGGCTCACGGCAAGCCGCTCGTTTTCATAGGCGTCCCACTTGGCCTCGCGCAGGGCGGTGTCGGTCTCCTCCGGCGTCATGCCGCCGACAAAGACCCCGTCCACATAGACCTGGGGGAGGTTGCGGCCGTTCACGCTCAGCGTATAGCCCCAGACGGCGGCGCCGCAGACGAGCAGCACCGCGAGGCACAGCACCAGCACCAGCTTCATCAGCACGCGCTTGGCCTGGCTCCCCGGCTTCCGCTTCGGCGGCTCGGCGGACTTTTTCTCCTGGCCGCCGGATATTTTGTTATCCATCAGCTTATCGTATTGATCGTGCAAGGCTCATCCCTCAGTCTTTTTCTTTTGTTCGTAGAGCTCGGCAAAAAGCTCCTCCTCACCCTTGGGCAGATCCACCCGGCGCGCGGCGAATTCCGCCTCGCTGATCCAGGGCGCGCCCTCGATGCGGCCGCTGGCCTGGGTCTCCAGCAGGATGCCGATCAGGGTGTTGGAAATCAGAAAGCCCGGCACCGTGAAGTGGTAGCGGTCCTCTGTCTGCTTGACCCAGCCCTTCTCCTTGAACGCCTCCATCACCTGTCCGATGGGGCGCCAGTCGCACTGGGTCCGTGTAACATAGTCATAGCGGGAAATGCCCCGGGAGGTGCGCATGGCAAGCATCACATACTCCACCGCCCGCTCCAGGGGGCTGACCTCCTCATACTCGTCCACAATGCTGACCTTGCGGTGCACGCCGGAGATGTATTCTCTGAGGTCCTTGATGAAGCTGTAGCGGATATTGCCCACGCAGGAGTGGGCGCCGGGGCCGAAGCTGATATAGTCGTCCATGTTCCAGTATTTCAGGTTGTGGCGCGACTCAAAGCCCGGGGCCGCGAAGTTGGAGATCTCATACTGCTTATAGCCGTAGCGCTCCAGCATCTCGACGGCGTAGGAGTACATATCCGCCTGCTCGTCGTCGTCCGGCAGGATGGGCGAGCCCTTGTATTCCCTGTACATCTTCGTTCCCGGCTCCAGCTTGAGACCGTAGCAGGAGATATGCTCCGGGTGCATCTCGACGATTTTGGCCAGCGTATCGGCCCAGTCCCGCCGAGTCTGGCTGGGCAGGCCGTACATGAGATCGAGGCTCACATTGTCAAAGCCGGCACCCCGCGCGTCGCGAAAGGCCTTCTGCGCCTGCTGGAAGCTGTGGCGGCGGCCGATGAGCTTTAATAGATTATTATCCGTGGCCTGCACGCCGATGGATATTCTGTTGACCCCCTCCTGCCGCAGGAGCCTGAGCGCCGCGGGGCTGAGGGAATCGGGGTTGCACTCCACGCTGATCTCGCCGTCAAGGCGCACGTTGCCGTTGAGCTTAAGCAGATCCAGGACCTGCACCAGCCTGTCGGCCCCGTAAAAGCTCGGCGTGCCGCCGCCGAAGTAGATGGAATCCACCTCGTAGCTTCTGATGGAGTGGGACGACTCCCGGATATGCTCCAGCAGCGCCTGCTGATACTCCGGCATCAGATGGTCGCAGCCCGCGAGGGAGTAGAAGTCGCAGTAGCTGCACTTCGAGGCGCAGAAGGGGATATGAATGTAGATGCCTAATCTCGGTCTCATCGTTCACTCCTGTATTGTGTGGAGTGACAAGTGTGGAGTGTGGAGTTAAGGTGTCCGCTCCGCGGACGGTCTGATAATAACTCCAAACTCCAAACTCCAAACTCCAAACTGATCAGAACAGCTCCGCGACCTCGCCCGCGAAGGCGGCGGGGTCCTCGATCTCAGCCCCGGCCAGGAGCTCTGCCAGGCGCGTAAGGATCAGGGCCATGTTCTTTGCCTTGTCCTTATCGCCGTTATCAAAGGCGGCCTTCAGCGCCGCGAAGGCCTTGTGCTCGGGGTTCAGCTCCAGGATGCGAGTCGCGCGGATATTGCGCATCTCGGGGCTCGGGCCGCGGCGGAAGTATTTCTCCATCTCGAGCGTCAGCCCGCCTTCGGTGGTCAGGCAGCAGGGCTGGGAGGCGAGCTTCCGGCTCAGGCGGACCTTGCTGACCGCCTCGCCCACGGATTCCTTGACGAAATCCAGCAGCTCTTTGTTCTCAATGTTGCGCTCCTCGGCGGCCTTCTTCTCCTCCTCGGTGTCAAAACCGAGATCGTCGGTGACAACGTTGCAGAAGCTCTTGCCGTCCTGATCGTGCAGGGCCTCCAGCACCATCTCGTCGATGGGGGTGGTCAGGCACAGGATCTCATAGCCGCGCCGGCGTACCTCCTCGCACTGGGGCAGGCTCAGCGCGTGCTTGACAGAGTCGGAGCTTGCGTAATAGATGGCCTTCTGGCTCTCGGGCATGGCTTCCACATACTCCTTGAGGCTCATCTGGTGATCCTCGGAGGTGTAGAAGATCAGCAGGTCGCGCAGGAAATCCTTGTAGCGGCCGTATTCGTCGCACACGCCGCACTTGATGTGTACGCCGTAGTTGCGGAAGAATTCCTCATACTTGGGCCGGTCCTCGCGCATGAGCTTTTCAAGCTCCCCCTTGATGCGCTTTTCAATGTTCTGGCCCATGATCTTGAGCTGGCGGTCATGCTGCAGAAGCTCTCTGGAGATGTTCAGGGACAGGTCGGGGGAGTCCACCACGCCCTTGACGAACTCAAAGTAATCGTGTACCAGCTTGTCGCACTCCTCCATGATCATGACGCCGTTGGAGTAGAGCGTGATGCCGCCTTTGGTCTCGCCGTAGAACTGGCTGCCGTGCTCCTCACCGGGGATGAAGAGCATGGCCTTGTAGCTGACCGTGCCCTCGGCGTTGATGCGCACCAGGGCGCAGGGATCCTTGATGTCGTGGTGCTTCTCCTTGTACCAGGCGATGCAGTCGTCGTCCGTGACCTCGCTCTTCGCGCGCTGCCAGATGGGGACCATGGAGTTGATGGTCTCCTCCTGCTTCACCGTGCGGTAGGCCGTCTTGGGCGTGCCGTCATCGTTCTGCTCGCCGGTCTCATAGCTCTCGCTGCGCTCGACCTCCATGATGATGGGCCAGCGCACATAGTCGGAGTATTTCTTGATGAGCGCGCGCAGCTTCCAGCTCTCGAGGAAGCTCCCATAGATCTCCTCCTCGCTGTCGGGCTTTACGTGCATGATGACCTCGGTGCCGACCGCGTCACGGTCGATCTCGGTGACGGTGTAGCCGTCCGCGCCGGAAGATTCCCATTTGACGCCCTTCTCCTCGCCGTACTTGCGCGTCAGGACGGTGACCTTGTCGGCCACCATGAAGGCGGAGTAGAAGCCCACGCCGAACTGGCCGATGATGCTGAGATCCTCGGCCTTGGAGCTGTCCATCTCGGCCTTGAAGGCGCCGGAGCCGGACTTTGCGATGATGCCGAGGTTGTTTTCCGCCTCCTGCATGCTCATGCCGATGCCGTTATCCTTGACGGTGATGGTGCGCGCGTCCTTGTCCGCGCTCACGTCGATGCGGAAGTCCGCGCGGTTCAGGCCCACGTTCTCGTCTGTCAGCGACAGGTAGCAGAGCTTGTCGATGGCGTCGGAGGCGTTGGAAATGATTTCGCGCAGGAAGATCTCCTTGTTGGTGTATATGGAGTTGATCATCAGATCAAGAAGCCGCTTGGATTCCGCTTTGAATTGTTTTTTTGCCATTGTGTCTGGTTCCTCCGTACTATTATTTGTTCCGTAAACATGCAGTATATCACTTTTAACGGGAAATTCAACAGGCCGGAACCGGATGCGCTGCGGAATTTACCATTTGATAACATTCTGCGTTTCAACACACAAATCCGGGGCGGAATCGCCCCGGATCGTTTTCTGTCTTGTTTGTCACCCCGCGCGTCAGGCGTCCCATACGGGAGCCTCGCGCCGGGTGAGCTCAGTGCTTGCCCTGGTAGCCGCTGGGGGTCCTCTTCTTCGCCGTGCCGGCCGCGCCCTCGGGCAGGGCATGGCGGCCGCCGGTGCGGGCAGGTGCTGCGGGCTTTGCGCTTTCCGCCTGGGCAGCGGCCGTGCGGCGTGGGCGCGCCGGGGCGGCGGCTTCGCTGCGGGCGGGAGCGGCAGGCTTCACGTCCTCCGCGGCCGGTGCTGCGGGGGCCGGTGCTGCGGCGTTTGCGCGCTTTGCGGGATAGGTCTTCACATCGTCGTCGCCTGCGGCAGTCTCACGGGCCTTGGGGGCCGCGGCCTTTTTCGCCTTGCGCGCAGGTCCCGGGATCTTGAAGGGCAGGATGTCCCGGATGTCAAAGTCCAGGATAAAGCCGAAGAGCGGCACCTTGTTGCGCCTGCGGTTCAGGAAGCGGAAAATGAGCTGGGTGATGAACCAGGAGATCACGCCGGACAGCACGCCGATGATCATGGCGGCCACCACGTCGCTGGGATAGTGGGCCATCAGGTAGGTGCGGGAAATCATCATCAGCAGCACAATCACCACCGACGGGACGATCCACTTTTTCCCGCGCATGAGGGTGATGGCCGTCATGCCCGCGGCACAGGCCGTCACATGTCCTGATGGGAAGGAAAAGCCGTCCTCCGCCACGGAGCCGGCAGCCATCCACCAGAGCTCATACTCCACATCCCCGCTCAGGCAGGGGCGGATGCGGGCAACCAGATCCTTGAGGATGATGTTGCTGATGAGCGCGCCGCAGCAGACCGCGCCGAAGATGCACACACCCAGATCGCGCGTGCTGGCAAACAGGATGAACAGCAGCGCAAGCAGGAAGAAGGGCCAGCCCTTCTCGCCCAGGAAGGAGATGACGCGCATCAGCGGGGTCAGAATGCCGCCCAGGTGCTCGGCAAACCAGTGCTGAATGGATAAAAACAGATGATCGAATCCGGCAAGACTGGAGTCAAGCCAGAGTGCAGTTGCGGATCCGTACATAGAGCATCCCTCTTTTCGTAACTTGTCGTAATCACTATACACCAGTATGTTACAAATTGCAAGAACTTTCCGAGAAAAAACGTGAAGCGTTGTCAAGCTCGCGGATTCGTGGTATTATTCTGCTATTAAAGATATGTCAGGAGCTGATGAACTATGAATTTCAAGAAGGTTCTGCTGACGATTGCGCTGGCGCTGGTGCTGGTATGGATCTTCCTCCCGGGTACGGACAGCACGACCCCCGCAGTGTCAACGCCTGCCGCCCTGCCCACCGAGGCGCTCACGCTCATTACGCCCTCGCCCACCGGGGCGCCGCTGCCGACCCTGGCGCCCGCGCCTGACCCCATTGAAACACCCAAGCCGCTGAAGACCCCGGCTCCCACCGAACGGCCCAAGGCGACCCCGGTGCCGGTCAGTACCGAGAGCCCGAGCAATGAGGGCCGCACGCTTGACGAAGACGAGAGCTATACGACAAAGGACGATCTCGCCCTGTATATCCACACCTTCGGCCACCTGCCCAATAACTTCATCAAGAAGAAGGACGCCGAGGCTTTGGGCTGGACCGGCGGCCCGCTGGACTGGGTGCTGCCCGGCATGTGCATCGGCGGGGACTACTTCGGCAATTACGAAGGGCTGCTGCCCAAGGCCAAGGGCCGCCGCTGGACGGAGTGCGACGTGGACACCCTCGGCAAAAAATCACGCGGTGGTAAGCGCATCATCTTCTCCAACGACGGGCTGATCTACTATACCGGCGACCATTACGAGAGCTTTGAGCAGCTGTACTGATACGATCCCCCCGCAGCGATTCGACACATTTCGACAAAGGCCCTGCAAAAAAGCTGTATATTTCCGGAAAAGCCTGTTGAAAGCTGACTGAATATAGAATATTATGTCAACAAGTTATCCCGAATGTTCGACAGTATTCTGTTGTCGCAAAACTTGTGCTTATGGTAAATTTATACCGACAAACGCGATGAACGAAGCCATTGTGAGAAACGCTTCAGCCTCTATCGCAACATGGGAGGATTACTATTATGGAAACGAAGATACGCATACTCACCGTCGACCCGAATCGGGAATTCTGTCGGCAGCTTACAGAGCTTGTCGCGGCGGAGGGAGATATGGAAGTCATCGGCACGGCGTCCGACGGCCTGGAGGCGCTGGAGCGCGCGGCGGAGCTGAAGCCGGACCTGATCCTGCTGGAGCTGGTGCTGCCGAAGCTGGACGGGCTTGAGGTGCTGCGCCGGCTGCCGGGCAAGGGGGAGAGCTGCCGCGTGATCGTGCTGTCGGGCTTTGTCAACGGCAAAATCATTGCCGAGTGCTCCGCGTGCGGCGCGGACTACTTCATCCCCAAGCCCTGCGATATTCAGTCGCTCATCGGCCGCATCCGGCAGTTGAATTTCGACCTGCCGCGCACCCCGGGCGTGGGGGTGGACTTTCGCAGAACTGCCGAGGCCGCGCGCACGGACGCGGATCTGGAGGCCATTGTCACCGACATCATCCACGAGATCGGCGTGCCCGCGCACATCAAGGGCTATCAGTACCTGCGCGAGGCCATCATCCTCACCATCAAGGACATGGACATGATCAACGCTGTCACCAAGGTGCTCTATCCCGAGGTCGCCAAGCGCTTCGGCACCACGCCCTCCCGCGTGGAGCGCGCCATCCGCCACGCCATCGAGGTTGCGTGGGACCGCGGCGATGTGGAGACCCTTCAAAGGTTCTTCGGCTATACGGTAAGCGGCATCAAGGGAAAGCCGACGAATAGCGAATTTATCGCCATGATCGCCGACAATCTCAGCCTCAAGAGAAAGCACGCCGTGCGGTGAGTCTTGCCTCCCCCAGCCGCCTGCGGCGTCCGGGGGAGGGGGACCGCTTCAGCGGTGGAAGGGGTCCGCAGCCGCAACGCTTTGCGGGATTGGAAACAGCTTCCAGGAAAGCGATAAAGAAACGCTTTATAGGTTTACAGAGGGCTTGAAAAGGCTATAAACTTTTTTCTTCAAGCCTATGAACACTTCCTGTTTATTGGGGTCAAAATCCTGATGAATGGGAAGTGTTTTTTATGACAAAAAGGAGCCTTGCTTTTTGCACGGCTCCTTGGTCAAATAAGCGCTTCAATTTGCTCCTTCAATGATGAAAAATCTGCTGTAACTGTTTCATAGAGCACTTTTTGAAGTATGATCCGATCTCTACGCTCCATACAGCGGAATTCTCCTCTCTACCTCCAGCATGCAATCCTGCGGCAGCGGACCATGGACAATGTCCACCTCTGTCCCGAGCAGCTCTTCCATACGGTATTTCAGCGCACTGATTGTCAAAAGAGATACGCGCGGCTGGTTAAATTCGACCAGGAGGTCTACATTGCTGTGCATCGTATTCTTCCCGCTGGCATAGGAGCCGAACAGTTCCACCTTACGAAGCGGGTACTCCTGTGACGCAATTTGGACACTGTCTGCAATCTGTTGAACTGTCAGCATATATAGCCCTCCTCTGATTAAGCAGTTTTATTATAGCCTATTATACGGTATTCGTCAAACAAACGATCTGAAAATCGGGTGTTCTTCATCGGTCCGCTTCAAAAGGACTTGCCACACCAGAAGAGACTTGTATTTTTGCCCTTTTCGCTTGTACCCCGAGCCGCAGTAAGCAGCTTTTGTGCTGTTCTTCTCCGCCATCTCTGCACCCTCCTGGTTCGTTTTTCTTCATAATAGCAAATTGAAAGTGCACTTTCAACAGAAAGAAAGCTGCATTTCAGGGCAAATTGAGAATTGCGAACCCCGGAAAGGTATGGTATGATAAAAATGCCACACAAACTGAACATGTGCACACATCCAGAGAAGGTGCTTTTTACTTCGGTAAAAACGCATTCTCCAGTTTGGCATTCTCTGGAATGTGCGAACAGTTTGTGTGGCAGCAAGCGGAGCTCTGCGTTTTTCGTGCGTAGCTCTGTTTGGGCTGCGCACTTTTTGTGGTCACGACAGATTGATGAATAGACGGAGGAAGCAATACTCATGAAGACCGCTCTGCGAATGACTATAACGATAATCCTCAGCGCAATTATTATTTTGTGTCTTGTGCCATCAGCCAGTGCAGAATCCGGCACTTGGGGCAACCTGAATTGGACACTTGATACATCAGGAACACTTACGATATCCGGCAATGGAAGGATAAATGATTTCGATTATTCTTCTACGGAAGCTTGGCGGTTCCAGAAAAATGCAATCAAATCGGTCGTGATTGAGTCTGGCGTGACAAGTATCGGTGACTTTGCTTTTAGCGAATGCAACAATCTAGCAAGTGTGACAATCCCAGATAGCGTAACCAGCATCCATATGTATGCCTTAGGGTATTGTGACAGTTTGGCGAGCGTGAAGATCCCGTCGAGCGTAACCACCATTGATGGTTGGGCATTCTCTTATAGTAGCGTATTGACGAGCATAATTGTTGATCCTGCAAACCCAGTGTATTGTGATATAAATGGTGTTTTGTTCACAAAAGACATGGAAGGAATTGTCCATTTTCCGTGTGGAAGAACAGGCACATATGAGATTCCTGAGGGCGTGCGTGATATTGGCTTCGGCGCTTTTGCTGGCTGCAGCGGACTAACGAGTGTGACAATTCCGTCAAGCGTAACGGGTATTGTCGACCACGCCTTCTCCGACTGCCGTGGTTTGACGAGCATAATTGTTGATCCTGCAAACTCAGTGTATTGTGATATAAATGGTGTTTTGTTCACAAAAGACATGGAGACAATTCTTTGCTTTCCGGGCGGAAGAACAGGCACGTATGATATTCCGGAGAGTGTGAAAAACATTGCCGTTCGTGCGTTCACCGATTGCAGCGGACTGACGAATGTGACAATACCGGAAAGTGCAATGAGCATTGGTAGTTGGGCATTCTCCAATTGTTATAGTCTGACAAATATTACAATTCCGCCGAGCGTAACCAAAATCGGAAATCAAGCTTTCTCTTTCTGTACTGGACTGACAAGCGCAACAATTCCGCCGAGCGTGGCCAAAATTGAATGGTATACTTTCGATAACTGTTATCGTATGACAAATATCGTGATCCCACTAAGCGTGACAAGTGTCGAAGACGGTGCCTTTATTAACTGCTGGGGGCTGACAGATGTCTATTATGCCGGGACACAGGAAAACTGGGATACTATCAGCATTGGCAACTACAATGAGTATTTGACTGACGCAACAATCCATTTTGCCAAGGAAATTCTCGCCTCGGGCACCTGCGGAGCACAAGGTGATAATCTGACTTGGATCCTGTATGATGACGGAGAACTCGCCATTGAGGGTAACGGGGATATGGCGCAGTTTAATCAGGGTGCTCCGTGGGGAGATTATCGCCAGCAGATTACAGGTCTGTCCATCGGAAACGGCGTCACCAGCATTGGAAACTTCGCTTTTTCCGGATTTACAAATCTACCAAAAGTAGTAATTCCGGCAAGTGTTGTTGACATTGGATATTGTGCTTTTGATCACTGTCAGAAGCTGGCATCATTTGAGGTTGAAACAGATAATCCGGTATATTGTTCAGTGGATGGTTATCTTTATAGTTCCGATATGAAAACCCTCATACGCTGCCCAGGGGCAAAAACAGGTACTATTGTGATACCGAATAGTGTTAAATATCTTGGGACTGATGCTTTCAGAACATGCAGCGGCCAGATGAGCGTGATAATCCCTGAGGGCGTCGAGACTGTCGGGCAGGGAACGTTCTTTCAGTGCACTGGCCTGACTGAGATCACACTCCCAAACAGTCTTTCCACGATTGGTCATGGCGCTTTTCAGCATTGCAAAAGCCTGACAAATGTGACAATTCCGGCTGGCGTGACGAACATTGAGTATGCCGCTTTTACTCTATGCGATAACCTGATTGATTTCGTTGTCGCCAGCGAAAACCCCGCATATTGTACTTTGGATGGTGCAATTTATACCTCGGACATGAAAACTCTTGTCTGCTACCCCTGTGGAAGAACTGGTAGTCTGACAATTCCAAATGGCGTTACACGAATTCTTCAGAATACTTTTCAAGGGAGTCGCCTGACAAATATTGTTATCCCTGATGGAATTACTGAGATTGATTTTGCAACTTTTACTGTCAGCAATTTGAAAACCGTGACGATTCCTGCAAGTGTCACAAAAATAGATGTCTATGCTTTCAACTGCCGTAATTTAACCGATGTCTTTTTTAATGGTACTGAAGAACAGTGGAATGCTATCAAAAAAGAGGCTGAAGGCAATGATCCTCTGTTTTCCGCTGCAATTCACTATAACGCACAGACTGTCACCATCAACTACGATGCCAACGGCGGCGAAGGCATGATGGATTTTCAAATGGCCGCCAAGAATGAAACATGCACGTTGCTGCCAAACACCTTTACCAACGGTAACCTGATATTTGCGGGCTGGAATACCGAGCCTGACGGCAGCGGCGTTACGTTTGGCAACCGTGCAGAGGTCACACCGGAGGACGATATGACGCTCTACGCGCAGTGGGCAAAAAAGATTACCGTTTCATATTACAAAAATGATGAAACATCGCTCCGATTTGCGGCATCAGCCCCCTGTAATATTGCTTTTAACTTACGCACATTGGCAGATATTGAGGAAATCGCGCAAAGAAGAGGAAGAACATTTCTGCGCCCAGGCTATGAATTTGTCGGCTGGTCCCTGACGCCCGACATTGCTCCCGATGATTCAAGTATTATTCCGGACGGCGCGGAGGTTACTTTTGAAAAGGATACCACGCTTTACGCCATTTGGCGAGAAGAAGCTTGGTTCCCAATTACCTATACCGTTTCACCGGAAAGCAACGGCAGCGGTATCGTACAGATGAAAAACGGCGACCAGGTTCTTGGGGGCAATTCCGTTATCAGAGATGATAATGGCAATATTATTATAAAAGGAAACGGCTCTAACACCTGGCTGGTAAAGAAAAATGCAGAGACCAATCTTTCAATGACTGTCAGAACCTCTACCAACAGTGGCGCTTATGTGAGTCTCAATAACGGCGACTATATTAGTTTTACAGGGGAACACTCATTCGATCTCGACCAAGTTACACAACAAATGGCATACACGGTGGTCTTTATCAAAGACCGTACCAGCCCACGGTCTGATGTCCTTCTTAAACTACCTGCATCATTGACTTCTGTGGAGGATGAAGCCTTTGCGGGCGGTGCATTTACCGAGATTGTCGTACCCGTACAGGTAGAAGAAATCGGTCCCCGCGCATTTGCTGGCTGTCCGAATTTGAAAGCTGTGTTTATTCTGGGTGAGACAACGGAGATTGCCCCAAACGCCTTTGAACATGTGGAGGGAGTCACTATCTATTGTAAGTTCAACAGTAAAGCAATGAATTTTGCAAAAGAAAACGGATTTAACTATATGCTCTTCTATAAAAACTTTTCATAAAATGTCGCAAACGGGCCGACTGTTCTGACCAACTCGATCAAAGCAACTCTGCATGTCCCTCTATCGCCCTCTCTATCCTCTGCGGTTCTATGCAGATATAACGCTGTGTGACTGCCGCGATGCTGTGCTGTAAAACTGCTGGACAAGGGCAAACTGCCATTGCATACCAGCCCACTCAGAAAAAAATAAGGACTACCCTCTGTGACACTTTTGTGATAATATACATGGTAGAATGCAAATGTAAACAAGAAAAACACAGAACAACCATACATCAGGACATGGAGGGTATAAGGTTGAAACATTGTAATCTGAGCACCAAGCCCAAAAGGGCGCACAAAACCAAGCCCCCTGAAAAAGGGACTTTTCAAGAGTCTGGGAATGCGGTATAATCTACGTGGCGCTGGGCGTCACGAGATAGCCTTGCCTTTGTAAAATGAAGATGGCCTCCTCCACGGAAACTGTCCTTTGCTTCGGTGGAGTGTTAATGTGAGCATAAAGCTCGGGATTGTAGGGCTCATTCTTCTTGAGGATGTTGTAAATGGCAGTGAGCAGCATTCTTGCAATGGCAATGATAGCTTTTTTGTGACCCCGGCGCTTTTTCAGGTTTTCATAGCGCCTGCGGATTTCAGGATTGCTTTTCTTGCGAATTGCACACAGCGCACACTGAACAAGCAAAGGCTTGATGTAGGCACCGGCTCTGCCAATTCTGGTGGTTTTCTTCTTTCCGGCGCTCTCGTTATTCTGCGGTGTAAGACCGGCCCAGGAACAGAGATGCTTGGAGGTCGGGAACACGGACATATCCACTCCGATTTCAGAGATGATGCCAATCGCGGCAAAGGACTGGATACCCGGCACCGTCATAACAAGATTGAGCTGCGGAAGATACTTTTCCGCAAGGGAAAGAATAAGAGATTCCAGGTTGGCTTTGCAGACGTCGAGGCTGTCCATGTGGAACCGGATAATACGAAGCTTCTCAGCCTGCTCAACACACAGTTCTCCGTCCACGGCAGCAAGGACTTCCTCGTCGGTGGCTTTCATGCCTTTGGTACGGAAGCAGGAAACATCCGTGATTTTCTCTGCGGGGTTTTCCAGCAGGCGAGTCGTGATAGCGGAAGCAGCTTTGCCGAACACGTCTGAAAACACGTCGTCCAGTTTGATGTTGGACACGGTAAGGCAGTTTTGAGCACGATTCTTTTCGCCAGTTGTAAAATTGGTGAGCTTCCAGCGGTAGCGCACCAGATCTCGAAGCTGGCGAATATCCGCAGGAGGAATAAAGCTCCCAGGAACCAAGTCGTGCTTGAAGATATCCGCGATCCACTTGGCATCTTTCTTGTCGGTTTTCTTGCCGCGAATCGCCTTAACGTACTTCGGATGCGCAAGAACGATGTTGCAGGTCGGCTCCAGAATATTGTAGATGGGAATCCAGTACTTTCCTGTGGACTCCATGCACACATCCTTGCAGTTGTGTTCCGCCAGCCATGCACCACACCGACGGAGGTCGCCAGTAAATGTTGAAAACCTCTTGTTCGTATAGGTCGTGACACCTTGGCTGTTTGTCGTGGCAATACAGGCGACAAGGAACGACTTGTGGACATCCATTCCACAGCAGACAGGATAAACGATTTTGAGCATAACACATCCCCTCAAAACAGTATTCGAGGGAACAGGCAGGGACTGGACGCTCACTGAAAGATTGAAGTAGTCTGTCTCTCCAAAGATAAGGTTACAGGGTACAAAGCCCTACACATTTGTGCTTGAAAGAGCGTCCGGCACACATAAAAATTCAGTCCAGCGCGAGGCTGAGCCTACTCACCTCCACGTGCTCTGTAGTGTGCCTGCTTCCTCAAGTACATTCTAACAGATTATTGATTGCTGCGTTAGAGGCACCGGTTTCATGCCTTTTTGTGCCGTTCGCGCAGCGGAAAGGTATGGTCATAAAAATG
>Ga0310697_10004527_pt1 | contig 13719 bp, 10 predicted proteins | sample 172DNAGHGlowgp2_FD_203883 | JGI IMG/M metagenome (GOLD analysis project Ga0310697, IMG submission 203883) | Sheep rumen microbial communities from Palmerston North, Manawatu-Wanganui, New Zealand - 1728 DNA GHGlow gp2 (v2) (version 2) | ecosystem: Host-associated > Mammals > Digestive system >...
CACGGAGAAGCGGATAAGGCCTTCGCTCATGCCCATCTCGCGCTGTATCTCTTCCGGAACTTCCGACGAGGTGGATTTGCCCGAGTTGCTGAACAGTGTTTTGAAATATCCGAGGCTAACAGCCAGATATCCAACACCTTTTTCCTGCATTATCTCCATAATGCGGCTTGCAGCATCGGCAGTGCCCATGTCGATGGAAATCATACCGCCGAAGCCGTAGCCATCGTTCATCATGCTCTTGAACAGCTCGTGGTCGGGATGTTCGGGCAGACCGGGGTAGTTGTATTTGAATCCTACTTCTTTGAACCGTTTGGCCAGATACATGGCGTTTTCGCCGTGTTTCTGCATACGGATGTGCAGGGTGTGCAGGTTTTTGAGTATGCTGCTGGAGCGCATGGGGTCCAGAACGGGTCCCAGAAGCATGGCGGTGCCGTTGTTTACATCGATAAGCGAGTTGATATAATCGACGGAGCCGCAGATGGCGCCGGCCACACAGTCGTTTTTGCCGTTCACGAACTTGGTCATGCTATACACAACCACGTCGGCGCCAAGCTGGTAGGGCGAGAAAATCATCGGGGTGAAAGTGTTGTCCACGATGAGTTTTGCACCGTGTGCGTGGGCTATCTTCGAAAGTTCGGGCACGTTGGCTATGCGTAGCAGGGGGTTGTTCATCGTTTCGGTGTACAGCACTTTGGTGTTGGGGCGGATGGCTTTCTTTACAGCCTCGAGGTCCTGGAAATTGACGAAAGTAACCTCAACGCCGAATTTCTTGATGTAGTTGTTGAGGAAAGCGAAAGTGCCGCCGTAGGTGGTCATGCTGGAAACGATATGGTCGCCGGATTTCACTTCGTGGATAAGTGCGCAGGTGATGGCTGCCATGCCGGAGCCCGTTACCCAAGCACTTTCGGTGCCTTCCATAGCGGCAAGGGCTTTGCAGAGCGACAGGTTGCTGGGGTTCCAGTGGCGGCTGTAGAGGAAATAGCCCTCGGTTTCGCCATGGAAAGTGTCGGTCATCAGGTGTGCTTTCTCAAAGTTGAAAGTTGCGCTGTCGCTAATGGAGGGGTTTACTCCGCGGCAAGCGTCGCGTCCGTCGATACGTTGGATGTTTGTTGCTGGGTCGAATTTTTTCATTTCGATATTATTTTTGTATTATACTGATTATTAATTATTTCAAAGCTTGGGCGCCACATCCGTTCACTGCACCGAAGAGCAGCAGGGCTTCCTGCCACGGGTAGCGGTTGGCGTACATGTTGGTCTTGGTGGTTCCGGTGCCTTGCAGGTTCATGCCGAAGGCGGAACGGAACTGGTTGGCGCTGCTGTTGTAGTCCACCGACATCTCCGACGAGGTTTTTAGGTTGAGGAACCCTTCGAGGTAGGCTTTGTTTATTTTGCCGTTGAAGAGCGAGGGGTCGGTGAGGACTTTGTTGCCGGCCACTTCGGTAAACTGTTCCACATCGTCGAAGTCGTTGGCGCTGACGCGTAGGAACTTACCGCCGCCAGGCAGTGTGAGGTCGGTCTGACGGTTGAGGAAGAAAATGTTGTTCCTTACATACTCCTTACGCATTGCCTCGCGTGCTTTGTCGCTGTCCACGTGGGTGCGGTCCATGCCGGCAAACACGGCACAGCCGAAGATGTTGTTTTCCACGGTGTTGGTCGTTCCGGGAATCATGCGGTAGCCGTAGCCCATATCGCCAAGGTCTTTCAATCGCGACCACACGAAAAGCACGGTGTTGTAGCGGAAATTGATGGGCACCACCGATTTGATGTCGGCGCCACGCACGTCGAGGGTGGCCATGCGGATGTTCACAAACACGTTGTTTTCAACAGTAAGCGAGCCGCCTTTGAGCATGCCTATGATGCCGAAATTGGGGCAGTTTACGAAAGTGCAGTTGCGAATTACTACATTCACGTTGTTTACAACGCCCTGATAACCATCGAGATAAATCATAGATATTTCGTTTGTCAGTACCGAGCTTTCGTTGAAGTTCTCGCCACCTATGCCGGCAGTGCCAATGGGATTCATCATGGGGCTTTCCACACCGGCGGGCTTGCCTTCGCCCTTGGCGTTGTAGGCTATTCCGTTGCCGCGGTCCATAATGAAACCGTCGAGTATGACGAAATCGCGGGGAGCCTGCACGCTGCGTATCTGTATGGTGCCGTTGCCGCTCACCGAGCCGTTGGATGAGGCGGAGGGCTGTATCATGGTGCGGTGTTTCAGAATGTCCCTTTCGGAGAAATCGGAGCTATAGCCGCCGAGGAGGGTTACAGGTTTGGTTATCACGATGTTGCCACAGTTGAGCAGGCCGTAGTAGTTGCCTTCGGCCACCACTATGGTGGCTCCTGAGGGTGCCAGCTCAAGGGCTTTGGCGATGTTTTTCAGAGGTGCCGACTTGCTGCCATCGTTGCGGTTGCTGCCGGTGGTGCTGCTCACGTAGAGGGCGTTGCCAGGGATTTTGGCGTTGGCCGAGGGTGCCACAGGGGCCGAGGTGGATTTGTTGGTCCCGCTTATAGTGCCTTTTACAGCGTTGTTCACAGCGTTTTCGGCTTTTTTGTTGGCAGAATTTTTGGCGTCGTCAACCACCTCTTTGGTAGCTTTCTTGGCGGCGTTTTTCAGGGCGTTGCCGAATTTCGATTGGGCGTTGCCACTGAAAATGACAGTTGCTATCGCTATTGCGAAAAGAAATAGTGTTTTTTTCATTGTTGCGGTGTTTTATTATTTTTGATTTGCGTTTTTTCCAATTGTTTTATGGTGCGAAACACCTTTTTTGGGTTGTTGTGTTGAACATTGCAAAGTTACATATTTTTTTTGTTTTTTTGGCAAAAACGACGAAAAACTTTCAAATAAAAGAATGCCTGACGTTGCCGAGGTGTCAGAACGATATGATTTCCAGATGTTCAAGCACGATTTTCACACCGAGCAGAATCAGAATAACGCCCCCTGCTATTTCGGCTTTGGATTTGTAGCGCAGTCCGAACAGCGAGCCGACTTTCAGTCCCACATCCGACAAGATGAATGTCGTAAAGCCGATTAAGGTTACAGCGGGGAGCAGATTTACTTCGAGGCAGGCGAACGATATGCCCACCGCCAGTGCGTCGATGCTGGTGGCGATGGCCAAAAGCAGCATGGTCTTGAAATCCAGCGATGCGTTGGCCGACTCCTCCTTCCCCGAAAGGGCTTCGCGTATCATGTTTACGCCGATGAGCAGAAGCAGGGCGAAGGCGATCCAGTGGTCGAGGGCCGTTACGTAGTTTTTGAAATGAAATATCAGGTAATAGCCGACAACGGGCATCAGCGCTTGGAACCCGCCAAACCAGAGTCCCACCGCCAGATAGGCGCGCAGGCTGGTGCGTTTCAACGAAAGTCCTTTGCACACCGACACCGCGAAAGCGTCCATCGAAAGTCCTATTGCCAAAAGCAGAAGCGTTATGAAATTCATTGTATCGAACTTGGTTTTGGAGGTGCAAAAGTACGAAAAAAAGCTGAAATCACAAATGATTTTCAGACCGTTTTTATAAGTTGTTGAGAAGTGGCTGAAAATGTGCATAACTTTTGATATTTTTATGGCGGAAAATGCCCGAAAATCCATAAAAAAATCGTATTTTTGCAATCTAATTTTAAAACTGAAAATACGCGATGTCAAACGAAGAACTGACACAAAATCAAGACAATTACGGCGCAAAAAACATCACAGTTTTGGAAGGCTTGGAAGCCGTTAGGGTGCGTCCCGCCATGTATATCGGCGATGTGAACGAAAGAGGCCTCCACCATCTCGTTTCCGAAGTTGTTGACAACTCCATCGACGAGGCAATGGCAGGCTATTGTAACAAAATCGATGTAACGATAAATCCCGACAACTCCATCAGCGTTGAGGACAACGGCCGAGGCATACCTGTGGATATGCACGAGAAGGAGAAAAAATCCGCTTTGGAGGTGGTTATGACGGTGCTTCACGCCGGTGGTAAATTCGACAAAGGAACTTACAAAGTGTCCGGCGGTCTGCACGGCGTGGGCGTGTCGTGCGTCAACGCCCTTTCGGACCACCTCACAGCCGAGGTGTACCGCGACGGCAAGATCTACCGTCAGGAATACGAAAAAGGCAAACCCCTGTACAGCGTGAAAGTGGTGGGAGAGACCGAAAAACGCGGTACACGCGTGACTTTCCATCCCGACGCCACGATATTCACCGTTACCGAATATAAATACGAAACCCTTGAAAGCCGTCTGCGTGAGCTGGCGTACCTCAACAAGGGCATTGAACTCAATATCGAAGACCTGCGTCCCGACGAGGAAGGCAACACCCGCAAAAACCGTTTCTATTCCGAAAACGGACTCAAGGACTTTATCAAATACCTCGACGAGAGCCGCGAGAGCCTCATGCCTGAGCCTATCTGCATCGAAGGCGAAAAACAGGGCATCCCCATCGAAATAGCCCTGCAATATACCAACACTTTCAAGGAAAACGTGCACTCATACGTGAACAACATCAACACCCACGAGGGCGGCACGCACCTTGCAGGTTTCCGCCGCGGACTTACCCGTACCCTCAAGGCTTACGCCGATAAGTCGGGAATGATAGAAAAGTCCGAGAAACAGAAAAAAATGAAGATAGAAATCACCGGCGACGATTTCCGCGAAGGATTAACGGCTATTGTTTCGGTGAAAGTGGCCGAACCTCAGTTTGAGGGACAGACTAAGACCAAACTCGGCAACAGCGAGGTTATGGGTGCCGTGGATATGATTGTGGGAGAGCTTCTCAACAACTATCTCGAGGAGAATCCCCGCGAGGCCAAGGCCATTGTGGACAAGGTGATATTGGCTGCCACCGCCCGTCAGGCCGCCCGCAAAGCCCGCGAGATGGTGCAGCGCCAGACGGTGTTCAGCAGCGGCGGACTGCCCGGCAAACTGGCTGACTGTCAGGACGGCGACCCCTCGATTTGCGAGCTTTACCTCGTGGAGGGTGATTCGGCAGGCGGATCGGCAAAACAAGGCCGCGACCGCAAATTCCAGGCTATACTGCCACTGCGCGGTAAGATATTGAACGTGGAAAAAGCCATGCAGCACCGTGCTTTCGAGAGCGAGGAAATAAAGAATATCTACACTGCATTAGGCGTTACCATAGGTACCGTCGACGACAGCAAAGCCCTCAACCTCGAAAAACTGCGTTACCACAAAGTGATTATCATGACCGATGCCGATGTCGACGGAAGCCATATCGCCGCTTTGATATTGACTTTCTTCTTCCGTTATATGCCCGAACTTATCGAAAACGGTTATGTGTATATAGCCACACCGCCTCTGTATCAGGTGTCGAAGGGAAAGAAATCGGAATATTGCTGGACCGAGGAAGAACGAGTGGCACTTGTTGAAAAACTTGGCGGCGGCAGCGAGAGTGGCTTGCGCATACAACGCTACAAAGGTCTTGGTGAGATGCGTCCCGAACAGCTTTGGGACACCACCATGAATCCCGAAACCCGCATACTGCGTCAGGTACATATCGAAAACGCCGTCGAGGCCGACCGCATATTCTCCATGCTTATGGGCGACGATGTGCCGCCTCGTCGCGAGTTCATCGAACAGAACGCCACCTACGCCAATATCGACGCATAGTTGTGGCTCTAATTACCAAAAAACGGGGACTTCAACAAGTTCCCGTTTTTTTTATTCCTTTTGTTCTTCGAAGAAATCGTCTTTAAAATTGAGCAAATACACCTTTTTTTTGGCTCGTGTGAGGGCAGTGTAGAGCCATCGCAGATATTCGCGGTCTATGGCATCGTCGGGCAGGAAACCTTGGTCTATGATGGCGGTGTCCCACTGTCCGCCCTGCGTCTTGTGGCAGGTGAGGGCGTAGGCGAATTTCACCTGCAAGGCGTTGTAATACGGGTCGTTGCGTATGGCTTTCTGGCGGTCGCCCTTGGTGGGCAAGTCGGCGTAGTCGAGGGCCACCTGCTCGTATAGTCTGCGACTCTCGTCGGCAGTGAGCGACGGCGACTCGGAATAGAGCGTGTCGAGCAGTATCTTGCATTCGATTTCGGGGGCTTCGGGATAGTCAATGAAACGAAGCGTGGCTGTGGCGAAACGGAATCCGTATAACTCTTCGAAATTGCGCAGACGCAGAATCTCGGCGATGTCGCCGTTGGCAATAAAGCCGATGCCCGACTCTTCGTTGGACCAGAAATAGTTGTTTTTCACCACCATAAGATAGTCGCCGGTGCAAAGCTGGTCGTCGCGGAAAAGTATGCGGTTGCGAATCTCGTTGTTGAAGATATTGGCACGTTTGTTGGTGCGGCAAATAAGCACCACCTCCTCGGAGCCCTTGTCGGAATACTCTTGGTTTAAGATTTCTTCGAGTTCTGCGCCGTTGATACGTGAGATGTCGCCATAGCCGTCGAGTTCAAAAAGTGGCATTAGAACAATGTCGTCATTGGCTATCTGCTTTCGTATCAGTGTGCTGTTGTGCAGTATTCCGGATTTTTCGGCCTGTCGCACCACCTCGGTAAGTTCGCACGAGTGGATGTCGAGGCCGTATGCTGTTTGCAGGTATTTGCAGTCGAGGGCGGGACTTATGGGCGAGCCCACGGGGGGCAGCTGTGCGGTGTCGCCGATGAGCATCAGGCGGCAGTGGGAGCCCTCTTTCACGTAGCTCACCATGTCGTCTAGCAGGTTGCGGCCGCTGTCGTTGTCCTCGCCAATCATCGAAGCCTCGTCGACGATGAAAAGGGTATATGAGTGCTTGTTAGGAATGCGCGAGCAGCGCAGCAGGCCGTTGGCGTCGGCGGTGGTTGCGTAGATTTTTTTGTGGATGGTAAGTGCCTGACGGCCGGAGTAGTTGGACAGTACCTTGGCGGCCCTTCCGGTGGGGGCGAGGAGCACAGAACGTACTTTTAGCGCTGGCAGAGTCTGGATAAGGGCGCTGACGAGAGTCGTCTTACCGGTGCCGGCGTAGCCTTTAAGCACGAAAGCCGACAGCGGGTCGGGATTGAATAGGAACTCGGTGAGCAGGCGGCAGGCTTCTATTTGTCCCTCGGTAGGAGTGTGGGGAAATTTGGCAAAGAGAAGCTGCTGTACCTGTTGGCTGACGTTCATGCTATGGGCGTTAAAAAAAGCGATTTGTCGAGGCAAATCGCTTTTATGGTCTATTTGTTGGGATAGTGTTATTCTGCTTGGGGTTGTGCTTCGGGAGCCGGTGCGTTGTTTACCGGGGCAGTGGTCTGCGAAGTAGTAGGTATGTTGATGTTGTCGAGGTTGAGCTCAGTTTTCACTTCCTTTTCTTCGTTGGTGTGCTTGGGAACGAAAGCAACGCAGGCGAGGCTAATCACCATCAGGGCTATAGCCAGAGTCCAAGTGGCTTTTTCGAGGAAATCGGCGGTTTTGCGAACGCCCATATATTGGTTCTGACCCTGGAAATTGGATGCCAATCCGCCGCCTTTGGAGTTCTGAACGAGGACAACGAGTGCCAGAATAACGCAAATTACAAGTATGATAACTACAAGAGCTGTGTAAAAACCTGTGTTCATTTTGTATCTTTTTATTTAGTTTCTAACTTATTTTTCAATTCCGAAATTCGGACTGCAAAGATACTATTTTTTTCTGGATTTTGGCGCATCAAATTTTCATATATTTCGATTGCTTTTTCGACTTTGCCTTGTTTTTCGAGTATAATTGCAAGAGTTTCAGAGGTTAAGCCATTGTTATCGGAGTTGCTTTTTTTGCCCAATTCGTCGATGGTGAGGTGGCTGTTTTGGCTTTTTTGAGGCAGATTTTTTGTGTTCGGATAGAGAAAATTTTGCAAAATCACGCTTTTTGGTGCCGTTTTGAACGACACATCCTGGAAGGAATTTATCTCGTCGAGGATGTCGATCTCGCCGGAGGCGGTGAAGCCCATCTCCTTGTTTTTGGCGGCCTCGATTTTTTCTTTCAGATGGCGAGCCTCGGCTTCGGAGGCGGAGTCGTCGGTTTTGAGGGCGGTTTTTTCGAGTCGTGCCGCAAGGGTGGCGCTTTCGGGCACCTGCACCGACACGCGCGACACCATCTGGGGGTCGAAACTGGCGCCGGAGGTGGCTTTGTCGCTGAGCAGATCAAGCACCTGAAGCACGGCGCAGAAAGGGTAGCTCATGCGTTCGTTGTGTATGTCGAGTTTGTCCTGCAGACTAAACCGCAACGGGTTGGAAACGTATTCAAAAAACGTGTCTTTTGTCATACTATTTTTGTCAAAATTTGATGCGAAAAGAGACTTTCTTTTCGGTTTGCAAAGGTACTCAATTTTTTTTGTTTGTAAGCGTATTGTTTTATCTGTTTTTTTAACAGCCTATTGTTCAATTGTTTACTTTGACGTTTTTTGAGGGGTGAAACCCTTTTCGGGGACAAAATGAAAATTTTTTTCGCTGGTATTGATTTTTTTCGTATCTTTGCAAACTCAAAAATAGACGAAAAATGAAAAGAACATTTCAACCATCACGCAGAAAGAGAGCCAATAAGCACGGTTTCCGTCAACGCATGTCCACAGCAAATGGACGTCGAGTTTTGGCTGCTCGCAGAAAGAAAGGCAGAAAAAAACTGACCGTTTCCGACGAACGATAGAGTTTTATTTTTCTTTGGCGCCAAAAAAGAAAAAACATAGCCTTTAAAGGAAAAAAGAAGCAGGGTGAAGTCCACTTTGCTTCTTTTTTGACTTTTATGGAGTGGTAAAATGGCGTCACGGAACACGAAAAAAACGAAAGAACTATGCGCAAAGCGAAAAAAGAGGTGATATACACCGACGTGGAGATAATCGACGCCGTGTCGGAGGGCATGGCCCTCGCGCGGGTGGAGAACAAAGTGGTGTTCGTGCCCTTTGTGGTGCCCGGCGACGTGGTGGACATCCGTATCCTGAAATCGAAGAAAAACTACGCCGAAGGCAAGGCCATCGCCATAAAACACTACAGCGACCGCCGTGTGCCGGCGCAATGCCCCCATTTCGGCTTGTGCGGCGGTTGCAAATGGCAGATACTGAACTACGCTGACCAGCTGAAATGCAAACAGAACCAGGTGGCGAGCAACTTGGAACGTATCGGCAAAATCGACGTGTCGGCCATGAGTCCCATCTGCGGCTCGGAACGTATCTTCCACTATCGCAACAAGCTGGAATTCACCTTCTCCAACCGCCGTTGGATGACGCCCGAAGAGATCTCGAACCCCGATTTCAAGCCACAGCCCAACGCCCTCGGACTGCATATTCCCGGACTTTACGACAAGGTGCTAGACATTCAGCACTGTGCCCTGCAGGACGACCTCTCCAACGACATCCGCAACCGCATACGCGAATACGCCTCGCAGCAAGGGCTGGAGTTCTACGACATCCGCACCCACGAGGGTTATCTCCGCAACCTCGTGATACGCAACACGCAGGTGGGCGAGTGGATGCTCATAGTGATTGTGGCCAAGGACGACAAAAGTCTGCTGTTCCCCCTGCTTGATTTCGTGAAAGCCGAATTTCCGCAGATTACTTCGCTACAATATATTATTAACGAGAAACTTAACGATTCGTACAACGACCTCGACGTGGTGTGCTACCACGGCAGTCCGTATATCACCGAGATGATGCCTGCCCACCGCAGCGGCGACGCTCCGCTGAAGTTCCGTATCAGTCCCAAGTCGTTCTACCAGACCAACTCGCAGCAAGCGCGCAGTCTGTACGGCTTTGTGGCCGATTTCGCAGGACTGCAGGGCGGCGAGACAGTTTACGACCTCTACACCGGCACCGGCACCATTGCCTGTTTTGTGGCCAAATACTGCAAAAAAGTGGTGGGCATCGAGTATGTGGAGGACGCCGTGGCCGACGCCCGCGTGAACGCCGAACTCAACGGTTTCGACAACACCACTTTCTTTGCCGGCGACATGGCCGACATACTTACTCCCGATTTCATCGCCCAGCACGGCACTCCCGACGTGGTAATCACCGACCCGCCGCGCGCAGGCATGCACGAAAAGGTTGTGAACCAGCTTCTTGCCACCTTGCCGCAGAAAATTGTTTATGTAAGTTGCAACCCCGCCACCCAGGCCCGTGATGTGGCCATGCTCTCGGAAAAATATGCGGTGAAGGCCATACAGCCAGTGGATATGTTCCCCCACACCCAGCACGTGGAAAACGTGATGCTGCTCGAAAGGAAATAGTTTGTAATTTGTAATTTGTAATGAGTAATTATGGTGGTTTCGGCAGGCGAAACCACCATTAATACTGCAAAATTATTGAATTTGCGTATTTAGAAAAAAAGTTGTACCTTTGCAGAATTAAACATAAAGAAATAGTTGACATTGTAATCTTGTGAAAACTAAAACAGGTTATAGGAATAAATGAAATGATAAAGATATGGCTATAGAAAATAAAAAAAAGAATAATCCACTCGGCATTGCAGGCTTTGTGCTTTCGATTATTTTGGCAAACCCTATAACATTTTTTATTTTGGGTGATTTTGGCAAGTCTGACAACAATTCTGTATTACGTGTTTTTTTGCTGTTTTTGTTTGTGCCCGTTATCATGTGCTTCTACTCACTTAGAAAAAGCAACAATGTTTTTGCAAAAATTGGACTAATTATAAGTGGAGCGGCTATTATGTTTGTTATGTCGCTTATGGTCTCTCATTGGAAATGAATTAAATCACTTATCCCCAATTACTAATTACTCATTACTAATTATTAATTAAAACACGATTTCTCCCCCAAGTCCCACGGTGTCGGGGGCGATGTTCTTTTTGGCGATGCACTTGGCGCCGTTCCAGGCTGAGATGGTGTTGGCGCTTGCGGCTTTCACCACCACTGTGAAACGTCCGTTGCGCGGATTGACAGGGTAGGAGGTGCTTTTTCCCGAACTCTTTTCGGTAACGGTGACTTTGTCGGCGGAGGCAGTGCCCTGCGCGTTGGTGGCGGTGCCTTTCAGCACTAGCATACGTTGTGGCCGTGCCTGTGGGTATAGCTCGAACTCGAAAATGTCCATCCCGCCTTTGCCCGGGTAGCGGTTCGACGAGAAATATGCCTTTGTGCCGTCGGCGGTGATTCCGAAACCCACCTCGTCGGCGTCGGTGTTGATGGGATAGCCGAGGTTTTTGGCAGGAGCCGTGTTATTGCCGTCGAGACGCACGTAAAACACGTCGTAGCCGCCTATGCACATCTGTCCGTTGGAGGAGAAGAACAGCGTCTCGCCGTCGGCGCAGATAAAGGGGAAACGCTCGTCGCCGGGGGTGTTCACCGCCGAGCCGAGGTTGTAGGGCTCGCCCCAGCTGCCGTCGGGCTGCCGTTCGGAGCACCAGATGTCGTCGCCGCCAAGTCCCCCCTTGCGGTTGCTGGCGAAATAGAGCCGTGTGCCGTCGGGAGTGACGGAGGGCTGGCTCTCGCTGCTGTTGGCGTTGTTTATCACCGGACCGAGGTTCTCGGAAGGCTGCCAACGGCCGTTCTTGAATTCGGTAAAGAAAATGTCGCTGTTGTTGTAGCCGTTGCTTTCTTTTTTTATAATGGAATAGAAAAGCAGGTGGTTGTCGGCGGTGAGTGTTACCCCGCCTTCGGTTCCGGTGCGGTTGAAAGGCGTGCCCATCACCTTGCCTTCGGAGTAGTTGCCGTAGGGCAGAAGCCGGCATTGGAAAAGTTTCAGTACTTTCTCCTGAGTTTCAGGCTGATAGCCGAGGCTCTCGGTCTTGTATTTAGGTATGAAACGGTAGAGCCAGAACTGCGAGCCGTCCACTGTGCGGTAGGGCAGCAAGTCGTTGTGCGGGGTGGAGATGTTGGTCATCGACTTGGGCTCGAAAGGCACGGGGTTGGTGGCCATGTTGTTGAGAAAGGCCGACCAGCGGCGGTAAATTTCGGCATCCTCGCGATACTCGGCGTAGATGCCTTGCGGGTCGTTGGCGGCAAGCTCGAAAAAACGGTTCAGGTTGTCGGTGGCCTTGCCGAACTCCTCGTTGCTGTAGTTCACCATGCCGATGAAGAAATGTGCGCGGGCGTCGGGGTAGTCGGGACAGAGGGCGTTCATCTTTTTGAACATCGCCGACACTTTCATCAGATTTTCGCGCTTGGCGTAGATGAGTCCCATAAGGAAGTAAGGATGAGGCGATTGCGGTGCCTGTTTCATCACCTGACGGGCGATGCGTATGCTCTGGGTGAGGCGTTTGGCGTTGTAAAGCTCGAAGGCCTGTTTCAGGTCGTCGGTCTGGCCGGATGTGAGGGCTGTTCCGCACTGGCAATTGAGCAGGTAGTCGATGTTGTTTTGTGAATGTAAAACGGCCAACGACAGCAGGAATGTCAGTGTCAGGAGAGCCTTGCGTGTCATAGCCGCGATGTGTCGATGGGGAAATGGCAATCGTTTGTGTTGCAACCTATTACGCAGTTGTCGCAGGAGGTGAGCTCGCCTTGCAGACGGCGTCGCACCATCTCGCGCAGCTGTTGCTGTAGCGGTGCTATGTTGATGTCTTTCAGCACTTCGTCGCAGAAAGCGAACATCATCAGGGTGGTGGCTGTGTGTCGGCGTATGCCGCGCTGCATCATATAGAATAGTGCCTGTTCGTCGAGCTGGCCTATGCTGGAGCCGTGCGAGCATTTCACATCGTCGTTGTAGATTTCGAGGAAAGGCTTGGAGTTGATGGTGGCCTTGTCGGTGAGCAGTATGTTTTTGTTCGATTGTTGGGCGTTGGTCTTGAAGGCACCGTCGCACACAAGCACATGTCCGTTGAAACTGCCGTGGGCGTTGTCGTCGAGGATGCCTTTGAAAAGCTCGTAGCTGTCGCAGTTGGGGTGGCTGTGCTCCACATACACGTAGTTGTCGATTTTCTGTTCCTTGTCCATCAGGTAAAGGCCGTGCACCTGCACGTTGCAGTGTTCGCCGTCCATGCGTATCTCGTTGTGGTTGCGTATGTTGCCGCCGTTGAACGATACACCGTTGGAGAGCAGCGATGAGTTTTGGCGCATCCGCACGAAAGTCTGGTTGATAAGTCCGGAGTTGTCGTTGAGGTTCTGCATCTTATAGTGGTCCAGACGGGCGTCCTCGTCGATGACAATCTCGGTGACGGTGTTGGAGAAACAGCGGTTGTGGTTGTACGAGTCGTCACAATGGATAAGGGTGAGCTGGCTGTTTTTGCCGATATACACGAGGTTGCGCGTCTGCAGCAGCATCGGTTTGTCGTAATCCGCCACGCTGAGTATCTGGAGCGGTTTTTCCACTGTAACGCCGTCGGGGATGTAGATAAAAACGCCGTCGGTGAAGAGGGCGGTGTTGGCCGAAAGGAAACTGTTGTTGACGGGAGTTGTTTGTCCGAGCACCTTCTCCACCAGCTGGGGGTGTTTGTCCAAAGCTTCGCGCAAGCTGCAGATTATCACGCCGTTGGGGAGACTTTCCAGAGCGTTGGCCTGATAATATCCGTTGCAGACGGTGAGTTTGGTGGTGTCGAGGTTGGGGATGTCGCAGCTGAACGAGGTTTGCCGCGAGTTGTCGGGCAGGGGGGTGGTGAGCTCGTCGTCCATAAAGTCGCCGAAATCCACGTTGCGCCACACCTCGTTTTTGCGGAAAGCGAAACGGTTTTCGGCAAGGAAATCGGCGGCCTGACGTTGCAGTGCTGTAAGGCTCTGCGGGCCGTCGCCGGTGGACAATGCCGCTGTTTTGCTGAGAATCAGTTCGGTGGTGGTCATGGTTATTTGGCTGAGTTTTCGAGTTCTTCTTTAATCCATGCGTAGCCTTTCTTCTCCAGCTCGAGGGCGAG
>Ga0310697_10004528_pt1 | contig 13718 bp, 16 predicted proteins | sample 172DNAGHGlowgp2_FD_203883 | JGI IMG/M metagenome (GOLD analysis project Ga0310697, IMG submission 203883) | Sheep rumen microbial communities from Palmerston North, Manawatu-Wanganui, New Zealand - 1728 DNA GHGlow gp2 (v2) (version 2) | ecosystem: Host-associated > Mammals > Digestive system >...
TGCGACATCACGAACAATTTGGTGACTATTTATAATCGCAAAAACGAATTGTACACATTTCTAAAACGAATTGTACATTTTTTCCAAGATGGGCGCATCGATGAAAAAACGATGCGCCCACTTCTTTTACAAGCCTTCTTTTCGGTCGAATGTCGCGTATTTATTCTGCTGCTTCACTTCGCGTTTAAGTCCTATTTTAAGGCTGCTTAAACAGCGTTCAAGTGTGCGACAAAGAGCTGGAATTACGTCGCGCTCGTAGAATTGTCGCGGCTTGATTGAATGGTCAATCCTGACTATTTCCTGCTCACAGATGTTGCCTGTGTCAAGACCTTCATCAGCCCAGAACCATGTCGCTGCGGTCACGGCTTCGTTTCTTTTGTAGGCCCATTTGATTGATGCTGCACCCCGTCCATAGGGCAATGGTGACGGATGGAAGATGAGCGTTCCGAAACGAGGCTCTTTGATTACATCCAACGGAATCTTTTCCGTCAATAATGGTGCGATGTTCAGGTCTAACTCCATGTCCGGCAGATACTCCATCGAATCATGGAACACCGTGCAACCGCATTTTTCCACCACTTCCTTTGCAGCAATATACGCCTGTGTCGTGGTCTGTCCTAATATTCTCACTAACATATTTTCTGGTCTCCTATATATTCAAATCCTTGTACTGCTCTGAAATGGCCGCCAAAACCGCTACTTCCGTGCTTCATTCCCCGCCTGCTGGCCGCCCGGTCAAGGGTCTTGATGGATTTGCTCTTGTCGGCAAATTTCAACGCACCGCTTACCTGTACCCATTTGGACGATTTGCGAAGAGCACGACATAGCTGCGGATGCGATGTATGGAACAGTGTGGTGTATTTTCTTCCACACCGTCCATGTCCTTCAAGATGAAGGCGGCACACCTCGTTCAGGAAGGCCGTGCCTACACCAATACCCTGCCACTCCGGCATGACCACGAGGCGCGTGGCCCGATAGTGGCCGCCCTGAAACATCGGGCAAACGGCAAGGTGGGCAACTGGATTATCACCGGCGAAGCAGATGAAGTATTGCGCCGCGATGGGCATGGGCAGGTCTAAATAGTAATGTGGCTTAAAATAGCCCCATTTAGTTCCCGGAACTCTGTAAATTGAGAGCTCGATTTCAGGCCTTTGCCGAAGACAGTCGCGGGTGTAGAACCGCGCCTCGTTTGTGTTGTAAACCCAATCGGGTTGTAACCATTCAATCACATCAAAGTGGGGCGTAAGCAGGACGATTTTGCCCTTGCCGCGCCTCCAGCTTTTTGCGAAGGCCGCCGCGCCTATCTTGGCAATCTGGCGGTCGATTACGCTGGTAAACTCGTCCACGACGGCGATTTCGGGCTTGTCACAAACAAGGCGAGCAAGGCCTGCCCTGAATTGTTCGCCATTTGAAAGTACCTTGAAAGGTCGAAGCCATGCCGGAACATCACCGAGGCCGACAGCCGACAGTGCGCCGGTCACGGTGTTGAAGTCACCATCGGGACAGATGTCGTCGATGATGGGACGGTCTTCGTGCCATCCGGCATAAAGGTCGTAGAGCGGGACATTAGGAAACATCACCTTTCCGATGCTGCTTTTCCCGCTTCCCGACCTCCCGACGATGAGGCCGATTTGCCAGTCCATATTCTCGATGGGCAGTTCTGCCGTGTGCTGCCATTGGTAGCCCTTTTCGGCGTTGAAGAGGGATTTCACGCGCTCTGCCCTGTAGCTGGTGAAGTCCTCACATGTGTGGTTGATTTCGATTCTCATACCGTTACAACTTTAAGTTTTAGACCAAGGTTCATTTCCTTCAGACGGTTGAACGTGTCGATTTGGTTCTGCTCGTCTGTGCACATTACCACGATGCCGTATTGCGGGTGGTAGGTGTAGCTTTTCTTTTTGTTTTCCATCTTTGTATGTATTAGGTTGTCTTTTTTTGTCTATTTTTGCGGTCTCCTACATCTACAAAATAAGGTGCACACACACCGAGAGGCTTACGGCCTCTGCCGTGGTGTGTGTGCACCTTTGTCATTGTCGGGGGTAGGAGCCCGGCTTTGGAGGCAGGGGCCTTTTTCGTGGCCCCACCAAAATGATTATTCTTCTTCCTGTTGTGAGCTGCCCGAGGTTGAAAGCGGGCAAAGAACCGTGTCGTAAACAACGCTGCCAACGGTCATGTCGGGGCAATCCGTTTGAAGACCGGCTTCAAGCGAATAGACGTATTGGATGAAATCCAGAAGTCTCCGTTCGTAAGCTTCGTCCGACAGCGTTGCAAGCCCTTCATCGGAAATGGAGGGATATGGTTTTTCTGCGCCGACGGGTGTAAATCCGGTGCAAAGGTCATATTCTTGGGAATAGAGCCCTTTTGTGACGGTCAGCGTCTTGTTTCGTGCGTAGCCTGTGTTGATGTATGCCATTTCAATGAGTTTTATTTGTCGATTTTGTTCTTTTCTTCTTTCTTTACACAAACGGAGTCGCTCCAAATGATGGAATATCCGGGCACCCTTACACAAATTGGATCGCTCCATGCGAAATTGAACCTCTGCGGCTCTTTTACGCAAATCGGGCTGCTCCACTCGTATTCGTATTTGAAGCCGCCCACGTTGGCGATTCTTGCCATCGTCAATTTCTCCGTATCCTGATGAAGGTCTTGGCGGAGCTCGGTGACGAGGAAGATGCCAGGTGTACTCCATTCCTTGTAGGCGCAGAACCCCGCGCTCAGTTCTGCCGTCCCCGAAATCACTGGTTGTGTGAAGAAGGTCTGGTCTTCGATACAGCGCAGCCGGTGTTCCTCCAACGTGCGCGAGCTCCCGTTTTTGGTGAATTTCTCCCACACGTTTCCTTTCGCGTCAAACAACAACCCACGTGCCGACGGTGCGATTCCTTTGCTCCAGCATCCAGCCTTCACCGTCTCTTTCAGATGGTCTGCATAAAGGTTTATCATGTCTCTTTCATAAACGGCGTCGGTGCTGATGCCGTCTTCCCTGCGTTTGTCCTTCACCAAAGTGATTTTAGGGTTACGGTACATCTGCTGTGTAAACCCAGAGAGGAGATGTAACACATACCAATCCAGTTTGAAATCGAGCAGGAACACGCCATTGCCAACGGTTAGCCTCAACCGACCTGCCACGGGCGGCAACGGAAGGTATTCCCCGTCATCACGCACACGGTACAGGCTACCCGCAATTTCCATTTTCCTGGCCAATGCGATGCGGTTTGTGGACCAACCGCCTTTTGTCACCAGCGGGTCTCTGTCTTCGTCGTCAGGTTTATAGTCCTTGTAATATGCCAGAAACATGTCCCCGTAGTTTGACGCTGCGCCTGAAACCCATTTTCCTTCACCGATGCCAAGCGGTACGACTTTGCCAAGGCTTTGGGTTTGTAAGTTAGGGACGGCCACGTCCTCCGATTCGGCGTTTTTATAATGGTAGATAGCGTTGCCAGCCTCGTCAAGGACTTCAAGTTTGACGGGAACCATGATGGCAAATGTGTTCAGTTCTCTCCATGCTTTTTCAAAGCTGGTGTACCAACTTTGCTGCACGACCCACTCGTCAGGCGGGTTGTCGAATGGGTTGAGCCTGAAACTGAGTATGAAATCAAGGTTGACACGAAGTTGGTATTTGTCGCGGTCGGGAACTACGGGCAGATAGCCCGTTTCGATGCTGAGCACTTGTTTAGTCGCTCCTATGCTACCGGCCACATCGCCTCTGACCAGGTTGCATTGGACTAAAGTCGATGTCCCTTCGTATTGTTCTGTTGTGTAGCATTTGATGCGCCAGCCAACGCCAGTATTGACACCGTCCGTTAGGATGGGACGTGTGCGAAAGAACTTGGCATTAGGGGAAATGTCGAGAGGCGGCTCAGGCCCTATCCATCCCCCCGCTTGGATGTAATACCCCATATTGAGTCCGGTTAATTGGCTTTCGTCATAACAACTGGTAAAGAACCTTTCGTCTTCAACCCATGGGATAGGGTCGTAGTCGAATTTCCCGTCGGCCAATGTCTCGAAGGCATCCGTCTCGAAGGCCACCTCATACCAGCCGAAGGTCTCGGAGCCGCGCAGGGTGGCGTCGGTTCCCTTCCATACAGGGTAGTTGGCCATGGTGTCGGCATGGTCGCGGAGATATTCGATGTCGTAGATGTAGATTTGGGCGTTCTTTTGCATGATGCGCAAACCAAGCGGGCGCAGGATCTCTTCCAGCACTTCGCGTTTGCTCGTCATCCCATCCCATGATTCATCGTCTTGGGCGAAACGGTTGGCGTTGATGTAGAGCATGCCGAGTGTTATGGGTTGCTGGGACCTGGGATTGAGAAGCGAGGTGTAGAGGTTGAAGGTGACATTGCCGTAGCCCGTTGGTTCGAGGCAGTCGCGCACAATGGCTTCCACGCTTTGCTTGCCTTTCAGGGTGAATTGGATGCGGTTGAGGATGCCGAAGTCGGAGAAGGTGAGTTCGGTGACGTAACCCTGCGTGAAGCTGTAGGGTTCCTCGTAGACGGCATCGTCGAGGTGTCCAAACCAGTACCATTTCCCGTTGCGGCTGACTATGATGGCAGTGTCCGGGTGGTCCATGAGTTGCACCATCTGCCGGTCTTTCTCGTTGCTGACGCGCAGGGTGCAGGTGGACGACTGCACCACGTCCATCTTGCCCGTTTCCTGCCATTCGATCACGCAAGGCTCGTCACCCTCCAGCTTGATTTCCAACGGGCGGCCTTCGTAGTCGTTGATGTAGATGACAATATCCCACAGCGTATTGTCGAGGCTGCGGAAATGGGTCGTGTATGCGGGTTGGTAGCTCATTTCGACCTCCTATAAATGTTTGTCTGTTTGTTCATGATACCCACCAGTTCGCGGCCCTCAATGCGGAACTTCACCTCGGTGCTTCCCCCTTGGTCGGCTCCGAGGATGGAACGCAGGCGGCTCAATGGGGCAATCACTTCGGGGTTGGAGCTTGCGCCGCCATATTCGCCCATAAGGCCCAATGTTGGGCCGTAAACCAATCCACCGTTGGCGAATTTGGGAAGGCTCATCAGCGAGGCCAAGACAGCCCCAACTGCGGCAATTGCCAAGGCTGGGCCAACCCACGGGATGTTTGCCATTGCACTGGCCGCTCCCGTGGCCGCCACCGCCGTGTTCGACGTTGCCTCAAGCGAGTTGGCCGCCGCCACTTGGGTGGAAGCGGCACTTTTCGTGGCTGCCATTGCGTTCGTCGCTGCTGAGACGGCGTTGATGATTTCGACCACCTGCTGGAAACCTTGGAACAGGCTGATGAAGCCGTCGACGAGTCCCGTGATGGTAGTCCAGGCATCCTCACTTTCGGTGATCGCTTTGGTGATGTCGCGGATGGAGTTGCCGATGCCTTTGATGCCACTCCAAGCGTCACTGAACTTGGGCATGGGTGTGGCCGCCAGTTCTTGAACTTCTGCGGTCACGCCTTCAAATTCATCCCTCAGTTGTTTCACGCGGGCAATCTCCGCATCTATGGCCGGGAGCTGCTCTTTCGTGGCATGAAGGCGCATCTGTTGGAGTTGCTGGATCTGGGCGTTGTACATGGCCAATGTAGGGGCTATTTCCTGCAATTGGCCGGGTTCGATGGGCTTTAGTTCTGGTATAAACTCCAGTTTGGCGCGGGCACCTACAATTTCGGCGTTTTGTGCCGCTTTTCCTGATTGGTTGGCCGCGAGGCCGTATGCCTTGGCCAAAGCGTTGTATCGGGCAATCATTGCGTCCAACGTTGCCTTTTCCGCCTTGGCTGCCACATCGTTAACCCCAATCAGTCCTTCGACCTTTTTTTTCTGGTCGTTTATGGCCTTGCCGAGGTCGGCGTAGCTCATTTCTTCCCATGTTATAGTCTGGACTACCTCCCCGACCTTTGAATTCAACTCATCGGATGCTCTTGCGGCCTCATCAAAGGCTTTCCTCATTTCAGCCTCCATTGAGGCTATCTTTTCATTAAGTTTGGACAGCCTCTTTTCATCCACCATTAGAGAGCCGCCATTCGCATCGTAATATTCAGCCGTTATGTCATTCAATTCATAGTCGGGTTCATGAGATGCGATTTTTTCTTTCAATTCATCCCTTTCAACAATCAATGTTCCAAGTTGTGCACTTAATGACTTCGCCTTTGCTTCGTAGCCGAGCTGTCTGCAATAAGCCATGCTCTTGTTGGTAAGGGTGTCGTACCAGTCAGCAGCTGTTTTATAATACCCGAAAGCCGCTCCGTATTTCTCGTTCAGGTGTTGGACGGCTTCAGTGGTGTCTTTCCCCGCGTCCATCAGCCGCTTCAAAGCGTCAATTTCGGTGTCGATTTCAGCCTTGGCCTCACTGGAAACACTTTTGTAGGCTTCTGTGGCGGCGGCCAGTTCTTCAGTGGCCAGACCCGCCTCGCGGCTCTCTTTGGCAAGTTTGACAATAACGGCGACAAGTGCCGCCACCGCCGATGCCACAGCAATGAAGATGTTGGCTTTCATGGCCGCGTTGAGGCCGTGTTGGGCAGCTGTAGCTGTCCTTGTTGCAACGGTCATGGATTTGATTGAAGCCACCAACCCCTTAATAGTTGCCACACCTTTGCCCACTCCAGCAATTGCTATGGTGATACGAGCAATGCCGTCCACTACATTCATTGCCGGAGCCATTATTTGGCCAATTGTTTCCTTCAAATCCCCAAAAGCGTTGTTGGCTTGGACGATTCGGCCATAAGGTGTGGCGGCCAAGGCCTCGTTCATTCCGCCCACGCTTTGTTCGACTACCTCGGCCAAAGTCGCGGCTCGTTCTTCTTCTGTGCCGAACTTCAAGATTTGTTCCTGGGCCTCGGTGAAGGTGTAGCCGTAACGCGACAAAGCCCCGGTCTGGCCGTCGAGGACTTTGCCCATCATGGTGGCGATGGTGACCGCTGATTCGGTGGTAGCATTATAGCCGTACTGCTGGGCTATCATGTCGTTCATCACCGGGATAAGGGATTCGAGGCTTTCCTTCTTGCTGAGGTAGGTGGCCAGTTCCTGGGCACCGCTCAACTGCACCTCGTCGCCAACAATGCCGAGTTGCTGTTGGGCAGAAGCCAAATCTTTGATGGACTTGATTTCGTCATCCGTCGCGTCCATTGTGTTGCGCATCACCTGCTCCAGCCTTGCTTCAGCTGCGGACTGCACCGCGTAGGCATCCGTGAGGTCGTGCATTACAGACTGGAGAGCCTGCACCGACGCGCTCACCTGCTCGAAAGCCTGCGCAATCTGGTTGCTGTTGATGAGCGACGAGTTTACCTTTCCGGCTTCATCGACCACTTGCCCTATGGCTTCGCGCAAATCGTCGGCATTGGCCTCAACGGTCTTGAAGTCGTCATCGATTTTGATTTTCAGCCTTACCGTGTTGTCTGACATGTATTTTGCTTTTTGAGGATTAGAAGAATATCATTGAAGCCCTTGCTCCTTTTTGACTTTCTCGAACTTTTCCCAGATTTCTTTTGCGCTGAGGTTCTCGGAATCGTCCTCGTTTTTTTCCCATGTGAAACGGAACACATCCTGCGGATCCAGCCTGTGTTTGCTGTAGGGCTGCAACATGCAGGTGCATTGCAGCCGGGCGCGTTCCCACGCAGCCCGTTCGCGGCGTTGCTCCGCCTCTGCCCAACCTTCATACACCGCACCGAACTCGGATGGGGTACACCGGCAGAAGTCGTCGACTGTCATTCCGATGCACCCCACCGCAGTTCCGAATAGGGTCAGGATGTCTGTTGTCCCGTTTTTTTTTCAGGGTCAGCGGGTTCCTTTTCCATTGAGGCGTAGAAGCCCGTGAGGGTTTCGGAGTCGAGCATGTCGGCAAAGTCCATCAGTTCTATGCCGAACTCCACGCCGTCAGCCTTCGACGCGCTGACGATGCAGCACCAAAGCAATGTGACCAGTTCTGCCACATCGGTCGAATCCATCTTGCTGACATCATGCCCGGTCTCTCGCTTGAAGCGCAGCATCGCGCCCATAGTGACGCGGCAAGGGTATTCCTTTCCGTTGATTTCAATTTTAGTCATGGCTTACCCTCCTTGTTATTAACCGCCACCTCCACCGCCTCCAGCTGATGCGGGTGTTACTGCACCGCTGTTGTCGAAGGTGACGCTCCATTTCTCGTCATCATCTGCCGGGCCATCATGATCCAAGGAGGTGATGATGTAGTCACCCTCGTAGGCGGTTCCATTATCTTCACGATATTTGTAGCGCAGTTTGACAACCTCCGCGTTAAGCCAAAGGGTCTTGAGATCAGGGAAACCGATTTTTGAGGCACCTACTTCATCATAGACAAAGCCGTCTGCCGTGATGGTTTCCGCGAGAGATTTCACATATTTCTGTTTCCACAGCCGCGAACTCTCCTCTTTTGTTGCACGCTCGCCAGTCTCTGTTTTGTCGCTGATTTTACAACCAGACGAATATCCGAGCGGCTTGAACGTCGAATTTTGCACAACGCCCAAAATAAGATCTACTCCGTCTCTAAATCCACTCATAGTGTTTGTGTTTTAATGATGTTTCAAAAAGGTTTTAATCAGTGTGTAAACCAAAATCAGAAGGAAAAGTGCCGATGCCACCGCCCAGCCCGCGTTGCTGCCTTTCGACGTGACCTCTACCGTTTTTTCCTCCGTTCTGGATTGGTAGATGGTGTCTGTCCGATGGTCATATACGGTGTCGTGGATTATTCTGTCATGCCAGCAGGTGCGCCAGCGGGTCATATAGACCGTGTCGCCTCCTTCCCGGATGTACACGCTGTCGTGTATAAACACCGAGTCAGTCGTGCGCGTCTCCCTCACAACCGTTTCCGTGTGACCCTCTCTTCTTTCCACCGCACTCGTCGTCCGACTGCTTCTGCAATTCGTCAAGCACAGGGCAATCGTCGCTATGAGGGCAGCTGTTAGCCTTGTTGATAGCCTTCTGAAGTCCATTCACGTTCCTGTTCAGTCGTTTGATTTCCACCTTCAACGGCTCCACGATGAACTCCTGGAAGGTGGTCATCGCCGAGCGGTCGTTGTCGGTCTTCATGCGTTCCACCTCGGCCTTGGCCTTCTCGGCCTCCGCTTCGGCTTTCCTCACCGTCGCCTTCAGTGTGGCGATGGTCACTATCAGCGTGCCGCCAAGCACCAGGTTCAGCACGATGCTCACTATCTCGATCCAGCCCGTCATATCCCATACTCCTTTCTCACGTCATAACACGGGCAGGCTTTCGTCCACTCGTTGCGGGTGACTTGGCCGTCGCCGTTCAGGTCGGGGCTCAGGTCGCGGTGGCCGCATACGTCGGCCCATGGGAAGCGTTTCCTGAAATCGTCCACGTATGCTTTCAAAGCCGCCTTCTGCGCACTGGTGCGCGTGTCGGCTGGGGTCTTGCCGTCGCGGGCGAGCCCGCCGACATACACAATGTGCCGGCTCGTACCGTTGTAGCCTTTTGCCCCATTGGTGACCTCCCAGCCGTCCACGTAGGCATCCTCGTTGTTCTGCACCAGCCTTTCGACCGTGCCGTCCAGGTGCACCATGTCCGTATAGCCGACTTGCTTCCACCCTCGGCCTTTCGGCTTCGGGCTGCAATGCATACGGCGGATGTCGGCGGCTGTCACCTCCCGGCCTTCGGGCGTGGCGGTGCAATGGATCACAAGTCGTTCTATACGGTTTTTCATGGTTCGCAGGGTTTTATAGGTAAGTTGGCTTTATTGTTTGCTAAATGCGCACGGCATAGCCGACACACGCGCCGAAGGTCGATTTCAGTTTCCCACTGGTAGGCACAGCGTCAATCGTTGCTTCGGCGAAAATCCTTGAGTGCTTGCCAATGTCGAAAGCCACGCCAGCTCCAGTGTTGGCGACAATGCCAATCTTGTACTCTGTCGAGGGGTTGTAGGCCGTGCCCACCTGCATGAAGGCATAAAGCGGTTTGAAATTGAGCACGGGGCCTGTCATTGCTGTGGCGTATCGGTCGAATCCGGCTTGGGGTACAAACCCGTTGACGGAAGCGGACAATCGCCATTTCCAAAGGTCGTCCAGTGTTTTGCCGACAACGGCCTGAAGGCCGACATTCGAGAGCCCTTGCTGGTTGGTGTAGCTGACGGCCAATCCAACCTCCCAGCCCTGAAAAACCAGTTCATGGACGGCGGGCATCTCAGCCTCCACCGTCTGGACAACAGTCGGTGGCTGATAGCCGATGGCGGCTTCTGAGGCGTAGCCGGTTGCCGTTGCGGTCAGTACCACAACCGAAAGCAGTGCGAGAATCTTGCAAATTCTTTTCATCTTTTTGTGTGTTTGATGGTTAATAAAAAAGGTTGATTGTTGTTAAAAGGTTGATTGCTGTTAAGGCGTTGTCTGATAAATCACGCACACGCCTTTCTTGTCGTTGCGGATATAGCTGCCACCGGCGCGAACCAGTGCGCTCATTATGTCGCCATAGTAGAGCGGGTTGTCTGTGTCGTCAAAGATCTCATGCTCGCCTTCGGCATGACCCACACAACCGTCCTGCCAAGCGAGGCCGGCAGCCGAGGTGGTGGCTGCGGCTGACGGATTGATGGCGGTACCGGCTGCGTTCACGCGAAGCACAGTCGAGCGCATGTAGATGTCGAAACCATAGATGGTTCCAACGATGCCACGTTGGGCGTTGGCAGAGGCCAGAAAAGCGTTGGACTCACTTTCCGTAAGACTACCCAGCAGCTGGTCGTACATCACCGCGTCGAGTAGCATGCAGCGACCCGTCTGCGGAACGTCGTCAATGTCGAACTGCTTCTTCACGGCCAGCACGTCGGCCTTGGTCATGGCTTGACGATTGCCCGTGGCAGAACTCATGTGGGCAGGGGCTGCTGCTCCGCTGGTGCCCACTTTGGCATAACCCGAAGGAACCCATGAAACGATGAGGTCGGCATGTACGCTGTCTTTCAAGACCTCCTTCATCTGTTTCAGGATGCTTTCGCGCTTGTTGTACGACAGTTCCACTTCCTCGGAGTGCTGGAGATGGATGGGATCGGTTGAGTACTCGTTGATGGTGTAGGTCAGGTCGGCGTCGTTGCGCTGGCTGGCGGTACCTGGGAACGTACTGCGGTTCTTCACCACGTTGGGTGCACCGCCTGCGTTGGGCACGTGAACGGTTTTGTTGTTCACGAAGGCCGAATGGTTGACGCTTCTCGCGGCAAACGTATTGTCTGCAAATAGCGGCTCAACAATGCTGCTGAGCCAGATTTCTTTCTGTAGTGCCATCGTTTTAGTGTTTTTTGTTGAACTTCTCGTTGAATTTCTGCTGGTAGATTTCGGGGTACTTCGTCTTCAGCTCAAATAGGCGGTCGGCTTTGTCAAGCTCGTCCCAACTCATCTTGCACAGGTCGCCATCACCCGATCCAACGGGTTTGGCTTCCATTGGTGTCCTTTCCGGCAGCGAGGCCAACACGGTCTTGGTGCCCTCATGGTCAAGCTCAAAAAGCTTCTCGAATTGCGGTCTGGTCGTCGCGTCGATGCGCCCCGTCTTCACCGCGTCATCAAGCAGCTTCGTCACTTCCTGCTTTCTGGCCTCGGCTTCGGATTTTTCAAAACCTTGCACCTTTGCCTTCAGCGTCGCGTTCTCGGTCTTCAGCGCGGCGATCTTGTCATCCTTCAGCTGGATGGCATCCACGCAAGCCTTTGAGTCGGCGTTTTCCGCCAGACCCAGTTTCAGTGCGATTTCCTTCATGTTGATATGGTTGATTTTAGGCCCTATTGCCTTGTTCGGCAAGTCGGACAGGTTAATAGTCTTGCTGTTCTCGTCGTAAAGCACCACCGTGGCGTTGGCGTTTGACGGTATGTCGCAGATCGAGACTTCCAACAGGCGGCAGCGCGTCACCGTGGCCACCGTTTGGCCTTCCTTCAGCATTTCAGGGGCATCGCTCCATTCCAGAGGCATGAAGCCCATGGAACAGGCGTTCAGTATGCCCGACTCGTATTTTTGCTTGATCTTCAAGGCGAACTCGTCCTTTTCGTCGAATACCGGCTCACCCGTCAAGACACCATTCTCCATGCGCAGGTCTTTCCAGAAACCGATGGGCAACTGGGCGTTGACGGTGCCGTGGCCGTCGCGGTTGTGGTTCCAAAGCATCACGGGGTTCTTCTGGAAGGCGGCGGTGTCGATACCGTCGGTCACCACCCAGAAGCCGTAGCTGTTGATGCTTTCGTCGCTGATAACAATCCGTTTCATTGTCTTTTTCCGTTTTTGACGGTGCAAAAGTGCCGCCTTTCGCACACCCCTGCAAAAAGAGTGTAAAGTCTTTACATTCTTTTTTGGCGGCCAGCCACTTATACTGATTTTTGCAGCGCAAAAATCAATTTCATCACCATGAGCAACAGAAAAGACATGGCCGCAAAGAAGGCCCAAGCCTACCGGCTTTTCATGGCGGGCTATACACAAAAGGAAATCGCCGACCAATACGGCATCACGGAGGCGACCGTATCCCGGTGGGTCAATGCCGATGGTTGGAAGGACCGGCTTGCCGAGGAAAAGACCTCAAGCGTCGAGCTTGCCAATTCGCTGATGCTGTCCGCAAAGAAAATCACGGAGGCCATCATAGCGGAAATCGGCAAGCCGGACTACAACATCGATGCCGTCACCAAACTTTCGGACAATGTGGTCAAGATCATGGCCAGTGCCGAGCGCGTGGCCAACACCGTCAACCGCGCCACCGTCATCGATGTGTTCACCTCGTTTGACCGTTGGCTCCTTGAGCGTTCCAAGACCGACAATAGCATCACGCCCGAAATCCTCGCCACCATCAACAGGCTCCATCAGGAGTACATCAACCACATCAACAACCGCAGCTGACCATGGCAAAAGCAGACCGCCGCAAACAACAGGAAGCAGAATGGCAGGCTCTGTGTGCCTTTATCCAGGAACGGACACGCCATTCATCGGGTAACGACAACGCCTCGATACTCGAACGCGAGAAGCGTGTGGCAAAAACCAGAAAGGACTATGGCGCGTTTGTCGAGACCTATTTTTCCCATATCGCCACCAAGCCCACGGCGAAGTTCCAAAAAGAAGCCGCGAACTATGTCCTGAACAACGACCGCGCCCGTGCAGGTTTTGAGTGGGCGCGTGGCCATGCCAAATCCACCCACATTTCCATGATTGAGCCAATGTGGATTCTTGCGCAAAAAGACCACATGCCGCTCACCATGATCCTGGTGTCGAAGTCGCTGGATGCGGCCAAGCAGCTGCTTGCCGACCTTCAGGCCGAGTTGGAGAACAACGAACTCTACAAGGCCGACTTTGGCATTGGGAAGGGCGATGGCATCTGGAGCGATGGACGCTTCACCACCTCCGACGGCTCCATGTTCATTGCCTTGGGTCGCGGCCAGTCGCCCCGTGGCATCAAGAAGTCGGGTCGCCGCGCCAACTACATCGTCATCGACGACATCGACGATGACGAACTGGTGCTGAATCCGGCTCGCGTGAAGAAAGTCACTGATTGGTGCCTGTCCGCACTTTACGGAACGATGGACGCAGGCCGTGGCCGTTTTGTCATCGTGGGCAACCGCATCGGAAAGGACACCGTGCTTGGCAACATCGTCAAGCGGCCCGGATTCCACCACACCGTGGTCAATATGCTTGACAAGAACGGCAACCCGACCTGGAAGGAGAACTTCACCAAGAAGGAGGTAGAGGACATCCGCAAGGAAATAGGCGACCGCCTTTTCCAGAAGGAGTACATGAACAACCCCATCGAGGAGGGAACCATCTTCGAGAAAAAGGACATC
>Ga0310697_10004530_pt1 | contig 13715 bp, 10 predicted proteins | sample 172DNAGHGlowgp2_FD_203883 | JGI IMG/M metagenome (GOLD analysis project Ga0310697, IMG submission 203883) | Sheep rumen microbial communities from Palmerston North, Manawatu-Wanganui, New Zealand - 1728 DNA GHGlow gp2 (v2) (version 2) | ecosystem: Host-associated > Mammals > Digestive system >...
TGCCAGCTTATTTCTGGCGGAATCTATTGCTTGGATAATAAGGTTTTTGACATTCTTGACAAATGTGTGAAAAGCGGGATGTCTAGAATGAGAAACTTCCAAAGACAACTCATATACAACGGTTTGAAATTGAAAGCTTATAAGTTCTCGAAAATTCTTGATGTTGATCATGCACAAGATATTGTTAAAGCGGAGAGGTTTTTGAAATGAATATATTGGGAATAACTAGATGTGTCGCTTTCTCGCCGAATATGCAAGATAAGGATCTTGAGATTATGAAAGCTGTAAAAATGATGCTGGAGAATAACGGACATCTCGTAAAACTGATGGATGAAGATTCTTTTGCTGAACTGAACGTTAATAATGTGGCTGAGAATTACCAATTTGTCTTCACTATGATGAGAAGCAAAAGGGCTTTAAACGCTTTGAATAAACTTCAGAAGGCTGGAGTCATGGCTATAAATCCGTATGAAGGGATTAACAATGCGAAAAGAAAACTAATCACGCGGATAATGAGTGATGTTGAGGCTCCTGTTCCTGATACTATTTATGATGTTGATGAAGATTCTATTGACAATCTTGATTTCCCCTGTTGGATTAAGTTCGCTGATGGATGGGCTAAAGAGCATGACGATGTTGTTTTTGTCGAAAATAGAGATGTGGCTTATGAAAACTTAAGAAGATTAAAACATAAATATCCAAACGCTTCTCTTGTTGCATCTGCTCATTTGAAGGGAGACCTCCTGAAATTCTATGGAGTTCAAGGAACCGACTTCTTCTTTTGTTGCTATCCCGACATTGAAAAATCAAAATTTGGACTGGAACGTATTAATGGGTATCAACAACATTTTCAATTCAAGATGAATGATTTGAATAACATTTGTGACATTATTGCTGATAAATCGAAAATATACGTTTATGGAGGTGATTGTATTATTCAACCTAATGGAGATTTTCATATTATTGATTTTAATGACTGGCCTAGCTTCTCAGCATGCAGACAGCAGGCGGCACAAGCTATCGCTCATAGAATTGAGAAACATTTGAGTAATAATTAAATAAGCAATCGATTTTCTACAATATTTTTTTAAATTTTAAATTTTTAATTTTAATAATAATCCCTAATTCTTTAAAATACACAACTATGTCTGAGAATAATTCCATACAGAAAACATATAAATCTAAGGATACTGAAGAATGGTTCGACACCGTCTTCAACAGGCCTGTGGGATATGTCTGGGCCAAGTTCTTCGATTTATTTGGAATACATCCTAATGTCGTCACTGTGTTGTCTATGATTCTTGGAGCTTTCTCTGGATTCTTGTTCCATTATCATGCTGACAACCAACCGGCTTTGTTTGGAATGACTGGAATGACTTGCAATATTCTGGCGGTTATTCTCCTCATCTGGGCGAACCATTATGACAGTGCGGACGGACAACTGGCGAGAATGTCCGGAAAGAAAACACAATTGGGAAGAATTCTAGATGGTACTGCGGCTGACGTTTGGTATGTGTCTATCTATTTCTGTCTGGCATATAGAATATATGACGAGCCTATTCCTTTTACCGATGGATTGACATTTGGATGGGGGGGGCTTGCTCTTGCATTCATCAGTGGAGTTTTCGGACATATTCCGGAATGTAGATTGGCGGATTATTATCGCAATATTCATCTCTTCTTTATTAAAGGGGAGGGGGGAAGCGAATTTGACCATTATGATGATGTGAGAAAACAATATGAACAAATGACATGGAAAGGCAATAGGTTCAATAAAATGTTCCTCTGGTTTTATCGTAATTATACTCATATGCAGGAGAAAGCCACACCTAATTTCCAGGCTTATTGGGACAAACTTAAAGAAAAATATGGGGATAACATACCTCAAGACGTGAGAGACAACTTCAGAAAAAATAGCCTCCCGCTTATGAAATATACCAATTTCCTCACCTTTAATGCCAGAGGTATTTCACTATATGTCGCCGCTCTTATTGATATGGCATGGCTGTATCTTGTTTTTGAGATTGTTGTGTTTACTATTGTGTATAAATATATGCACTATAAACATGAAAAAATGTGTGCCGAACTATTGGACATTGAAAACAATAAAAAATAGTAATAAGGTTTATAAAATAACAAACAACTTGTTTACTCGTCAACTCGTTAACTTATCTACTAAATAATGATTAAAGGAATAATATTTGACTACGGAGGTACTATCGACACTGATGGCATGCATTGGGCCGAGATTATATGGAACGCATACAAAGCCATTGGAGTTAATGTTAATTATGAGCATTATAGAATGGCGTATGTGCATGGAGAACGCTCTCTGGCTCGTTTCCCTCTGATTAAACAGGAGGACAACTTTCTGAATCTTTTAACGAAAAAGATTAATCTTCAGACGGCTTTCCTTGTTGATGCGCATCTCTGGACCGAAATGGAAAAAAGGGAGGATGAAAGGAAAGATTTGTCTAATCAGATAGCAAAATTCTGTTATGATTTTGTTTTGAAAAATCTTAAAATCAGCAGACCTGTTATTGAGGAACTCGCACGACAATTTCCTCTTGTGCTTGTGTCTAACTTTTACGGAAATATAAATACTATATTGGAGGATTTTAAACTCAACTTATTTCAAAGCGTAATCGAATCTGCTGTAGTCGGTGTTAGAAAGCCTAATCCTAAAATATTCCAACTCGGTGTTGATGCTCTTAATTTTAAGACTAATGAAGTTATAGTTGTGGGGGATTCATATGAAAAGGATATTAAACCGGCTAATTCAATCGGATGTAAAACGGTTTGGATTAAAGGCACTCAATGGGATAAAAATGCAAAATTTGATGAAGCTTTACCTAACCAAATAATATCTACAATAAAATTTCTTAAACAAGCAGTTAATGATATTTTATTAGCTGAGAATAATTAGTTATTATCATGGTTGACATTTGTTGTATTGGACATATTACAAAAGACAGAATTGTTACTCCTAAAAACGAAGTGATAATGCCGGGAGGAACCACTTATTATTTCTCTCATGGAATCAGCCACCTCATCAATTCGTCTAAGCCTAATGTGAAATACAAACTTATTGCTTCACTGGCTGAAAAAGATTTGAAAGCTGTTGAAGATATCAGAAATTTAGGAATTGAAGTCGAAGTGGTGAATAGTAAGGAAACGGTGTTTTTCGAAAATATTTATGGGAATAACCAAAATAACCGAAAACAAAGGGTTAACGCTCTTGCCGATCCTTTCACTGTTGAGGATGTCAAAGAGGTGCAGGCTAAGTATATTTGTCTTGGTAGTCTTTTACCGGATGATTTCCCACTTGAGGTGGTGAAGTATCTCTCTAATAATGGGGCTGTTGTGATGGATGCTCAGGGGTATTTACGTAATGTCAAGGATGGAAAGGTTTTCCCTTGTGATTGGAATAATAAATTCGAATTCTTCAAGTATATCGACATTCTAAAGGTGAACGAATACGAGGTGGAAGTGCTTACTGGAAAAAAAGACCTGCATCAGGCTGCGTCTCAATTGGCCGAGTGGGGGATTAAGGAAGTTCTGCTCACTCTGGGAAGCTTTGGAAGCATTGTTCTCGTGGATGGAGTGTTCTATGATATTGATGCATATGAGCCGATTTCTGTTGTAGACGCTACCGGATGTGGTGACACATATGTCATGGGCTATGTCTACAAACGTGTTCAAGGAGCCGACCCGCTTGAAGCCGCTAAATTTGCTACGGCGGTTTCTACTTGTAAACTTGAAAATCATGGACCTTTCCAGTCTACTGAAATAGATGCCATCAATCGAATACCACGATAATTCAACCCAAATTTGTCATATTGGGGGCTGCAAGGATTTGACTACATGCTTGGCGAAAACAATTTCTAATTACTGATTTTATATTTCTCTATCATCTTTCTGTAAAATTCGGCTTGTTGCGCTTCCGTGGAGGGCGCAACTCCCTTTGTCTTATTTAGCAATTGCTGAATCTCACGGGTATTATGATAGCCTGACGCTTTACGGCATTCCACGCATTTATGCAACTCGTATGCGGCTTTTGCATCATCTCTACCAACAAGCAAACGTGCAAGTTGCAACCGATAACCTCCACGAAACTTTTCTTGTCGTTGTGACTGTATAGCATGGCAGTACAAAGCCGCTTTCATCCCTGCGTCATCTGTTAGCTCTGCTAGTTCTGCATACAAATAACTGTCATGATAGCGGGAAAGCATATCACGGTATAACTTTGCTGCTTTCTCTCGTTCGCCCATTATTCTGTATATCACTGCCATATACCTGCGATTGTGTTTATTATACCTGTTGCGACGTATTGCCTCTTCAAGGAGGGGCATCATCTTCAAAGCACACTCAGCAGTGGGGCGCTCCTGGACTTCATGAAAGCAACGAGTCAGAATCCTCTGCGCGGTGGAGGGCAGTGAATGGCCTTTCTGACTTATAATGCCTTCCCAATCACTGTCTGTGAGTTTATCTGCACCAAACTTTTCAATAAAATCTAGCATGCTGAAACTGGAGGATGCATCATCAATCCTCAAAGCGGCATTCAAAATGGCGACATGAGCCTTGCCGTCACTGTCATCTATGGATGGCAATACACGCAATAATGCCGCGAATATCTTTTCTGCGTCACCATCTCGTTTCTCTTCCAACCGCTGCTTCAGTATATCACTCGCTGTCCAAAACATGCATAGGGTAGTGTACTTTCCCTTATGAACAGCATACATCGGCAATATCGCAGCATATGCCTCTTCTAACTTTCCCTGCTTGCGCAATTCAAATACTTCTTTTACTGTCATAGATGTGTGTTTTTTTCAGTATTTTTATTTAATGCAAATATATAATAAATGATATACTCGCTTGAAAGAATTTTGATTTAATAGAATAACTCAGTATATAACTTACTTAATCAATTAAATGGTGTGATTGTTCAGTGATGTTAATTTTCTGTAAGAGTAGATTAACACCACAACGAAACCTAACAATGGAATAATAAACGGAATAACAAATCCGAAGTTGTCTGCCATCAATCCCACTAACAGGAATGCACAACCGCCTACTGGTGTCATCATCAATATGGATGATGCTGTCTTTGTCAGTCCGCCTAATCCTTGTATCGATAAAGAGAATATTGTTGGAAACATTATGGCCTCAAAGACGTATGTAAATAGGAGGAATACTAATGGGATATAACATGCCCAAGATGTTTCGCTGGATAATGTCAACGAACTGATAATCAGCAATAATTGACTCAGCACCGTTCCGATGGCACAGTAATATAGAACCTTTTCTGCAGATACCTTCTGCATAATCCATGCTCCGAGAAAGCGGCCTATCATGAAAAACATCAAGGCTAAAGACAAAATGAAGGATGCGTTGGATTTGCTGAGCATACCAACACCTGTGGTGTAATTCACAAAATAACTGTTTATTGAAATCTCTGATATCTCATAACATAGCAATGCAAAAGCACCCAAGAGGAACATCTTGTTTTTGAACAAGGACTTTAAAGGATGACTTTCGTCGGATTCGGATGTTGAACTGACTGCATCTGTCTTTATCTCTGGCAGTTTGCTGAAGGAAAACACTATTGCAATCAATACTACAACGATGCCCATTATTATATATGGAAAACTCACGTCTGTGTCACCTGATCCCGAAAATAAAAAACCGCCAACTAACCATGGGGCCAAACAAGAACCTAAACCGTTAAATGACTGACATAAATTCAAACGGGAGGATGATGTGGCGCGAGGACCCAACTCTGTTGCATAGGGATTGGCGGCTGTCTCTAATATCGCCAAACCACACGCTAAGATAAACAGGCACACCAAAAAGACGGGCAATGTGCCTATGTCGCTCCCGGGCACAAATAAAAAGGCGCCTAAAGCAAACAGAGATAATCCTAACAATACACCCCTCTTATAACCTTGCTTGCGAATAAACATGCCGGCTGGTATGGCCATCAGGAAATAACCCATATAGGTTGTAACTTGAATTAATGAAGATTCTGTAATCGATACATCTAATGTCTCCTGAAAATGCTTGTTCAACACGTCCAATATCGCACGGGCAAATCCCCACAAGAAAAATAATGTGGTTATTAATACTAAAGGTGTCAAATATTCTCGACTTGTTAGCTTGGATTTCATTATTTGTAGTTTTTCAATAATACATGTGCCTTTGTAGTGCAAAGTTACCATTTTTATTATTTATTATTTACTTTTTTATATCCTTTTTGTCTCTTTACTTACGATTTGTAATGATTATTTAATATTTGTTATAAGTTTTTTTACAAATAAAACTTTTTTTATAGAAATTGTTTTCCTAACTTTGCATCTAATTTACGATTAAAAAAAAATTGATTATGGACAAACTAATTGTAAAGCCTGCAGAAGGCAAACTGGGAATTATGGTCGTTGGACTTGGAGCCGTTACATCAACCTTTATAACTGGAGTGCTTATGGCAAGAAAAGGACTTGCTAAGCCTGTAGGGGCTATGACTCAATACGATAAAATTCGTGTGGGAAAAGGAAATGAAAAAAAATATTTGAAATATGATCAAATTGTTCCATTGGCTAAACTACAGGATATTGAGTTTGCTGCATGGGACGTTTATCCTGCTGATGCGTATAGGGCGGCTGTTTATTCTGAAGTTCTTAAAGAAAAAGATATTGAACCGGTTAAAGATGAACTGATTAAAATTGTTCCTCTTAAAGCTGCGTTTGATAAGAATTTCGCTAAAAGACTTGACGGAGATAATGTAAAGGATTGTGCTACTAGATGGGATATGGTTGAACAACTTAGAGAGGATATCAGATCGTTTAAGAAGGAACATGGATGTGATAGAATTGTTGTTGCATGGGCTGCTTCTACCGAAATTTATGTGCCTGTTTACGAACCGGTACATGGATCGCTTGAGGCCCTCGAAAAGGCTATGAAGGATAACGATACTGAACATATTGCACCTTCTATGTGCTACGCTTATGCTGCTATTGCTGAAGGAGCGCCTTTTATTATGGGTGCACCAAATACAACTGTAGACATTCCGGCCATGTGGGAAATGGCTGAAAAATATAAAGTGCCTATTGCAGGAAAGGATTTCAAGACAGGACAAACTCTTGTTAAATCTGGATTTGCACCGATTATCGGAACTCGTTGCCTCGGACTGAGTGGATGGTTCTCTACGAATATTCTTGGAAATAGGGATGGACTTGTGCTTGACGAACCTGATAACTTCAAAACGAAGGAAGTATCTAAATTGTCTACGCTTGAATCTATTCTTGTACAGGATAATCAGCCGGATCTCTATTCCGACTATTATCACAAAGTGAGAATAAACTATTATCCGCCGAGAAACGATAATAAGGAAGGATGGGACAACATCGATATTTTTGGATGGATGGGATACCCTATGCAAATCAAAATCAATTTCCTTTGCAGGGACTCTATTCTTGCCGCTCCTCTTTTGCTTGACTTGTGCTTGTTGTCTGACCTCGCCGCTAGAGCAGGCAAATATGGAACTCAAAGATTCCTTAGCTTCTTCCTTAAGTCGCCTATGCATGACTATACTAAAAATGAAGTGCCGGTGAATCACCTGTTCCAACAATATACAATGCTCAAAAATGCTATTAGGGAAATGGGAGGATACGAACCGGATGAGGAAATCGACTAATCTTTTTCAATATTCAACTTTCTAAATTCTACAATAAACACCCATGTTTCGTTTCGTTTCTGCTTTACTGATTTGTTTTATATCGTGCAATATCTCGTTTGCTCAGGTTTCTGGTGTTGTTATTGACTCCAGAACACGCAAACCTGTGGATTTTGCGAACGTATATTATGAAGGGAAAGGGGTAGGGACTATGACTGACGAAAATGGAAAATTTGTTCTGAGAGATGATCCGGAATGGGACGAAATTACGGTCTCTTCTATGGGGTATGTCACTCAGACTGTTAAATTGCTGCCTGGGAAAACTTCTAACTTGAAAATTAAACTGGTTGAACAGGCAAGGGAATTACAAGCGGTTACTATCACTGCACAAAGAACCAGATATAGCAGAAGAAACAACCCGGCTGTGGAATTCATGAAAAAGGTCATTGAACATAAGAAAATTAATGACCTTAAGGCTAATGACTTCTTTTCTTATACTAAATATGAAAAAATGACTTTCTCGGTTAATGAATTTACTGAAAAGGTTTTTGATGTCGAGGAAGGGAAAAGATGGGCTTTCTTGAAAGATCATGTGGAGGTTTGTGAGCAGACCGGAAAATTGATTCTGCCTCTTACCGTGGATGAAACGCTTTCTTCTATGTATTATAGGAAACATCCGGAAACTCTCAAACAGTTGATAAAGGCTAAAAACTCGAGAGGTATCAATGAACTTATTAATACAGGGGAAATTCTTAACACCACTCTTAAAGACTGTTTTACCGATGTCAATATATATGACGAGGAATGTAGATTATTACAGTTAAGGTTCAAAAGTCCTATTGCTAACTCTGCTATCTCTTTCTATAGATATTATCTGCAAGATACTCTGGCTATTGAAGGAGACAGCGTTATACAATTGGGATTCTTGCCTAACAATCAACAGGACGTCGGATTCTCAGGATACCTTTATGTCATGAAGGATTCCACATATCAAGTCAGAAGCGTTGAACTCAATATTCCCAAGAGGAGCGATGTCAACTTCGTTCAGAATATGATTATTAAACAGGATTTCGAGGAATTGCCTACAGGAGAGAGAGTGATCACAAAGAATGACATGCTCATCGAAATGGAACTTTTGAGCTGGTTGCATAAGTTGCAGGTACAGAGAACTATACGCAATTTTGACTATGCTTTCGTCCCTATTCCGAATTCGGTCTTTAAACATGTTAAAGGAGATGTCTACCAAGAACCGGATGCAACAATGCACACTGATGACGCTTATTGGGGACAATATAGAAAGGTCGAACTCACTGATAGTGAGGGCGAAATGAAGTCTTTTATTGACAAAATTACGGATATCAAAGGATTTAAGTTGTTCATGTTTGGGGCTAAGGCGTTAATTGAAAACTTTGTCGAAACATCGGATTCTTTGCAGAACAACAAATTTGACTTCGGACCTATTAACACTATTATTTCACATAACCATTACGACAAATTCAGATTCCGTATTTCTGGACTTACTACTGCGAATCTTAATCCTCATTTGTTCTGGAACGGATACATCGCTTATGCACCTCATACTAAGAATTTATACGGAAAAACAGAATTTGTATACGCCTTTAATAGAAAGGCTTATCTTAATAGGGAATTCCCTAAGAACAACTTGCATGTTTCGTATTGGAACGATATCATTTCGCCTTTCGATAAGTTCATTCCTACCGATAAGGATAATATGTTCACAAATATCAGAACTTCCAGGGTTGACCAGTTCCTACATACTAAGGAATTCAAACTCATGTATGACAGGGAATGGTATGATGGAATGAAACTGAATGTTGCGTTTACTAGAACTAATAACAAACCCGTCGATGCGCTATTCTATCAACCTCTTGGAACTGACCCTAATGTCAACGCTACTGGAGATATGAGAAATCTGCAGCATGACAACAATTTGTGTGTCAATTCGTTTAATACTTCTGAATTCAAGTTCTCTATGTCATTCGAACCGGGGGCAACATACATAAATACTAAGCAACGGAGGGTAAAACTTAATAAAGATGCACCTATTATAACTCTTTCTCACACTCTCGGACTGAAGAATTTCCTCGGGGGGGATTATGCATACAATGTCACTGAAGCGGGTATTTACAAGAGATTGTATGTGCCTAGTGGATGGGGATATATCAGCACTGACCTTAGGGCCGGAATCCAATGGAACAAAGTACCGTTCCCACTACTCATTCATCCTGCCGCTAACCAGTCATATATTGTTGAGGATAACTGTTTCGAACTTATTTCTAACCTCGAATTCCTTAACGACAGATATGCACAGGCTATGATTGAATGGGACCTCTGTGGAAAAATATTCAATAGAATTCCACTGCTCAAAAAACTACAGTGGAGGGAATTTGTTGGATTGAATCTTCTCTGGGGGACACTTTCTGATAAGAATAATCCTGCCACTTCTAACTATACAGATGGAGAACTTTTCTATTTCCCGGGACACTATGAGAAAGATGAAATGGGAAACCCTTATTACGAGAGCAACACGGTTATAATGGACAAAAAACAACCTTATATGGAACTTAGGTTAGGTGTACACAACATATTCAAACTTTTCCATATTGAATATGTCAGAAGATTGTCATATCAAAACAATCCGGGCGTCAATAAATGGGGTATAAGATTCAAATTCAGAATGCAATTCTAATTCCTCATTCCTAATTTTCAAATAATTCCTCATTCCATAATAAGACTACCCTAATTCAACTACATCCAAGTCTTTTATTTCATGGCCGTCTATACTGAAACGAACAAGTGTTCGTACTTTTTGCCAACCCGACAAACCGGCTGCTCCGGGATTTATATGCAGACATTCTAGTGTTTTGTCATATTCTACTTTCAATATATGTGAATGACCGCTTATAAATAGCTTTGGAGGATGGGCAAACAGACTGCCACGGATAGATGCGTCATAATGACCGGGATAACCACCGATGTGTTTCATCAGAACTTCTACGTCTTCGCAACGAAAACGGTATCGTTCGCTGAAACGCATCCTGATGTCTTGCCCGTCTATGTTACCGTATACACCGCGCAACAACTTTAATTCTGACAAACGGTCCGCAATTTCAATGCTGCCGAAATCACCTGCATGCCAGATTTCATCACATTCTTTGAAATACTTTTCATAACGGTCATCCCAATAACCATGCGTGTCTGATAATAAGCCGATTCGTTTCATTTTTATGATTTATTATATGATTACATTCAATATTACAATGTACAAATTTTAAAGTCGAAAGTTATGATCACGAATAATATTACAACCAACTCGTCAACTCGTCTACCTGTCAACTCGTTTACTTAATATCAATTTTACCTTAAAGATAGTAATTTTGTTTAAATTAAAATGGATTTTTAACGAAAAACTATTATCTTTGCACACATTCAGTCTTTTTATGGGAGAAATTCGAAAAAATGGCAGAGTTTAAGGATAAGAAAAACTTTAATGAAGAAAAATCTACTTTAGCGGTTTTAATTGAAATATTAAAACTGTTAGGACTTTTATGCTGGAAAGGACTAAAAAAACTTTGGAAACTCATTCTTATTGTTCTTAAGTTTTTGCTTAGATGGTTCGTTAAGGGTCTTATCTTTGTTATTGATGCTATTGATGTTGCTGTAAAGAAAATTAAGAGTTTTTGGTACGACAATAACACTCAGCAAAAAAAGAAGAAACTTATACAAGCATTAAAGAAGGGGGCTATGGCTGCACTCAAAGGTGTGGGCATCGGTTTGCTTTTCTTACTGAAAGGCTTTATATGGCTTTTGAAGAAATTATTTCTTGGAATCATACATATTAAGACTAATGCTAAATTCTTTTTTGCCTGGATTGCTAAAATCGCCGCTAAATTTGGGAGATGGATAAAAAAACAGGCTAAGGCATTTGTAAATTTCTTCAAAAAAATTAAATACAACTATAAGTCGTTCAGAAGAAATCAGGGATTTAAAGGTCTGCTTCTGGATTTGAGAAATAGTCTTAAAGGTAAAATCACACTTTTCATCGACAACGAACAGGAAGATGATGATGAAGAGGATAACAATAATGATGATGAAGATATTGTTATTGATACCGAAATTGAGGAAGACGATGAGAACGTTTCTGGTATTAAAAAGGTCGGGAGAAAAATTTATAAAGCTATGAAAAATATCGTGGATGTTGATTGAATTTATAATAGATAAATAGATTTTTTATGAAAAAGTTCAGAAATATATTTGTTTTTTTATTTCTTGCTTCTTTGATTCTACAACCTGTTTATGCTGTACTCAAAGAGGCTAATCTTTCACAAACTCTTAAGGTTCTCAAAAGCGAACTTGAAAAGGACGCTAAGAGACACGAGGAGATTAAGGCGGCTAACCAATCTAGAAGGGAAAAACAAGAGCTTAAGTTAATTGAATACATGAAGAGATGTGAACAAATTGGACTTATGCTATATTCTCAGAATTCTGATTTTACTTTCGATGTGGCGTTTGCATGTCAACAGGCTACTGACCTGTATAAGGAATTTAATAAAACGAAGATTCCTTATGATATGATTAAGCAAAGACTAACAACAGATGTCGAGAGATACGATAGCCTTATTTCTGTTCTTGAAGCTCTACCACCAAGCATCAATAAACAGGAAGAAATGTTTAAACTCGACTCCAGCGCCATCGATTCTGTTGCCAAAAGCGACTCTATTCTTAAAGACTCACTGAATCAAATGGTCGATACCAACAGGAATGTCGCGAAAATTCAAATCGGTAAGCCTCAACTTAATAATAATGCTAATTTAACTGACAATCATAACCCTTATGAATTGACTCTTGAAGAGCAGAAGGACAGAGCTATTTGCGTTGAGAAAGCGAAAGCGCTTAGGGATAATGTTCTGGTCGCACTCGAAAATATTAAAAAAAGTAGTCATTATTATGATGCTGTTTCTTTGCAGGTAAAAAGACTGAACGACTATGCGCAGAGCAGATATGAAATGTTACAACAGTCTATTTATAAAAATGCGGATGGGAACTATTTTAAAGTACTGTTAAATTTACCTCAATATATCAGTAGAATGAAAAGAGATTTTACTGATAAATATATGCCTTTGGATAATACTAAATCACAATGGAGAGGGCCAATCATTCTTATGGTCAGCATCTTCATGCTTATTTATATAATGGTTGCTGTACTTCTTAGCAATGTCATTATGAGAACTATTCCATGGCTTACGAAAAAGTTCTTCCCTAATGTGGCTAAAAAATTCGAAAAGAAAGTTACTAGCAAAATTATTGATATTAAGGAAATGGAGTACAAGAGGGCACCGATTACTATCGCTGTCGGAATTGCCATTTTTGGAATTGTTATAATGACTATTAAGCAATTCCTTTATAGCAATCTATTTATTATGGCTACCGATCTTATGATTACTGTAGCATGGCTCATGGAAGTTGTCGTCGTTTCTTTGATTATCAGACTCAAAGGGGAACAAATTAAATCCGGACTGACGATTTATATGCCTTTCCTTGTTATGGCATTTATTGTGGTCGTTTTCAGGATTGTCCTACTCCCTAATAGCCTTATCACTCTTTTCTATCCTATGCTTTTGCTTATTATTACTATATGGCAGGTGAGAAAATATAAAAAACTAAAAAACAAGGTCCCTGTCAGCGATGCGGCATATGCCTCTATTTCTATGGGAACTATGGTGGTGGCATGCTTCTGCGCATGGTTCGGATATACTCTACTCGCTGTGCAAATCATTATGTGGTGGATGTTCCAACTTGCAGCTATCCAAACTATTACTTGTGTCTTCGACCTGCTGAAAATATACGAGGAAAAACATATAGTAAAGAGAATTCTTAATAACAAGAAAATTCAAACGGTTGACGATATTTTAAAGAAAAAACCGGATTTAAGCGAAAAGGCCGTTGCTAAACTTGCTGCTAAGGAAAAAATCGAGAGAGAGAAGATTGTCAAGAATATTCAGAAGGGGGAATACTTCACCAACAC
>Ga0310697_10004531_pt1 | contig 13715 bp, 6 predicted proteins | sample 172DNAGHGlowgp2_FD_203883 | JGI IMG/M metagenome (GOLD analysis project Ga0310697, IMG submission 203883) | Sheep rumen microbial communities from Palmerston North, Manawatu-Wanganui, New Zealand - 1728 DNA GHGlow gp2 (v2) (version 2) | ecosystem: Host-associated > Mammals > Digestive system >...
TCTCGGCGAAAAAATTCGTCGCTACGACAAAAAAGGCGATAATCATTACGACACGGCTAGCGCATTTATAAAAAGTATGCGCGGCTCCGACCCAGACGCGGCAATTTATTATCTCGCCAAAATGATTGACGGCGGCGAAGATATTAATTTCATTGCGCGGCGAATTGTCATTTGCGCGGCTGAAGATGTCGGAAATGCCGCTCCGCAAGCTTTGATTCTTGCAAATGCCGCAGCTCAAGCCGTTCAATTCGTCGGTTTGCCCGAAGCTCGAATTATTCTCGCTCAAGCCGTCATTTATATCGCCGCGGCTCCGAAATCTAACGCCGCTTATCTCGCCATCGATAAAGCTCTTGCCGATATTAAAAATTTTCAGGGCGAAATACCTAAACATTTGCGCGATACCAGCTATAAAGGCGCAAAATCCTTCGGAAACGGCGTCGGATACAAATATCCTCACGATTTTGAAAATCATTTCGTCCGACAACAATATTTGCCCGAAAAAACGCCCGCAAACTACTATAAACCAACTGAACAGGGCGCGGAAGCTAAAATTAAACAACGGCTCGAAAATCTCTGGCAAAAATAGAAAAAATCGACTGTCACTATCGACAGCCGACTTTTTTTGCAAAATAACTCATTTTTCAAGGCGAAATCACTAAATATTTCGTCCATCAACAATATTTGCCCGAAAAAATGCCCGCAAACTACTATAAACCAACTTAAATCAAAAAATCGACTGCCACTATCGACAGCCGACTTTTTTTTGCAAAATAACTCATTTTTCAAGACGAAATCACTAAATATTTCGTCCGTCAGCAGTATTTTCCAGAAAAAATGCCCGCGCACTACCATAAATCAACTTAAATCAAAAAAAAACTTATCCTTGACTGATATAACTGCGTTTGTAAGCCGGAATCAATGCCCAATCAACTTTATTCGCGTCAATTCCACTTTGAAGAGCATACGCCGCCGCAATTCCCGCCGCCTCGCCTATGCTCGCGCATGTCGGCTGAATTCTCATCGACGCTTGCAGGATAAAACTCGCGCTGATACACCTGCCCGCGACAATTAGATTGGAAATTTTATCCGTAATCAGCGAACGATACGGAATTTCATAAAATCCGCCCGCAGGAAGTTTTTCCGAAACTTTTTCGCCGTGCGCGTCGATAAACCACGCCGTGCGGCAAACCGCGTCCGGAAATCGGCTTTGATTGTGGTAATCGTCTTCAACAAGATAATATTTGCCTTTTATGCGCCAAGATTCCCGCGCTCCCAACATTACCGCTTCGCGACTGATAAACGCATTTTCAAAGCCCGGCAAATGATTTTTTAAGTATCGCGCTATATTTCTCATCATTTTTCGACCAAAAATAACTGCTTTGCTGTAGCTTATCGGGTCGGTCGCGCTAAATTTCACAGGAATTTCCGGACAATTCATGCTCATAACGCCATTTTTCCCAATAATCGTGTACGCTTGCATATATTCGGCTTCTTCTTGCGTAATTTCGCCCGTTTCAACGCCTCGCGCCATAAAATCTTCCAATTTATAACGCTGTTTGCGGTGCATCGCCTCTGCTATCTCAAAATATGGCAATTTCGACTTGCACCAATCCTCTTGCAACTCAATCGCGACGTAATTATATAATTTTTCCGTGTCTATGCCGCCCATTTCAAATCTAAAGCTCAACGGCTGATTATTTCCGGTTTTTTCGTAGCCGCGCTCGTAATCTACTCCAGAAATTCGCGATAAATATGCGTCGCCCGTCGCGTCTATGAAAATTTTCGCCCTAATCGCCGCTATTCCCGCTATCGTTTGGATAATTATAGTGGAAATTTTCCCGCCAGATGTCAATGAATCAACTAAAACCGCCTGATAAAGGACATTTACGCCCGCTTCCTCGCACATTTCGTCATGAATTTCAGCTAAAATCTCCGGATTGTGCCATGTTTGCTGGGTTACGCCGTCAAAAGGCTCAATTCCCTTATCCCGAAGACGTTTTTTCAATTCGACAAGGTAAGGCGTGTCAGAATCTGGCGCGTGCGTGTCCATAAACGGATAAACACAGCCCAAAACGCCTAATCCGCCTAAAGCTATGCCGCGCTCAATTAAAAGTGTTTTCGCGCCGTTTTTCGCCGCATTTACCGCCGCCGCCGTTCCCGCAGGTCCTCCGCCACATATGCAAACGTCGACTTTGCACAGAATCGGAACTTTTTTATTGGCATATTTAATAAATTCGCCACTTTCAGCCGCCTCAACCGTACTTTTTCCGCCTAAAACTGCTCCAACTGCCGTAACGCCCGCTAATTTTAATAAATCACGCCTCGAAATTGGAATTGAAAAGCTTTTTTCCATTAAAATCACCTCGACAACGTTTTAATAATCCTGCTCGCGTGTCGAAATCTTTTTCTGAACATAATCAACAAATTTTTCTACGCTTAAAGTCATTCCGTCTTGCGTTCCGTATTTCCGAATCGGCAAAATGCCCGTCTCAACCTCTTTATCGCCAATAACTATCGTGTACGGCACCTTCGCGACCTGACTATCGCGAATTTTCTTGTTAATTTTCTCGTTGCGGGCGTCAACCTCTGCGCGGAAGTTCAAATCGAAAAATTTCCGGCTCAATTCGTTTGCAAAGTCAATATGCGCGTCCGTTATCGGCAAAATTTTTATCTGAACCGGCGCAAACCATACCGGAAACGCTCCAGCGTAATTTTCTATCAAAATTCCTATAAAACGCTCGATTGAACCATAAACAACGCGGTGAACCATTATCGGACGATGTTTTTCGCCGTCTTCGCCGATATAATTCAAGTCAAATTTCTCCGGCAACAGCATATCAAGCTGAATCGTCCCGCATTGCCACGTTCTGCCGATTGAATCTTTCAAATGAAAGTCAATTTTCGGTCCGTAAAACGCTCCGTCGCCCTCATTCACGACATATTCAAGCCCGCGATGCTCCAAAGACTTTTGAAGCGCGTTTGTAGCCAATTCCCAAGTCGCGTCGTCGCCCATTGAATTTTCTGGGCGCGTCGAAAGCTCCGCTTTATACGTTAAACCGAAAGTTTTATAAACTTCGTCGAATAAATCGATAGTTTTTTGTATTTCCGGCTCAACCTGCGCTGGCGTCATGTAAATATGCGCGTCGTCCTGCGTAAAATTGCGAACTCTGAACAATCCGTGCAAAACGCCGCTTTTTTCGTGCCGATGAACCAATCCAAGCTCGCCAAGCCTCAAAGGCAGGTCGCGATAGCTATGAACATGCGTATTATAGACCAACATACTGCCAGGACAGTTCATTGGCTTGACCGCGTAGTCTTCATCGTCAATTTTTGTGAAATACATGTTCTCTTTGTAGTGATCCCAGTGCCCAGACGTCTCCCAAAGCTTACGATTTAAAATTATCGGCGTTTTTATCTCCTGATAACCGTATCGGCGATGAACTTCGCGCCAATAATCAATCAATTCGTTGCGAATAACCATTCCGTTGGGGTGAAAGAACGGAAAACCGGGTCCTTCGTCGTGCAAACTGAATAAATCCAATTCTTTTCCCAATTTTCGATGATCTCGCCGCGCTGCCTCTTCCAACATGTGCAAATAGGCTTTCAAATCGTCTTTATTCTCAAAAGCCGTGCCGTAAATCCTCTGAAGCATCTTATTATGCTCATCGCCGCGCCAATATGCGCCAGCAATGCTCATTAACTTAAAAGCTTTAACTTTTCCGGTCGATTGAACGTGCGGACCGGCGCAAAGGTCAGTAAAATCGCCCTGAGTGAACAAAGAAATTTCCGCGTCTTCGGGCAAAGCCTCAATCAGCTCAACTTTATAAGTTTCGCCTTCGTCGGAGAATTTTTTAAGTGCTTGAGCGCGAGAAAGCGTCGAACGTTCGAGTTTTAAGTTCTGTTTAACGATATTTTTCATTTCGCGTTCGATGTCGTCTAAATCTTCGTCGGTAATTTTCTTTTCGGTGTCAATATCGTAGTAAAAACCGGTATCAATCGCCGGACCGATAGCCAATTTAACATTTTTTCCGTCCTTGCCGCCGTATAAATGCTTAATTGCCTGCGCCATGATGTGTGAAGCGGTGTGGCGCAGTGAATGAAGAGCCTCCGCGCCTTCAACTTCGGCTAAAGTGCCGTCTTTGGTTATGATTGTCATTTATTTTGCCTCCTTTATATGGTTTGATTCTTGAAATGAGAAATTTTTCCTGCTAAAATTAGAAAAAGCCCCGTTGGCTAAGCGGGACTTCCTGCGTCAAGTCAGGACGCTAAGCGTGTCGTTAAAAATTCTTAGCGGTCGAGCCAGTTACTTTTAAAAAGTAACCAAACAGTTAGCGCGTTTGACCGTTTCGCCGTTCGGACTAATCGCCGCGTTTTAACATAACTAAAAGAATTAGTTGGCAATTTATGTTTTGTCAACGAAAAATATTTCTTGAATATCCCTAAAAAATGTTGTATATTTTTAATTGAGATGAACATTATGTCCTTCCGTTGCAGGTATGCGGGAAGTAACGCGCTTAGGATGGCTACCTGAGCAAAAAAAGTTAATTTCGTAAATCAAAAGACCGCCTTCAGCTTTTGGAGACGGTCTTTTGGCATTTAGAAAATATTTAGTTGGGGTCGAATGTGATAGTTTCGAGAATTTTATCGCGGCGCGCCTTCGACTTAGCAAAATAATCGTGAACGGCTTGTCTGTTGTGGTTTTCGATAGCGGTAATGACGTTGCCGAGAATATTTTGGAGGTCGCGCAGGTGATTAGCGATAGCGTCGCCGTTAGTCATGCAAATATCCGCCCACATATCAGCATTTGAACTTGCAATGCGAGTCGTGTCCTTAAAACCGCCGCCGACGAGCTTTAAACAAGAATCTAGGTCATTTCCGGCGTTATTTAGGAGGGTGACGAGAGCCGCGGCGGTTAAATGCGGGACGTGGCTAATAATCGATGCGCAACGGTCGTGTTTAGCAATGTCAATCTCCAAAAAATTGGCTTCAGTGAGTTTTAGGAGGTTCATAAGTTTAATTTTAGCGTCTGGGGGTGCGTCGGTGCCTTCGGCGATAACATAAGCCTTGCCCTTGAAGAGATTTTTATCCGCGACATCGACGCCGGATTTTTCTTTACCGGTCATAGGGTGCCCAGCGATATAAAAAATGTCGTTTGGGAGAATTTTTTTAAGTTCCTGCCAGATATATTGCTTAGTGGAGCCGGCGTCAGTTAAAATTGCGCCGGATTTTAAGAACGGGAGAATTTTTTTGACCATAGGGACGATTTGCAGTACAGGCGGGCTTAAAAAGACAAAATCGGCGTTTTCGACGACTTTTTTTAAATCGGAAGAGGCAAAATCGACTGCGCCGAGTTCCATAGCGCGATTCATTGATTTTTCTGTCCTGCAAAGCCCTGTTATGAAGATTTTATCGCCGAGTTTATCTTTTAAGCAGAGACCGAGCGAGCCGCCGATTAAACCGACGCCAATAATAGCGAGTTTCATAATGATTTCCCCATAATTTTAGCGATTCCGCCCAAACTATTCATTAAATCTTTGAAAGCGGCGGGTGTGAGTGATTGGTCGCCGTCTGAAAGTGCTTTTTCTGGGTGCGGGTGCACTTCGATAATCAAACCGTCCGCTCCGGCGGCTAAAGCGGCTCTTGCCATAGGCGCAACCATTTTCCAACGTCCGGTACCGTGCGACGGGTCGACTACAATAGGCAAATGCGACAATTCTTTCACTGCGGCGACGGCTGACAAGTCCAAAGTATTGCGCGTGAAGGTTTCGTAGGTTCTAATTCCGCGTTCGCAGAAGATAACTTGCTCATTTCCGCCGCTCATTATGTATTCCGCCGCGTTAAGCCATTCAGAAATAGTCGCAGAGAGTCCGCGCTTTAACAAAATGGGCTTTGAACACTTTCCGAGAGCCTTAAGGAGCTGAAAATTTTGCATATTGCGTGCGCCGACCTGTAAAATGTCCGCGTAATTGGAAAAAAGTTCAATATCGTTCTTATCAACGATTTCAGTAACGATTTTTAGGTTAAATTCTTCGCCGACGCGCTTTAAAAGCTTCAAACCGTCTTCGCCGAGCCCTTGAAAGTCATAAGGCGAAGTTCTAGGCTTAAATGCGCCGCCGCGAAGGAATTTTGCGCCGCAAGCCTTAACAGATTGAGCTGCTTCGCGTAATTGCTCCAGATTTTCGACCGCGCAAGGTCCAGCCATAACGATAATTTCTTTTCCGCCGATTTTTACGCCGCCGGCGTCGATTATTGTATCTTCTGGGTGAAAATCGCGGCTAACGAGCTTATATTTTTCGGTAATGCGAACGGTTTTATCAACGCCCGCCATCATTTGCAGTTCCAAATTCGCGATAATCTTTTTATCACCGATTACGCCGACGATTGTAACTTCTTCGCCCTTTGAAAGGTGGGTGCGCAAGCCTGCCGACTCGATTTTTTTCACGACCGCCGACAAATTTTCTGCTGTCGCGCCCGGTTTCATTACTACTATCATAAAATTTTTCCTCCTTATATCTTCGTTACCAGTTTATTATAACATAATCAGTAACATTTGCAATTTATCAAGCGAAAAAGTCGAAATCGTCCACCGAAAAAGCAATATCGATTTGAAATTCCTCTCGACGCACGTTCAAAGTCGTATCATCGACGATTACAAGATAATAAGTCGCGGTGCTGCTGTATTTTAAGGCCTTAAGGTTAAAATTTCGGCGAAAAACGCGCTCCCGAATGTCATTTTCGGTCTTATCCGCAATAATTTTCTGCACATCGCTGACGGGATTGCCGTTGCTGTCCGTAAAGTACAACTGATAAGTCATTTTTTGTCGATTTACGCTGACAGGTTCTTTTTGATAAAAATCAAGCGCGAAAGTCATGTTGTTTATTTTGCGATTGGAAGAGAGCAGGCAAATTTCCACGGGTTTTTTGTCATAAATGCTTCGGTTGGCTTGATATTCCTTTGATTGATTGCGCAAAAAATGATATTCGATTATCGGAACGACCATTTCTTGCAAACTAATGCCGCCGTGAACAAAATTTAAGCCGCCGCCCTTGATTTTAATTCGGATATTCTCTCGCGGCGTGAATGCGTCGTAAAAAGTTTTCCCGCTAAGAAATTTCACGGGCAAAAAGTATTTCGGACGCGCTCCACTTTGCATTATGGCATAACGCCGCCCGATTTCCACGATTTTATTATTCGTCGCGGCGTTATCAACTTTATCGTCTTCATTCAGCGGGCTTTGCGTGTATAAAAAGCCGTGGTCGGCGGTGATTAAAATATTTGCGCCGCTCCATTCGTTCGTAATGATTCGCACGATATTTTTTAGCTCATCAATCGCCGCATAACACGCGCTGAAGATAGAATTTTCCGCGTGCCCCGCCTTGTCAATCGTGTCGTGATAAATATAAACAATATTCACGCCCTTAACTAAGGCTTTGCGCTCGTCGCGCTTCATGCCGATTATATTTTCATACTTCAAAGCCACGCTGGCAGGATTCGCCGCCTTTAAAACTTTATCGCGGTTTGGAGCTTTGGTTGATTGCCCGTCCGCCAATACGACAAGTTCGCCGCCTTGCCACTCAACCGAAAGTTCGTCGTGCGGTAACAACGCCGCCATTCCGAATTTTGTTATCGTCGGGAAAATTCCCTGCACCGCCTCCAGAGTAACTTTGGCTTGCGTCTCGCGCTGAAGTTGTTCTTTAAGCGACACCGCCACTTCATAGCGCAACGCGTCGGAAATTATCACGTAAATTTTTCCGTCACGATTCAACACCTTGCGCCGATAAAAATTCGCCTGCTGATATACGCCATTAATCCGCCCGTGCTCGCGCAAGTCTTCCGCGCAGGCATTTGACCAATTCTCGCCGAGCTGACTTAAAAACCAATTCTTATAAAGCCCTTCGACGCGCTCCGCAACTTTGCTGAATAAGTCGGACAACTCCGCATGATAATTCTTTAGGCTGTCGGAATAATTTTTATGAAACTCCCGATAGTAGCTGTCCATTAAATAATATTCCGTCGCGTATTCTTTCCAAATTGTTTTTGGCTCCACGATATGAAAGCCGCCGGAATGTTTCTTGTAAAAATTTTGCATTCGCGCCACAGTCAAGACGCCTTCATAAAAATTTTTAACCGCGTCATACCAAACAAAAGTCCGGCGTTTTTCTACGGTCGCTATGATTGTCGGCGCGTCGATTATGTGGTTGCCAATGTCCGTCATCAGCTTAGCCAAAATAATTTCGTCTACGCACGGGAAAATTTCCGTCTCGACAAGCTCGCTTAACTCCAACTGCGTAAATCTGCGCGGAAGATTTAATTTGTCCTCAACGCGCCTTGCAAGCTCGCAAATGTCGCCGTTATCTTTGCTGTGAATCCAATCGCTCACGAAGTCATAACAATACGCCTTCTGCGCGGCGGAAATGTCGCTTAAAAATTTTTGATTCATCGTCCGCGTTAAAGCCGCAAGCAAAACATGCTCCGCCAACTCGTCAAGGTCGGAATTTTGATAGCCGGTGCCCTGCGCGACCATTTGCCAAAAAGTTTCGTCTATGCCATAGCTCACGAACTCTTGATAAACTGAATTTGTCCGCAATGCCGCTTTAATTATCGCGCTCGGCGTCGGAGTTTTCAGTCCTGCTAACGCCGCCATTATCGCCATTTGCAACTGCGCTAGGGTGCGCGGCTTCGTTTTCTGCGACAGGATTTTATTTCGCCGCGACTGCGCATTGAAAAATTTCCGATATAGTTTAAAGCCGTGCCGGAGCGCGGGCGTCTGCTCAATCCCTAGCTCGTCTATCCACATTGAAATTAAATCTGCGCGGAACTCGTCGGCGTAAAACGTCATGTCCAGTAGCCAATTATCTTCGTCGCTTTCGTAGGCGAACGGCTGATAAACTAAATAATTGCTCGCGGGGTCGTCGGCGGCAAGCAATTTCTTGACGGAAAAATTATTCGTGCCGGTCAGTTTAACGACCTTTGCGCCGTCAAGTTTTATCTCGTCAATTTTGTCCGCGAAGTCCGTAGCATCATCAATCCAGAAAATAATTCGCCGCTTGTAAAAATCGGGCAATGGCTCCGCGAATTTCCTATTCAATTCCTGTACAATTTTTTCGCAATCCATAGGGCAACCTCACTTAATCTTAGCGAGCACGTCGGCGAAAAGTTCGTAGTTGTGCTTGACGCCGTTATCTAAATCAATTTTCGTCATGCGGTCGGCTAGGTGATGAATTTTTTCTTCGTAAGCGCGAATTTCTTCCGCTTGACTTTGCAGGGCGGTTAGTTGCTTAGAAAGTTTCACGCGGTCGGCTGTCGACGCGCCCTTGATTACTTTTTCCAAACCTTCAATCGCCATGCGGTATCGCGCTTGCTGTTCGTGCACATAATTTGTCCGGATTAGGGCTAAAGTGTCGGGGCGGTAGCGGTGCATGTACATTAGGCATTTGAAGCCATTTTTTTTGCCGCTGTCGAAGAGCCAATAAATCGGGCGTTTCTTGTAAATCTTAACGTGGTCGGCGTAGAAGTCGTTGATAAAATAGTTGCGGATAATTTCGCGGGGCGTGCCGGTCTTGCCGAGGGCTTCTGCTATCGCAAGCAAATTTTCTTCCAACGTCGCTTGACCAAATGCCTCCGTCAAAAATTCTTCAAGGCGAATGATAATATCGCTGTCGAAATATTCGGCGTCGCTCAGCGGAATTATTTCATGCTTATTGGGTTTGAAGTTCGGATAATTATCAAGGTTCCAATCGCCGCCCGCGTAGATTAAACCTGGCTTGCCCAGCGCGTAGCGTCCGAACATACAGCCGACGGCGTAGGAAAGAAAACTCCGCACATCGCGATTAAAATCGGCGCGGCGAACGGTAATATCTTTATCATCAACAGCGGGCGTCAGCTCGTCGCCCAAGCCGTATATCTTGATAAAAATTTTGTTAAGCTCCTCTTCATTCGCCTTGAGTTTGCTGAAACGGGCGGCGGCTTCGTCCTGCCAAATTTTATAGGCTTGCTTAATCGTGGCGGCTCCGCGATTTATGAACGGGTGCGCTTTAAAATCCCACGACGTTTCAAAGGCGTCCCAGTCCGCTCGCGACAATGATATATTTTCCTGCACAAGCTCTTCAACTTGCGGGCGCAAATCTTTTCTGTCAATGACAGGTATTGTTTTAATGTGACCAACCTCATAATTTAAAGTAGCAGAAACGATTTTTATAAACACTTCATTAACTTTGCTGTTCATTAGTGCTAGTAAATATTTCAAGAGACTTGTTTCACAAAATGCACTATATCCGCCAGAACCGAATAATGCTCCTTCTTCTGACCATCTAACAGAGAAAGTACCTGATGTCAATGCCGACCATGTTATTGATTCTTTGAAATAATATTTAGGATTACGGATAACTGACTTTTTGAAATTGCGAAGCTCTTGCCCGTCATTTTTCCAGTTGACGACATAATCATTGTTGCCGTACCATTTTCTAAACTCGCCGCCCTTGTTATGAGGAAACCATTTCTTTTTAGATTCTAAAGCTTCTGCCGCTGACTTAGCGTCAAATTTTATCGTTGTTATCTGAACTTCATACCACAGCCGCAAAAATCTATCATTATCAGCGGTTGATAATCCTTGTCTAGAATCAGCGATATTTCCCAACGGTTGACCATTGTCGAAAGCAGCATACATTTTTTTGCTGACCCAATAGGCGACCGGCGCGCCAGGAATTTTGGAGAAGTTGTCCGTGCTGACTTGCGCAAAACGATTTCCTTTAACGGGAAAAGTTTTTGGTCTTTCATCGCCGTCGTCGATAATATCTTGTAGTTTAATTTGATTATACGTTCCTTTATAGCCGACAATGTGTGTATTTTGAAAGATTGTTACAGCGGTGCCGAACGCGATATGCATAACCATATTTTCCATGTGCAACAAAGTTATTATCTGCATTTCATTTATCAGACGCGCACGGAGTTTTTCAAAACTAGAAAGAAACATCCAACTTTGCATTGTCACCATACAATTATAGCCGTTTAGCTTAAGCATTTCGTTTCCGCGTTCAATGAAGACGGCGAACAAATCGCTTTTGGTGTCGGGAAAATTTTTCTTGACGTAGTTGGCAAGCTTATTGCCCATGCCGGAGCCGCCCATATACGGCGGATTAGTGACGACGACTTGATATTTTTGCGTCAAGGCAATCGCCTGTTCAATCAGAAAATTTATCTCGGCGGCAAGCGGCGCATAAAAAAGACCGTCCAAATTGACGGCAGACCATTCCTTTTGCAAGGCAATATAATCACGCGGCGCAAGCTGAATTATCGAGCCATATTCCTTTGCGTCGGCGAAAACGTCAATCAAATAGTCCAGCGCGGCTTGATTCTCCTGCGACAGGTGGAAATAAAATTTCGCGGCGTCATAATCTTCGCGGATTGCGTTGCTCTCGTGAATCGCGCAAATATGCGGCTTAACGTTGCGTGTAAAAAAGCGGCGGTCGTAGCGTCTTGCCTTCATCATCACGGCGAAATAGGAAAGTTGCGCGGCGCGTTCGTCAATGTCTAAGCCCCAAAGATTATTCTCGACAATCTTAACGGCGGCTTCGCGGGCGGTGTAGCCGTAGTCCTCGTAAATGCGGACGAGCACATCAAATAGCACGCAGAGAATATGCCCCGAACCCATGCAAGGGTCAATGACGCGAATATCTTCCGGCTTTAACGCGGCGAAGTCAGCGCGAATTTTTTCCAGCTGAACTTGAACGGCTTCTTCTTGCTCCGCCTCGTCAAGATAATATTTCCACTCGGACTTTAAAGCGTCGTTGGGGTGCCCCTCAAGCCACAGCCGCCCTAAACTATTTTCAACCATGTAATGAACAATCCAATCCGGCGTGAAAAGTTGCGTGGCGGCAGGAATATTTTCCTTAGAAATTTTAACGTTCTTTTTCAGGTCGGCAAAGACTTTATCCTTTAGCTCGGAATTATAGTACTGATAAAGCCAGCCGATAATTTGCACTTGGTCAGTCCAGTCGCTTTCTGGAATAGTCGCAATCATTTGTTCAATCGCGCTACCTTCGCGCAACAAATAATCCGGCAATAAAAGTTCTGTATAATCTTCAATGCGCTGAAACATTCCGGGCAAATTTTTGCTTAGCGCGTTGCACTGGACGATTAACAGATATTTAAAAAGCTCTTCGGTCTTGTTGGCGGCGACCAATTCAAAAACTTTTTCTTTGTCTAAGCCGTCAAGCTCAAGATTGATTGCCTCGGCTAAAATTTGCGGCTTAAACTCGCCGGCGTCGTTGGTGAAAATGCGGACGTGCGAAGGCAAATAGCCGTTGACCTCCATGAACCTTAGCGCAGCGAAACGATTAAACCACGTGTACGCGACTTCCTCAATAACTTGCTTGTAGCCTTTTGCCTTGACGTTGCGAATTAGTGCTTGCCGCTGTTTTTTTTCGGTCGGCGAAAGCAAGCGATTATTAACGCTGTCGGCATCGGGATTGCCCGTCGCGTCGTCGGTTATTCCGTAAATCATAGCGCGTTGCCCAACACGCTCAATCAACTCGCGCCGCGCCCACGTTGCATATCTCTTGATTGAATTTTTATCCATAACCTAATTCCTAACTCCTAATTAATTTTAATGCCGTCGTGCCCTTTGAGCAGTTGTTTCATACCGGCGCGAATTTTTTCGACGTAAGAATCTATTTCGCCTTCAGACTTCAGAACTTTTGCAGGGAAAATATTTTGCCGGTATAAAGTCTTAATGTCTTCGATTTTCGGCGCGGGCATTTTAGCGGGCGGGCGAATGGTCGCTTCAATTTTATTAACGGCGTCGTCTTTGTGTTGCCACATTTGCGGAATAAGCCCGTCAAGCAGAACCAATTTTTCGCAAGCCGCAATTTGATTTTTCTTCTCGCTAAAGTAATCGTCGGCGGCATTGGAAATATATTTCGCAGTCGGGTTTTCGCTCGCTAAGGTGTGAATTTCTTCAAGACACTGGCGCACAATTTCCAACAGCTCGGCGCGTTTATCGTCCAACATTTTATCATGCGCGGCTTTAAGTTTAGCAATCCAGTCGTTAAGTTGCGGAATGCGTTCGTATTGGAAATTTCCGGCGGCGGGAATCGTTGTAATCAATCGAATTTGATTCAGAGCGTGATTAGCCTCGGCGTTCTTGGCAATGTAATTCAAATCGTCGCGCAAATCTTTAGCGTATTTAACGGCGGCGTCGAACAAAATAATTCTGTTCTTGAAAAAGCCTTCGACGTTCTGGAGTTCGTCGCGCAGGTCGTAAAGTTCATCTTGCTTATCAATGACGCGCTGAATTAGTGCAAGATTATCTTTCTGCTGGGAGAGAATATCTTTGGCAAGCGCAATCGCCCGATTAACTTTGTTTTGGTCGGGGTAATTGTGCCCGATATATTTTTTATTAAGTTCGGTGAAGTGTTCCAGCTCGCCGCTGAATTTTTTCACGATATGGGCAATTAAGCCGTCCTCGTCCTGCGGAACGCTCATATCATCAAAAAAATCTAACAGGAACTCTCGAACCTCGCGGACTTTCTGCGCGGAAACGGCTTGCCGCTTAGCAATGGAAGTCTTGCCGATTTCGCTTTTCTTGCGGAGCATATCGGGCAGTTTAGGATTGTCAATTTGAATCGTCATGCCGCCTTGCTTGATAGTAACTTTCTGTTCAAAAATAAGCGTCGCGATAACTGCCGCAATGTCAATTTCGCGCCAGCCATACGGC